>ERZ808266.119-NODE-119-length-31552-cov-4.407848_pt1 | contig 31552 bp, 26 predicted proteins | sample MGYA00521278_ERZ808266 | MGnify/ENA primary metagenome ERZ808266 (study PRJEB31516, sample SAMN03275591) | gut metagenome | biome: mammalia-associated habitat; material: feces | host: Papio cynocephalus | place: Kenya | collected 2012-08-02 ... | reverse complement strand
ATAAAGGATGTCGTGAAGAGCGGTGATTTCCCCGTGGTGTGGACCAACAACAAGTATCGCATGATATATCTCAACATGGGTCATGGCGACGAGTGCTTCTCCGATGCCGCGCAGAAGCTGCTCTTCACCAATGCCTTCCGCTGGGTGGTCAGCAAGTCGCCCAAGGGCGACCCGTTTGAGAAATAATGGGGTGGGCGAGAGGGTATAATTACCCTCTCATGCCCCTTGCTTTCCACACCGTCTCCTTGGCGGCGTTTATCTCCTGGAATTTCTTTTCGGCTGCCTTTCGTACCTCCTCGCCAAGCGACGCCACTCGGTCGGGGTGGTTCTTCAGTGCCAATCGGCGATAAGCCGCTTTCAGCTCCTCGTCGGTTGCCGTAGGCTCCACGCCAAGCACCTTGTATGCAGCGTCGAGCGACGATGGTGCATCGTGGAGGTTGAGCATGCTGTCGAGGTCTTGCCCATCCACGCCGAGCTGGGCGGCGCACTCGCGCAGTGCGGTGACCTCCTCGCTTGATAACACGCCGTCGGCTTGGGCTATGAGCACGAGAAAATGGACAAGCTCAAGGCGTTGCTCGTAGGCCATGTATTGGCGGAGCTGCTGGCAAGAGCTGAACACAGCCGAACGGAACTCTGCCATGCCGAGGCGTTTCTGCTGGTCGAAGAGCTTTCGCATTATCTGCACGCCCTCCACGACGGCTTGCTCGCCAAAGGTCTCGCGGAGAAACGCTCGCACCACGTTCATCTCAGAGTGCATCACCTTGCCGTCGGCCCTGACGATATACGACGCCAAGACGAGCAGCGAGAAGCGGAATGTGTTGCGCTGTCCCTCGTAGTATTGTTGTTGGTTCTGCTCGCTGTCGTTGCCGACAATAGTCTCTGCTTTTTTGTTAGCGTCGAAGAGTGAACCCAGCACGAAGCCGGCAATGGCTCCCAAAGGGCCGCCTGCCATGAGGCCGAGGAAGCCTCCTATCCATTTTCCCATTGACATATTGTCTTATTTGTGTGTTTTACCTGCAAAATTAATAAAAAACAATTACCAAGTGACGAAAATAGGGGGATTTTCAGTAACTTTGCCAAAAATTATAGGTTAGAAAATTTATCACATTAAAATAATAATTGCATTATGAGCTATGCATTAGCGTTTATAGCATTCATCGTCGTGGCCTGCCTATTGTGGTTCATTGGCGAAATGCGCTACAAGAACTTCAACTATGTTGAGGATGTCCCCCACCATGCTGACCCCACGGCCCATCACGATGGCCCATACGTGGAAAAGAGCGTGCGCGACATCATGAAAGAAAACTCGACCAATGGTTACAGTGCCATCTAAATGTGCACGATGACCATCGTTGACATTCCGTGTCAATGGCAGAAAGGCGAGCCTGACTCTTGTCGGGCTCGCCTTTCTGCGTGTATGCTCGACACGAGCATTGTCTAATGGGTGTAAAGTAGATAAATGCTTTTGTCAGTAACATTTACCTACTATCCAATTTTTAACAAAACATAAAATCTTTGTGGTCAGTATGTAGTTTGTCTATTATTAAGTATCTTTGCAAAGTAATTATATCAGTTTCTTAATGGTAACTGTCAAAAACGCTTTATGAGAAAACTTTCAAGATTCGTGCGTTGGTCATTGCGCAAGATGAGAGCATTTTGGCCTTGGTACAAGAGTTTGTATAAAGGTAAGGCTTGGTACACGAAAACGCTTGTCGCATTTGCGTCGCTCATTGCCTTTATCTTCATTTACCTTGGTGCCGTTGACATCAATTTCCTTTGGTTGTTTGGCAAGAGCCCAGGCTATTTCTCAGGCATCCTTAATCCGCCATCCAACCAAGCCTCTGAGATTTACAGTGCGGACGGCAAGTTGATTGGCAAGTTTTTCAATGAGAACCGCACGCCTGTGAAGTATGACCAGATTAACCCTGCGTTTTTTAAGGCCTTGATTGACACGGAGGATGAGCGCTTCTACAGTCGCCCACGTGGAATGGCCGTTGATGTCGTTGGTCTTTTCGCGGCAGTCAAAGACGCGGTCTTGCGTCACGATGGGCGAGGCGCTTCGACAATTTCGCAGCAGTTGGCGAAAAACATGTTTCGTGTGCGCTCGCAATATTCCACGGGGCTTCTTGGCAAGATTCCAGGCTTGAAGATTCTTATAGTGAAGAGCAAGGAATGGATTATAGCCACCAAGCTTGAAACGGTTTACAATAAGCGTGACATAATCACTATGTATACCAATACCGTGGATTTCGGTAATAACTCTTATGGCATAAAGACGGCTTCGCGTACCTATTTCGGTACGACCCCCGACAGTCTCTCAACGCAAGACTGCGCAGTGTTGGTGGGAATGCTGAAGGCCACTTCAATGTATAATCCAAAGACAAATCCTGAGAACAGCAAGAGACGCCGCAATGTGGTTTTGTCCAACATGTACCGTCACGGCGACTTGAACAGGGAAGAATGCGATTCGCTTCAGCGCCTTCCTATTGTGCTGCACTTTAAGGTTGAGGAGAATTATGATGGTCAGGCATTGTATTTCCGTGAATATGTTGCCGATTATTTTAGGCAAAATTTCCGTGATGACGATGGGGATCCTAAATACGATTTATATAGTGATGGACTGAAGATTTACACGACGCTTGACTCACGAATGCAGAAATATGCTGAAAAGGCTGTGCATCAGCAGATGAAACAGGTTCAGCAAAACTTCAATAACCACTGGGGCATATATCGCAACCAATCTAAAAACTGGTTGAGGCAAGCTCCATGGCGTGACGAGAATGGCAATGAGATACCGGGATTTATCGATCAGATAGCCCAGAGACAACCTTTCTACAAGGCACTTCTTAACCGCTACCCCAACCAGCCAGACTCGGTAAACTATTATTATCGCAACTGGGTGCACCCTGTCAAGCTCTTCGACTACGACAAAGGCACGATAGTGAAAGACATGACCTCCGAGGATTCCATCAAGTATATGGTGACTTTCATGCATTGCGCTATGCTTGCTATGGAACCCCAGACCGGTGCCGTGAAGGCATGGGTTGGAGACATAGATTTCAAGTCATGGAAATACGACAAGGTGACGGCAGAGCGCCAGCCTGGCTCAACATTCAAGCTTTTTGTTTATACGGAGGCTATGAACCAAGGACTTACTCCTTGTGACAAACGTCGAGACGAGTACATCTCTATGGACGTGTATGACAAGATTAAGAAGAAAGTGGTCACTTGGACTCCTACTAATGCCAATGGCTCTTTCTCTGGTGACTCAATACCATTGAAGAGTGCTTTCGCAAAGAGTATAAACTCGGTTGCCGTTCGTCTTGGACAGGAAATGGGCATAAACCGCATTATAGCCACGGCGGAGAAGATGGGCATCAAGAGCCCACTTGACGATACTCCTTCGTTGGCTCTTGGATCCAGCGATGTGCAGTTGCTTGAGCTTACCGATGCTTATTGCACAGTTGCCAACAATGGTATGCATCACGATCCTGTAATCATCACTAAAATTGTTGACAAGGACGGTAAGACAGTATTTGAGAACAACACGGAAGCGGAACAAGTGATTCCATACAAGAGCGCGTTCCTTATGCAACAGTTGCTTATGGGAGGCACCCATGATCCAGGCGGAACAAGTCAGAGCCTGTTGTCCGCGGAGTATGCTGGTGGAGCAAGGGATACTGACTTTGGTGGAAAGACAGGAACGTCTAACAATCATTCTGACGCTTGGTTTGAGGGAGTGAGCCCCAATCTTGTAGTTGGCGCATGGGTAGGTGGCGAATACCGTAGCATACACTTCCGCACAGGCGCGCTGGGGCAAGGTTCGCGAACCGCGTTGCCAATCGTGGGCTTGTTCTATCACTATGTCATGAATGACCCTGAATTCCAAAAATATCATGGTAGGTTCAAGAAGCCGACTGCCGATGACGGAATCACGTCTGACATGTATGTCTGCCAGAGCTATGTGCCAAAGGTGAAACGCGACACGACGAGAGTGGATAGCTCTCGTGTTATAAGCGACCAGGAGGTGATATTGGATGAGAATGGCGAACCCATATCGAACCAGTATTCAGAGGATGATGCCCATACTTCTGAGTCTAAGTCATCTAAAGGTAGCGAATCGCAGAAGTCAAACAAGAAAGACAAGTCGGAGAAAGAGATCAATCTCAATGACTTGTAAGCCTTTTCAAGGGTTCAAGGAAAAGACCTTTCTATAAATAATATTGCAAAAGCCCAAGCCTCGAGAGGAGGCTTGGGCTTTTGCAATGTGTTTTGGCTATGTCCTGAAAAGCACCTTGCGAATGGTCTTTGTTTGATTTTAAAGTTCTTTCAGCTGTTTAATCACCTCTTCTGGATTGGGATTTCTGAACACGTAGTTGCCACTGACGAGGGCGTTGGCTCCTGCCTTGACCAATCGAGGTGCGGTCTCGCTGTTTACTCCTCCATCGACCTCGATGATGGCTTTAGACTGGCTTTGCTCGATGAGCCTTGCGAGGCGATGCACCTTGTTGATAGTGTTCTCTATGAACTTCTGTCCGCCGAATCCTGGGTTCACGCTCATGATCAGAACCATGTCAACGTCGTCGATGATATCCTCAAGCACGCTTACTGGTGTTGCAGGATTCAGTGCCACGCCAGCTTTCATGCCAGCCTCATGAATTTGATTGACAACACGATTTAGGTGCAATACGGCCTCTTGGTGTACAGTCATTATCGACACGCCAGCCTTTGCAGCCACGTCTATGTACCTTTCTGGTTTCACTATCATGAAGTGGGCGTCGAGCGGTTTCTCGCATATGCCTTTTAACGCTTGGATGACAGGGAACCCGAAAGATATATTTGGTACGAACACTCCGTCCATCACGTCACAGTGAAGCCAGTCGGCCTCGCTGCGGTTTATCATTCCTATGGCTGTTTTCAAGTCACTGAAATCAGCGGACAGTAAAGAAGGGGAAATTATGGTCTTTGATTTTTCCATGTCTTTCAAGATAGGGTGAGGTTACGTATGTACAACCCATTGCTCACTTGTTTTTGAGTGGCATTGTATTGACGCGCGAATTCGCGTATGACATACAAAGACAATTCTGAGGGTTGCTCGTCTTGGAGTAAACGTTTTATCATGGGCTGTTGTTTTTTTGTGTTGTATATCTTAATAACGCCATTCTTGATACAATATTACAAATTTGTAAATAAAAAATCCCCGGCAACAGGAATTTGCTGGGGAAAAGTTATGCTTGCTTTTAAGAAAAGTTCTATTTGGTGCCTGTTTTTATTGGTGTCTGTTTAGTCGTGTGTTAGACTTTTGCCTCTACTTTTTTAGCAGCTTCTTCTTTTGCTTCGCCTTTTTGGGTTCTGCTTGTCTTGACGGTTCTGTTGGCAGTTTGGCTCTTCGCTATTTCCTTGGTCTCGTATTTCTTGCGGAGTTTTGTCACCGTAGCCTCTGATTTCTCAAGCCTGGCTTGCAGTCTTTCTATCTCCTTGTCTTTCATTTCAATCTCGTCACCTTCATTCTTTATAGTAGTCAGGAGTGAGTTGAGCTGGTCGTTGTCGATGTCTGAAGGATAAAGCGCGTTTACCCTGTTGATGAAGTCGCCAAGTATGTTCATATAGTTGGTGAAAGCGTCGAATGGACTGCTGTAGATGCCCCTGTCTATTCCCACTTGCGAAGGTTTCGTCGACATGAACCTGAAGTTGTTGCTTGCTTGCAGGTAGTTGTAGTCTTGGTTGATCATTGGGTCATTGGCTATTCTCACCCTGTCGGCTATGCCATAGAGCTTGTTGAAAGCCTCCCTTTGCATGTCGTTGCCGAGCCAGCTGCTCACGTCGCGCTCCTCGTCAACCCATGACAGGGTGTCGGGTACGTTGAGCTCGCCCACGCTGTTGAAGTTGTCGCACACTTCCGATGGCGTGGAGAATGTTATGTCTTGCTGCTTTGCGAATCGTGGCAGCGCGCGCATGAACTCAAGGATGTTGGAAGACAGCGGCTGTGCGATTCCCAGGGCCGACAATTCCATGAATATGTTTACGACCTTCTCCGGCTCTGGCAGTTGCGCTATCTTTGATATGTACTGGTCTGCGAAGAGAGGGTAACCTTCCCAATTCTTGTTGTTGAAGCGCAGGCTTATGTCATCGCTCAGGTTGATGTCGCGAAGCAGCAACTTCAATTTAGGCGCGAGCGCGCAGTTGTAGACATAGTGTGGCGACTTCCATCCCAGCACGTGCTTTGCTCCCTCTGTCAGCATGCCCTTGAAGCCCATCTCGCTGGCTTGCAGGCCGATGTCATCGCTATAGATGAGCGAAGAGTTGCGCAGCACCGTTGGGCGCTGACCAAAGTATTCAACCATCTTGTCGCATTGGTTCTTCACGTTCAAGGCGAACATGGAGCTGTCTTTCAGTGCCGACAAGCCGTGTGCGTAAGGCTCGGCGAGAAATTCCACGCATCCTGTCTTGTTGAGCTCAACCAGCTTGTCGAGAACCTCAGGGGCATATTGCTCCAGTTGCTCCATGCCAACGCCCGAGAGGGAGAATGCACGCGGAAATATTTCCCGTTCTCCTTTATCATCTCGCCGATGGTGTTGAGCGCGGGTATGTATGAGCGCTCGGCTATGTCCCTTATGGTGCGCTCGTTCTCGTAATCGTCGTAATAGTAGTGGTCGGTGCCTATGTCGAAGAAGCGGTACCGTTTCAAGTGCACAATCTGGTGTATCTCGAAGTATAAACAAATTGTTTTCATGGTAGTTTATGGTTTTTCTTTTCGTTTTTTTCAGTTATTACTCTCGGCTCAAGCCCAATGGAGGGTTCTCATGTATAGCTCCCTTATCCATCGTCCCACTTTCTCCCAAGTGATCTGCGCCACTTCCTCCTGTCCTTTCTGCTGCAGGTAGTTGAACAGTCCTTCGTTGTGGCAAATGCTGTAGATGGCATCCGCCATGGCGTTTATGTCCCAGTAGTCTATCTTGATACAGTTTGTCAGGATCTCCCCACAACCGCTTGTCTTTGAGATGATTGTCGGCGTGCCACACTGCATGGCCTCAAGTGGCGATATGCCGAACGGCTCACTCACGGATGGCATGACGTACACGTCGGAGTCTTTGAGGCATTCGTAAACTTGCTTGCCCCTCATGAATCCAGGGAAGTGGAACCTGTCGGCAATGCCACGCTCCGCCGCGAGGCAGATCATGGCATCCATCATGTCGCCCGATCCTGCCATGCAGAAGCGTATGTTGTTGGTTCTGTGCAACACCATGTTGGCTGCCTCGACGAAATATTCAGGGCCTTTCTGCATGGTTATGCGCCCGAGAAACGTGACGATCTTCTCCTTGCCCTTGTGGCTGGGTCGGGGAATGGCTTGGTTCTCAGGACTTAATGGGTACACGGCATTGTGCACGGTGAACACCTTCCTTGGGTCTTGGTGATAATGGTTTATCACGGTTTGCCTCGTGAGTTCCGACACGCACATTATGCAGTCGGCGTGATCCATGCCATCTTTCTCTATGCCGTACACGGTAGGGTTGACGTGTCCGCGCGAGCGGTCCCAGTCGGTGGCGTGGACGTGTATGCACAATGGCTTTCCGCTAATCTGCTTGGCGAAGATGCCGGCGGGGTAGGTGAGCCAGTCGTGAGCGTGTATGATGTCAAACGTCTCAGCGCGCGCCACCTGTCCGGCTATGATGCTGTAGTTGTTTATCTCCTCGTTCAGGTTGCCGGGATAGCCACCGGCAAACTCCATGCACCCCAGGTCGTTGACGTGCATATAGTTGAAGTCGGCATAGATGTGGTCGCGGAAGTGGTAGTACTCATCAGGGTTCATCAAGTTGCCGATGCGTTGTCTCACGTAGTCGCGGTCAACGTCCTTATACACAATTGGCACGCAGTTCATGGCCACGATATGCGCGTACGTATGGTCTTCGTCACCAAAGGGGCGTGGCAGGCAGAGCGTTATCTCCACGTCGCCTTGTGCGTGCAATCCCTCCGAGATACCGAAATTGGCGGTGGCAAGTCCACCGAACACATGAGGAGGATACTCCCATCCAAACATTAAAACTTTCATATATCGACCCTCCTATTTCTTTTCATTGATGTTCTCAAGTAGTTCTGTCGTGCGCAATATTCCGGCGACATTGGCCGCGAACGATATGGCGCCTCTCCCCCTGAATGGTGGATTGCCGTCGAAGAGCTCTGGCAGCGTACCCACGCAGTGGTTGAACATCTCGTCCTCGAATCCCACCATCTGCCGGTGTATGAAGCTCAGGCGCGAGCGCTTGAAGAGCTTCAGGCAGGCGCTGAGGTAGAATCCCTCAAGCCAAGGCCACGCTGTCCCTTGGTGATAAGCGTAGTCGCGTTGTGTCTGCGCTCCCACATACATCGGGTTGTATCCCGCGCTCTTTGGCGACAGCGAGCGCAGGCCCTTGGGCGTGAGCAGCTCGCGGGTGCAATAGTCGAAGACAGACTTCTGCTGTTGTGGAGACAGCGGCGAGTTGTCGAGAGCCACGGCGAAAATCATGTTCGGACGTACGCTCCAGTCGGGCTTGTCGCCATCAACGAAGTCGTACAGGTAGCCATATTCGTTCACGAATGTGTCCACGAACGATGCCTTGCAACGCTCGGCGAGCTCGTGAAGCTTCCTGGCGGAGTCATTGTCGTCCAGTTCCTTGGCAATGTCTTCCGCGAACACGAGGTTGTTGTACCACAAGGCGTTGAACTCTACGACGTATCCTGTGCGTGGCACCACTGGCATGCCGTTGACCGATGAGTTCATCCACGTCATAGCCTTCTTCTTGCCGTCCGTCCTGAGCAACCCGTTGGTGTCGAGCGCGAGGTAAGGGTGCTTGTTGCTTGCGATGAATCGTATGATGTCTTGAACGAGCTTCCCGTATCGCTTGGCGCAAAGTGCCAGGCCCAGCTTGTTGGAATATTGCTGCGCGGCCCTGATGGCCCACAATGGCACGTCGGGTTGGTCTACCTCCGTTATTAGCCCCGTCTGCTTCTTTCCTTCCATGAACTGGTACAGCTGTTTCGTGGCCGTGTCCATGGCATCCTCGAAATAGTCTACTTCGTCTATCGACAGTGCCAGCCCTGGAAGGGATATGAACGTGTCTCTGGCGCGGCATTCAAACCACGGATAGCCAGCGAGTATGTAGCGTTTGCCATCCTTGTCGTGAACGTGGAATTGGTGTGCCGCGTTTATGAGGCAGTGTATGAAGTTGTCGCGCGGCGTGCGTTCGTCGGCCTCCTTCTCAAACAGGGCCTTCAGTCCTCTTGGCTTCGATTCTGATGTCGATGCCGCGAAGACGATGCTTTCGCCTTTCTTGATGGGTATCGAGAAATAGCCCGGCACATACAAGTCTTCGGTCGATGAATAGCCGCGTTCTCGCTCTTTCGGGTATTCAAGGTCTCGATACCAGTTGGGGTCGAACACGAATGTCGGCTTCTTCGAGAACTGCATGTACAGGTACGGGTATCCGTCATACATCTTCGTGCGTATGCCGTTGCTCACCTCCTCGTATTGGCGGCTCGCCCTTGAGTTCTCGTGCGTGAACTGCCTCACGCTGCGGAAGGCGAGGAATGGTTGAAACTGCAATGTTGTCTCAGAGTGTGCGTCTACGAGGGTATAGCGTATGAGCACGCGATCTTCGTAGTGCTGGAACACGACCTCTTTTTTCAGTATCACGCCACCCACCCTGTAAACCGTGGTCGGAATCCTGTCGCAGTCGAAATCGAAGATGTATTTGTGGCCGTTTGGACTGAACGTGCCGCTGTGGTACTTGTGTATGCCGAGGTTGAACGCGGCGCCGTGTTGTATGACCGAGCAGTCGAGTGATGACAGAAGCACATGATTGTCTTGGTCAAGCTCTGGGACTGGCACGACCAATAAGCCATGATACTTTCTCGTGTTGCAGTCTACGACCGTGGAGCAGGAGTAAGCACCTGACCGGTTAGTTCTCAGAATCTCTTTTTGCAAGGATTCTTGAAGGTTTATCATCTGTGCCCTTTCAAATTTGAGATAACTCATGGTAATAAAGGCATTTTAAGGTTTATATTTCAGATTTAGGAAGAGTGTTTTCTTGTCGCTTCCATTATTGCATTCAAATTTAGTGTTTTTTTCTTAATGTTCAAAAGATTAGTCTGGCAATTTCCGTGTTTTATGTTTTTTTTAATGTTGTGTGCGATTCAATGCTTCATCAGTCGTATGGTTTCCTCCACCTTTTTGTCCATGGGCAGCGACGCGTCTATCCAGTGTATGGTCGCTCCCCGGCGTTCCATGCCCCTGAACCACGTCATTTGTCGTTTGGCGAATTGATGGATGGCTATTTCCAATTGTCGGAACATCTCCTCGCGGCTTAGCTTGCCGATGACGTATTCCGTCACGTATTTGTATTCCAGCCCATAGTATATCAAGTCGTCTGGCTTTACGCCATTGTCGAGTATGCCACGTATCTCTTCCACCATGCCGCCAGCGAGTCGCCTCTTCAGCCTGTCGGTAATCTTCCTGCGTCGAGCGTCGCGGTCTATGTCCACGCCCACTATCACGCTGTCTATCGTTGGGAAGTCCCTGTTGTCGGTGGGATGTTCGAGGTTGTGCGTCTCAATCTCTATGGCGCGTATTGCGCGCTGGCACGAGTCCACGTCCGTGGTGTTGTGCATGTTGCTCCCGGTCTTTGCTTTCAATTCAGCGAGCATGGCGGTGAGCTCCTCCAGGCTTTTCCCTTCGAGGGCTTTCCGCAGCTTCTGGTTTTGCGGCACGGGCGATAGGTGGTAGCCCTTGAGCACGCTCTCGATGTATAGGCCCGTTCCACCGCAGAGTATGGGCTGCGCCCCGCGACACTGTATGTCCTGGTAAGCCTTCAGGAAGTCTTCTTGATATTGGAAGAGGTTGTATTTCGTGCCCGCCTCACAGATGTCTATGAGATGGTAAGGAATCTTTTTCCCGTTCACCACATAGTCGTCCAGGTCTTTTCCCGTGCCTATGTCCATTCCGCGGTACACCTGTCGCGAGTCTGCGGAGATAATCTCTCCGCCAACTTCGTATGCCACGTGCGCTGCGAGGTCGGTCTTGCCCGAGGCGGTTGGGCCAAGTATGGTCAAAAGTTTTTTCATGTCCGATTGGTCTATATAATATAATGTGTGGCGTTGTTGAATTTCACAAGAATCCAGCAAGCCAATGCAAATTTACTCAAACTTTTCGTAAAAGCGCGCCCCTGACATTCCTAAAATCAAGATGGATATTTTGGCCTTCCGGCTTCACGCTTGAATCGCATCGCGTTTACGCTTGAATCGTGACGCGTTTACGCTTGAATCGCAACGCGATTCAAGCGTAAAGCCGATGGCGTTTTCAGTGAGGGAAAAGATTTCTTGAAAAAAGTTGTCAAAATATTTGGTGATAACGAAAAGAAGTAGTAATTTTGCACTCGCTTTCGGATAGGAAGCAAATAATCAACATGGTGGATGTAGTTCAGTTGGTTAGAGCGTCAGATTGTGGTTCTGAATGTCGTGGGTTCGAGTCCCACCCTCCACCCGAAAAATCCCTCAGGTCTTTTGACTTGGGGATTTTTGCGTTTTAATGTGCAGCATAAGCCATTGTCTTGCATTGCCTTGCTGGTGTGGAATAACTGTTTTCCCTTGCTGATTTAGGGAAAATCCTACGGTGGTTTATGCTTTTTCCCTCGATTTATTGCCGGAATCATCCTATTTTTGCGTTATCAAAAGTCAAGGAAGCCTTCTCAGGAAGAAACGACGTTAATGACTTATGATGAAAATGAGTATTAACCCATTAAAGCATTACGACTATGAAACGCACATTATTAGCTATCGTGGCAGCATTGTTTATGGCAACCACGACCCATGCACAGAGACTGACAGATGTCATGGCTGAGGCTCGCTTTATAACCGACAAGATGGTAGTGGAGCTTGGGCTCACCAAGGTTCAGCGCGACAAAATCCTGGACCTCAACCTCACTTATCTTGATGGCATCAACAGCTATCGCGACATCGACGCTTGGGGGTGGGGCTATCGCAACCGGCAGATAAAGGCCATGCTGAGTGCCAAGCAATGGAGAAAGTTCAAGAGTCGCCATTACTTCTACCGTCCCATCGGCTGGCGCGACAACGCTTACGTACACAATATCTACGGCAAGTATCCTCGCAAGGGTCGACCGGCTCCTCCTCCAAGATTCGGCAAAGAGATAGACAAGGCCTTTCGCCCAGGTCGTGACTTTGACAGACAGGACAGGCCAAGGCCCAATCAGTCTTACAAGCCAAAGATAGGCAAGAATGGCAAGATGAATGGCTTCTTAAGGGATGACAAACCTAACAGAAATGAGGGGCGCCCTGATTTCGGCAAGGGCAGGAGGGAGTTCGACAACAACTCTTCCGAGGCCATCAAGATGAGGCGGGAGATGAGAAAAGGAAATCGTTGGGCGAGGTAAGTCGCGAAAGACAAAGCTTGTCTTTCACACGGATCTTAAAGATTTTGAAACTATAAAGTTATAACCACGGCTTGGTATTCACGATACCAAGCCGTGGTTATGCCATATTAGTGTAAAAGCACCATGGTTTTACTGCTAAGGCAATAGTTTGATTTTCGGTGGATCGCTGTAACGCCAGCCACCTTCGCAAGAGTTTTACGAATATAACCATTGATGGTCGTGCCTGCTTGTTGTGCCAGCAAGACATGAGCATTGTCTTGCTGTTGTGGGAAAGTTGGCTTTCCTTGTCGATTTGTTCTCAACTCTTTATTATTCTGAACATTATTTTTCTCTACCGCCATTTGTAATATATATTTAACATATATTTAACACAGATGGTGCGTAAATACATTATATTTATTGTATTTTTGCGGTCGTTAAGAAAGAACCTATAAGATAATGATGAAAATTAACAAGAGAGGACGATCTCCTCAAAAACTGCTATGGTTGCTTTCTGCACTTACCATCTCTACGAGTAGTACGTTCGCAGATACATCTTTGCCAGAACAGAAATTAACCCAACAAGCCACACAGAGTGTCTCACAGTCGGAACACATTGTAAAGGGTTTCGTATGCGATGAGAATGGAGAACCGCTCATCGGTGCCATAATTCAAGTGGAAGGCACGGACCTGAAAACCGTAACGGACAACGACGGTTTATTCTCCATCAACGTACCAAATGACAAAGTACATGTATCTGCATCGTATGTGGGATACATGAAGAAAACCATCCTGCTCAACGCCAAGAAATTCCTTTCATTCAACATGATTCCTAACGCGAAGAACCTCGACGAGGTGGTCGTGGTAGGATTCGGCAAACAGAAGAAAGAGTCGTTGGTGGGAGCCGTGCAGTCGGTGAAGCCAGAGGATTTGAGCATCACTTCCAGCAGTTTGACAACCTCTTTTGCTGGTAAGATTCCTGGTCTCATTGCTTATCAGCCCAAAGGTGAACCAGGATACGACAACGCCCAGTTCTTCATACGAGGCATCTCCACGTTCGGTTCCAATACCGCACCGTTGATCCTCCTGGATGGCGTGGAGATCAACTCGGAGATGCTGAACAACATTCCGCCAGAGTCTATCGAGTCGTTCTCTGTGTTGAAAGACGCCACAGCCACTTCTCTTTACGGTTCTCGTGGTGCCAACGGTGTCATCTTGATTAACACCAAGACAGGCAGACTTTCCGAGAAGATGCAGGTGAACATACGCTTCGACAATACCATCTCCATGCCTACCTTCATCCAGAAAATGGCGGATGGACCTACCTATATGCAGATGTACAACGAGGCTTCCCGCAACGATGCCATGCTGGCTGGAACCCTCGACCAATATACAGCTCCGTTCAGCAACGAGCAGATAGATAACACGCGCAATGGCGTAAATCCATACGTTTATCCAAACAACAACTGGTACAAGCTGCTGTTTAAGGACTTGGCCATGAACCAAAACCTCAACGTGTCGGTGAAGGGTGGTACGAAGCTCCTGGAGTATTTCATGAACGCTGGCATCTTCCTCGAAAACGGTATCACACGCAGTCCGAAAGAGGCGGTTCTCGACGTCGGGCTGAACAGCAAGAAATACCTCTTCCAGAGCAATGTCGTCGCACATCTCACGCCTACCACGAAGATGGGACTGAACATGAACGCGCAGATCACGCAATATCACTCGCCATGGGCGGCTTCCGACGATAGCAGGGGTGAATATTCGCTGCAGGATTTCTTCTATGCCAGCATGCGGACAAGTCCTGTCGCATTCCCTGTCACATTGCCGTCACAGACAGGCGACACCTTTGTGCGCTATGGCAACAGCAACAGCCCAGATGTAGGCAATGCCAACGTGAACCCATACGCCAAGATGAGCAGCGGATACACCGAGCGCAGCTATGTGTATATGACCACAGCCTTCTCGCTGGAGCAAGACCTGAAGTTCATCACGCCGGGATTGAAAGCCAGTGCCTTGGCTTCCTTCTATAACTATAGTTTCAGCTGGCAAAACAACTGGATTCAGCCTTACTATTTCCAGGTGATAAATCCTCAGAAAGACGAGAATGGCAAATACACATGGGAAGAGCAGAGCATTGGAACCGATGGCAACACGGCCATTCAGTCCAACGCCGGACAGGATCCGACCAAGCGTGTATGGTCGCTGCAAGGCACCTTGGACTATGCCCGCAGCTTCGGGCTTCACAACGTGGGCGCTACTTTCGTTTACCACATGAAGGAAACCCGTATTGATGTGGGCGGTACCAAAGACCAACAGAAGCTGCTTCCATATCGTGAGCAAGGATTGGCAGGACGCTTGACCTACAATTATGCAGAGCGTTACTTGATGGAGGCCACTTTCGGATACAACGGATCCGAGAACTTCAAGAAGGGCCACCGCTTCGGTTTCTTCCCTGCCATTGCCTTGGGGTGGACTGTCTCCAACGAGAAGTTCTTCGCTCCTATCAAGCATGTAGTGACCAACCTGAAGTTGAGAGGAACATACGGTTTGGTAGGTAATGACGCATTGAGCAAGCGCTTCCCTTATATCACGACTATCAATTTGGGACAAGCCGTCAACTGGTGGCAAACGAGCGGTAGTTATGGCAAATTCAACGGCCCGACAATCAATACCATGGGAAATGAGGATGCCACCTGGGAGAAATCAAAGAAGCTGAACATCGGTGTGGACCTGGGCCTGTTCCATGACCTCAGCTTGAGCGTGGACTTCTTCAAGGAGAAGCGTACTGGTATCTTCATGCAGCGAAACACCATTCCTTCTTATATTGGTGTCTCTTCACAATCTCCTTATGGCAACATTGGTGCCGTGGACAACGGAGGCGTGGACTTAGGCTTGTCTTACAACAAGGCGTTCAATAAGGATTTGATATTGACATTGAACGGAAGCTTCACGTATGCACATAATGAAATCAAGGACATAGACGAGCCGGAGAACATACTTTCCACATACTCACAAATTGGACACCCCATCAACAGTATCCGTGGCTATATAGCCGAGGGCATATTCACCTCACAGGAGGAAGTGGACAAGGCACCAAAGCAAACCCTGGGCACTTACGGTGTAGGCAGCGTGCGCTACAAGGACTTGAACGGGGACAACCAAATAGATGGCAACGACATCACCACCATCGGGAATCCTGAGATTCCTGAGATCGTATATGGCTTTGGAGGTACCTTGAAGTACAAGAAATGGGATCTTAACCTCTTCTTCCAAGGAAGTGCCAAGGTAAGCCTGATGATGAAAAACATGCACCCGTTCGCCGATAATACACACAAGGGATATAACATAGCGCAGTACATCGTGGACAACCATTTCTCCATGGACAACCCAGACGCCAACGCGAAGTATCCTCGCCTGTCTATTAATCCGCAGACTAATGACACACAGGTCAGTACGCTCTATTTGCGCGACGCTTCCTATCTGCGACTGAAGAGTGCCGAGTTGGGCTATACATTCAGCAAATGGCTGCGTGTGTATGTAGCCGGAAGCAACCTGCTCACCTTCGCTCCATTCAAGAATTGGGATCCTGAAATGGGAAGCGGCAACGGACTGAACTATCCGTTGCAACGCACCGTGAAAGTGGGAGTTCAATTTCATTATTAATTAACATCAACTCATGAAACGATACAAATACTATAAGACGGCGGGCATTGCCGCTCTCTGTGGACTGATGCTATCAGCCTGCGACTTTCTGGATGTAGTGCCTGGCAACACGGCGACCATCGACGACATGTATAAAACTGCCAACATGGCCGAGAAAACCATGCAGGCGTGCTACGACAACATTCCGAATTATTTCCATCCTCAACAGTTTCCTGACTGGACGGCGGGAAACGACTTCATGACGGGGTGGTACGGAGATGTACGCTGGTTCCATTGGAAGAGTCTGCTTTATGACATGGAGTCTCCATCATCCACCTATTATGCCTTGTGGAGCCAGTCGGCCGCCAGCTACCCCACTGGCGTTCAGAAAAAAGACGTGTGGGAAAGCATACGCAACTGTTACGACTTGCTGAATCATATCAACGACGTGCCCGATGCCACACAGGATCAAAAGAACGACTGGGCAGGAGAAGCCCATTTCTTGATAGGCTATTACCACCAAATCATGCTGGAGTATTACGGCCCCATCCCTTTGATCAAGCAAGAATATTCCCTCAACTCTTCCCCGGCAGACATGAAGCTGGCTCGTTCTCCTTACGACGAATGTGTGGACTTCATTGCCCAGCAATACGACGAGGCCGCCAAGCTCTTGCCCGCCAAACAAGTAGATCGTCCTGGACAGGCTACTGCCGCTGCTGCTTTGGGCTACAAGGCGCGCTTGCTGCTCTATGCGGCATCACCATTGGTAAATGGCAACAGCGAGTATTATGCTAATTTCAAGAACCAGGACGGCACGCAGCTGATGAACCTGACCTACGACCGCGAGAAATGGAAGAAGGCGATGGACGCTGCCAAGGCTGCCATCGACTATTGCGAGCAGAATGGCTATAAGCTTTATGGCACCTGGCCGACGACTGACCCTACGCAGGGAAAGAACAATTATCACTTCGCTTTCGTAGGTGAAAACGGAACCTTCAACCAAGCCAATCTCAACGAGGTGCTTTTCGGATTGGGCGACCAAGGTACAGTCAGTTACGATGTAAAAGCCATAGCTCCTCGCATGACCAAAAATCGCAAGCCCGGATATTCTGGCACAGGATTCAGAGGCTACCTGGTACCCAGCTGGGATTGCATTAGCTGGTACTATACCAAGAATGGACTTCCTTGGGATGACGATCCTGAGACCAAGGGCAAAGACCCTTATGAGGTGGTTAAGCTGGCTAACGGTGATTCTACTGCACTGTGGAACACCAACCGTGAGCCGCGATTCTATGCATCCATCGGCTACGACCGCGGAACTTACGAAATTGCCGGTGGCACCATCACCCTGAAATGCCGCAGGGGAGAGGAACAGCAAAATGATGGAGATGACAATAACGAGTACCAAACCAGCAATGGCTATTATTGCCAAAAATGGGTCTCTTCGGCAGACTCATACAATTGGACCACGAAAAAGTATACCAACAGCAAATACGTGTATCCGTTCATGCGCTTGGCTGAGCTGTATTTGGACTATGCGGAGGCTGATTTCGAGTACAACGGCAAGTTGAGCGAGCAGAGCTTAGTCTATCTGAACAAGATTCGCCAGCGCAGCGGCTTGCCAACATTCCAAGAGTCTTGGGCCAAGGCGGGAGGCATACCCACGGGCGACAAGCTTCGTCAGGTGCTTCACCAGGAACGCTCAATAGAGTTGGCGATGGAAGGCCGTCGCTTCCACGACATACGCCGCTGGAAAATTGCCGACAAGGAGCTGATGCGTACGCAGGCTTCGTGGCATCTTGACGGAAAGACCGCAGCAGCGTTCTACAAGCAGCCATTGGCCACAGCCCGTGAGAGCGGAGTGAGAAAGTTCACGGCTCCAAAGAACTATTGGCTTGCCATACCGCTGGACCAGATTCAGGTGAACTCCAAGATTGTGCAGAACCCAGGATATTGATTTAGAAAAACTTAGAAATAGTGGCGTCTTACTATATAGGATGCCACAATTTCTTGGACATTATACTTGTAACGCAAAGAGGGTGTGACTGTTGTCACACCCTCTTTGCGTTACAGAGCCTAATCTCGTAGTTGTATATATTTATCGGAAGAAAAAAGATGGATAATATCCGTTTTATTCTCCTGTATACTGCCCGATGAAGAAAATGGCTTTCGAGTTGCGCTCTGTGATAAGGTAGATGAACGGACGGTTGGCATGGAAGGTGACGTGGCGTGGCTCTTCTGGGCGCAGTGCCGACATGGTCATGATGGCCGCTGTCACGGCAGCTGCCTTGGTGCCTTCCTCGCTCACCTCAATCTTTGCCTTCTGCAACATCGAGGACACGAACATGGAAACGTTGGCCATGTTGCTGAAGTCGGCCGAAGGCTTAAATATGGATGCCGCGCCGAGTGTCGCGATGGGCTCATTGAGCTTTGTCTCGGTTGTCGTGGAGAAGCGAGGCAACTTCAGGTCGACGACACACTCCGTCATGTCGCGTCGTGTCTGCTCAAGCGTCTTAGCGGTGAGCGAATTGAGGATGTCGGTTGTCGACTTGCCCTCAGCTGGCAGGATGACGGTCATAGAGTAGGAGCCGTTGCCATAGGGAAGCGTCACGGCCGCGAAGTCCTTGTTGTCCGTGTAGGAGAACTTGCCCTCCTGGTGCATCATCGGCACCTTTTTTATGTCGCGTGTGTAGCCGCGGAAGTTCTCGGTCTTGGTGTCAGCCTTTTCGAACTTGTCTGCCCAAGTGCCGTTGAAATAAACTGCGTTCATCAGCACTGCCGTGGCGTTAGGGTCGAGTTGGCTCACGATCTTGGGTATCATGCCGTTGGTTTGCTTCGAGCACCATCCGTTGATTTTCGACAGGGCCTTGGATGATGCGAAATCCATGCTCTCCACGTTAGCGTCGTAGAGGGTCTGCATGGCTGTCTTGTAGTCGTCCTTGAGCGTCACCTGCTTGTTCACCGCCACGCAGTTGGCTATGTTCACTTGCGTCTGGCTATCGCGACGTGAAGCCGTGTTGATGATGGCCTTGTAGGTCTCGTTCAGTGTCGACAGTGATGTGCCGCCCATGTTCAGTGCCTTCATTATCTCGGCTTGGGTGTTTCCGTTGGCCCCGTTGGCGAGCAATCCCATGAGGTATGCCACGCTTACCGGTGAAACCACCTTTGAGTCCATTCCGGCTTGCGTGCGGAAAAGGTTGAGCGCGAACTCGTTGGTATTCTCTACCGTCGAGCGTTCCGCGTCGCTGAATATGAGGTACGTGTTGTCCATGTCGTTGCCCCTCACTATCTGCATGTTGTCATCTTTCTCCTGTTGGGCTTTCTTTGTGGCGCATGAACCGAGCGTCATGGCGGCCATGGCAGTCGTCATGGCCGCATAGCCCAATTGGGCAATTGCTTTATTCATCTTGGTTTGTTTCTTATGTTATTAATAATGTTTATGCTTCGTATCGATTGTATAAATGCCGGGAAGAACGAAATATTGCATGGGGCGAAGCACTTTTTTGTGTTTATTTCTCTTTTGTCATCCGCTCGGGATATTGTATTCGCGTGTGGTAGATAGCCTTGAGACGCTCTATCAGCACCTGCTTGGCCACCGCAATGTCGTAGAACGTAATCTTGCACTCGCTGAAAAGCCCGTCCTTGACCTGCTGGTCTACCACTTGGTTGACCTGCTTGGCGATGCTCTCCTCGGTGTAAACTTTCAGCGAGTGTGACGCCGCCTCGCAAGAGTCTGCCATCATGAGTATCGCCTGCTCGCGTGTTGAAGGGTTGGGGCCAGGATATGTGAACGGGCTCTTGTCGACCACCTCGTCAGGATGCTCGTTTTGATATTTAATGTAGAAATATTTAGACATCCCACAGCCGTGGTGCGTGAGTATGAAGTCGCGAATCACCACCGGCAGGTTATACTCCTCGGCCAGTTTCACGCCGTCGGTCACGTGCGCTATTATTATTCTCGCGCTTTCTTTCTCGGTCAGGTTGTCGTGTGGGTTCACGCCGCCTTGCTGGTTTTCGGTGAAGAAAGCCGGGTTTTTCATTTTCCCTATGTCGTGATAGAGCGCTCCGGTGCGCACGAGGGTCGCCTTGGCCCCTATCTTGTTTGCTATCTCCGAGGCGAGGTTTCCCACGGTGATGGAGTGCTGGAACGTGCCTGGCGCTATCTCCGACAGTTTGCGTAGCAATCCCTTGTTGGTGTCTGAAAGCTCTATGAGCGTCAACACCGAGACGAAGCCAAACGTCTTCTCCACGACGAACATTAGTGGGTAGGCGAGGAGAAGCAGCACGCCATTGATGAGGAAGTGGTAGTACATGCTCCGTCCGAACCTCATGTCGCCATTGCTCTCCATTAGCTTCAAGGCGAAATACATGGCGCAGGTTGACACGAAGACCCACAGCGCAGTGCGGAATATTTGCGAGCGCGTGGAAACTTCTCGCAGCGAGTAGATGGCTATCAGGCCTGCGATGGTCTGGATGATGATGAAGTCGAACTGATAGCGCAAGGCGCACGCCGATATGAGTACGGTGACGAGATGCGTGATAAACGCCGTGCGCGAGTCCATGAATATGCGCACGAAGATGGGACCCATGGCGAATGGCAGCACGTAGACAGAGAAGCTGAAGTAGCTGTGCTCCATCATCAGCGACACGCATAGCGGAAACAAGGCTATGAAGGTGTAGAGCATGGCCACGCACCTTGGCTTGGAGAAATAGTCGCGGCGGAAGAGCGTGAGGTAGAGCGTGAAGAGCAGCACGAAGGCCACCACGTAGATGATGTTGCCCACGAAATGGCGCGTTATCTGCGTCTTGCCGGCCTGGCGGCGGTCTATTTCTTTCTCCATGGAGTTGAGCACCCGATAATTGTAATCGTCGACCATGTCGCCCTGCCCGATTATTTTCTGTCCGGCCATCACCATTCCGCTTGCCGGCGTCACGCCCGATAGCAAGTCGTTGCGTGCTGTCTCCGTGCGGTTCTTGTCGAGGATGAGGTTCGGCATTATGTAGTCGTTCATGTTCAGCCTCTGCATAAGCAACCTCTCTTTGGCGAGATAGCCGTCGTCCAATAGTTGCTCATAGGCTGTCATGGTAGAGAACAAGAGGCTCACCTTCCTCGACTCTGCGTCCTTGCCGAAGACCACCCTGATTTGCGACGTGGTGTCGTTGTTGAAGGAGTTGTATTGCGGCGTTCCCATGATGCCCGTCTGGTAGAGTCTGTGCAGCTTTTCTATCAAGGCCTGCGCGAATCCCGGTGGCAGCGTCCCTGCCTTTGCCAGTTCCACCCTGAGCTTTGCCGTTTGTACCGACTCCACGCTGCTGTCATAGTTGTAGTAAGGTTGGAAGGAATGGAGCAGCGAGTCACGTTCCCGTTGCACCGTCTCGTCGGTCTTGTAGATGGGAAAGTCGAATTTGGCTATAAGCGTGCCATAATGCCATGGCTCGCCAATCTCGTAGGCATATTGCTTCGCCTCGTTGCGCGGAAGAAACCAGATGATGATGAGAGAGGTTAAGAACACGAGCCCGCAACGAATTGCCAGGCAGTGCCAGATGTTCTCCTCTTGTCCCATGATTTTCTTGAAAGTGTTCATGTCACAGACTTAAATAGGGCTTTTTATATTGATGCCAATGTGTTTTTGCTGCGAAAATACGAAAAAAATCAATTAAAGCAGAAAAAAAGTATTAATTTTGCAAAAAATAATTCCTTGGGGAATAAGAAGAAGTTCCCCAAAATATTTATTCTTGGATATGTCAGAAAGAAAAGTCAGGGTGCGTTTCGCCCCAAGTCCTACCGGTCCGCTGCATATTGGCGGTGTCCGCACGGCTTTGTACAACTATCTGTTTGCCCGCCAGCATGGTGGCGACCTCGTGTTCCGCATAGAGGACACCGACAGTCATCGCTTCGTGCCAGGGGCAGAAGACTATATCATAGAGTCGTTCAAGTGGCTCGGAATCAAGTTTGACGAAGGTGTGTCTTTCGGTGGGGAGCATGGCCCCTATCGCCAGAGTGAGCGTCGGAAGATCTACAAAAAATACGTGAGGCAGCTTCTCGACGACGGCAAGGCATACATCGCCTTTGACACTCCTGAGGAATTGGAGAAAAAGCGCGAGGAGGTGAAGAACTTCCAATATGACGCCCACACGCGCATGTCCATGCGCAACTCCCTTACGTTGCCCAAAGAAGAGGTTGCGCGTTTGCTCGACTCCGATGCCCAGTACACCGTGCGTTTCAAGGTCGAGCCAGGCGAGGAGATTCACGTCAACGACCTCATTCGTGGCGACGTGTGCGTGAAGAGCGACATCCTCGACGACAAGGTGCTCTACAAGAGCGCAGACGAGTTGCCCACATATCATCTCGCCAACATCGTGGACGACCACCTCATGGAAATCACCCACGTGATTCGCGGCGAGGAGTGGCTGCCAAGCGCTCCGCTCCACGTGCTGCTCTACAAGGCTTTTGGCTGGGAAGACACAATGCCTCGCTTCGCACACCTGCCGTTGCTTCTCAAGCCAGAGGGCAAGGGCAAGCTGTCGAAGCGCGATGGAGACCGTCTTGGCTTCCCCGTGTTCCCTCTCGAATGGCACGACCCCAAGACGGGTGAGGTGTCGTCGGGATATCGTGAGAGTGGATACTTCCCCGAGGCGGTGGTCAACTTCCTCGCACTCTTGGGCTGGAACCCTGGCACAGACCAGGAGCTGTTCTCGCTCGACGAACTCGTGAAGGCGTTTGACATTACCAAGTGCTCGAAGAGTGGCGCCAAGTTCGATTACCAAAAAGGCATCTGGTTCAACCACGAGTATATCCTGCGCAAGAGCGATGACGAGATTGCCACGCTTTTTGCCCCGATAGTTGCCAACAACGGCATTGACGAGTCGTTTGACCGCGTAAGGCAGGTGGTGCACCTGATGAAAGACCGTGTCAACTTCGTCAAGGAGTTGTGGCCGCTGTGCTCTTTCTTCTTCATCGCGCCGACGGCCTACGACGAGAAGACGGCGAAGAAACGCTGGAAAGACTTCTCTGCCCAGCAGATGAGCGAGCTTGCCGACGTTCTCGACGGCATCAGCGACTTCTCCGTGGAGGGGCAGGAACCTGTGGTTGAGAAGTGGATTGCCGACAAGGGCTACAAGATGGGCGACGTGATGAATGCTTGGCGTCTGGCTCTCGTGGGCATTGGCAAGGGACCGGGCATGTTCGACATCTCGGCATTCCTCGGCAAGGAAGAGACCATAAGGCGAATGGAGAAAGCCATTGAGGTGCTGGGCTGATGTACGAACTGTTTATATTTCTATACAACATTGGCGTATGGGTGGCGTCGTTCTTCTCAAAGAAGGTGCGAACCATGTGGAAAGGCGAACATGAGACTTTCCGCGTGCTGAGAGAAAAGATTGATCCCAACGCCAAGTATGTGTGGTTTCATGCGGCCTCACTTGGTGAGTTTGAGCAAGGACGACCCATCATGGAGACTATAAGGCGCGAGCATCCCGAATATAAGATTCTGCTCACGTTTTTCTCGCCATCGGGCTATGAGGTTAGGAAAGACTATGGTGGAGCCGATGTCATAGTGTACCTACCGATAGATACTATCCGCAATGCCCGCCGCTTCATGCGGCTGGCCAACCCCGTGATGGCGTTCTTTATCAAGTATGAGTTCTGGTCAAACTATCTCCATCTTCTCAAGGCTCGACACGTGCCGGCCTATTCGGTGTCGAGCATTTTCCGTCCAAGCCAGATTTTCTTCCGCAGCTATGGCAAGAACTATGGCAAGGTGTTGGGCTGCTTCACCCATTTCTTCGTGCAGAACGAGAAAAGCCGCGAGTTGCTCAAGTCCATTGGCATTGACTGTGTCTCGGTGACTGGCGATACGCGTTTCGACCGTGTGCTGCAAATCAGGGATGCGTGCAAGTCGCTGCCGATAGTGGAGAAGTTTATCGGTGGCACGGTGGAGGAGCATCCTCGTGTATTCATAGCTGGTAGCAGTTGGCCTCCCGACGAGGACATCTTTATAAAGTATTTCAATGAGCACCACGACTGGAAACTCATAATAGCCCCACACGTGATAGGCGAGGACCACTTGAAGCAAATCTTGGGCAAGCTTGAGCGCAAGACGGTGCGCTATACCGAGGCCACTGACGACAGAGTGCGCGATGCAGAGTGTCTTATAATAGACTGCTTTGGCTTGTTGTCGAGCATATATCGCTATGCCGATGTCACCTATGTTGGCGGAGGCTTCGGTGTGGGCATACACAATGTGCTGGAGGCCGCCGTTTGGAGCAAGCCGGTCATCTTCGGCCCAAACAATAAGAACTTCCAAGAGGCGCAAGGACTGCTCAAGGCAGGAGGCGGCTTCGAGATAGCCAACTATGACGATTTCGTGAACATAATGCGCAAACTTGAAGATGACAATGCCCTTGCGCAGAGTCGCAAGAGGGCAGGAGAGTTTGTTGAGAGCCTTGCGGGCGCGACAAGAAAAATAATGTCAGAGGTGAGGTTCGATTTTTAAACTTTTTTCGTGTTTTTGGTGCAAGGTTTCTTAAAACCTTGCATTTACTTTTTAGTATGGCATTATAATGCCTTGACAACAACACGTATAAACAATCAAATATTTAATAATAAAAATGAGAAAAATCAAGTTTTTTGGATTCTTCCTTTCAGCGGTGCTCACGGTCTTCGGCATGTCTTCGTGCTTGAACAGTGATGACGACAACAGCAGGAATCTCACGCCAGAGCAGATTCAGCAATGCTATTACAGTGTGGCAGGACCTCACACAGGCAAGTTGGTCTACATTTCCGGAAGAACCGAGAATGGCAACAACAAGACAGACAGCATTCCGGCATCATGGAATGTCACGTCAGACTCCACGATGGTCTTTAACAATGTGTCAGCCAAGGCCATTGCATCAGCAATCGACACTACCACCACGGAGCACAAGGAGATTCGCGCGGCCATAGCCTCACAGCCTTCCAAGCAGATGAATTGCTATATCGGTTTCGTCAACACGAACCCAGTGCAGTGGCTCATCAATCCGACAGGCATTACCTACAATGTGAATTATGGTGGCAAGGATCATGAGGTTAAGTTGGTGTTCTATGTCAACAACTCTTATTCTTTCGGCCAGTACAACGCCACGTCAAAGATCATGCAGTTGCAGCTCCTTGTGTACGGCGCTTATATCGACGGCGCACTGGATAATGGCACGACACCATTGGTGACCCAAGGCACGCCTATATGGTTTGTGCAGAAGTAAACATACGGGGCAAACAAGAAAAAGGCGCTCCAAAAGCCATAAGACTTTTGGAGCGCCTTTGATTTATCCTTTATAAATGAAAGATTTACTCAGGAAGGCTGATTGCCTCGTTGGGGCAAACAGAAGCGCATGTGCCGCACTCTGTGCACTCATCTGGGTTGATGTGATAGATGTCGCCCTCAGAGATAGCTCCTACTGGGCACTCGTCGATGCAAGTTCCGCATGCGACACAGTTGTCACCAATTACGTATGCCATAGTTGTTGAAAATTTATGAATTAATAATGTTTTTGTATAAGCTGGTTGCAATGTCTTCATAGGGGATGCGAATATAGCAATCGCCCTCCTCTACAATGCGTTTGCTCTGCAAAGATACAGACTTTTGTACAAATACCTACAAATGGGTATGATTTTTTTTGCGATTTAACATTTCAATACCTTGTATGAGGTATTTTACACATGACAGATTGCAATAAAATGCCGTTTGACTCGTTATTCAATATATGAACAAATTAGTTTGCGCCACACTCTTCCTGCTTGCGTCGTTGGGCATGTACGCTCAGGATATGACTGTGCAGAACAGACCTTATACCGACTTGCGTCCGTTTCATTTCGGCATACTTGTAGGCACGCACGCCCAAGATCTTGAGTTTGTGAACGTTGGGCCACAGACAGTGACGCTCGACGATGGCAGCACGCAGACATACACCATAACCACAGACCAAGACCGCTACGACTATGGATTTCATGTTGGCGTGCTTGGCGAGGCACGACTTAACAGCAATTTTTCATTACGCCTTGCACCGACGCTATATTTTGGCAGCAGACACGTCACCATGCAAAATGTGAGTGAAGAGTCACCAGACAGTATGCGTAGTCGTACGCAGAATCTGAAGTCGGTTTATATAGGTTGTTCCGCTGACATGATATATGCTTCGAAACGCTCGGGCAACCATAGGCCGTATGTCATGGCTGGGATTAGTCCAGTGGTGAACCTCAGTGGCAGAAACGATGACATAATCAAGTTGAAACGCTACGACCTGTTCTTTGAGGCCGGATTAGGCTGCGACTTTTATTTGCCTTTTTTCAAGTTGAGACCGGAACTGAAGTTCATGTTTGGCTTGACCAACAGCCTTGACACTGGCCACGCCGCCCAAATACATGATCCATCGACGCGTGTCTTTGCCAACTCCGTGAGCAAGGCACACTCCAAGATGATAGCCTTGACTTTCTATTTTGAATGACACACAAATCTCGATAAACACACATCATAATGAGATATTCAGTAAAGATGAAAAGTTTCCTTCCAATTGTGGCGCTTTTGCTTGCCACGTCTTGTCACACCCCTTACCACCTTATCAGCGTGGACCGCACTCGCGTACTCGTGGACAATCGCTACGATGCCAATCCTGACGCTCAAGCCGCGGCGTTCATCAAGCCCTATGAGCGCGAGGTAAGCGAAAAAATGTCGCCCGTGGTCGGTACGACGGCACACCCCATGAAGGCTCAAAAGCCAGAGAGCGATCTCAGTAACCTCCTTTCCGACATCCTCGTGTGGGGTGGGACGCTCTTTGGCGAGAAGCCGGACTTCGGTGTCTACAACATGGGCGGCATACGCGCTTCGTTGCCGGCAGGCACTGTAACCTATGGCGACGTGTTGGACGTGGCTCCTTTCGAGAACCACATTTGCTTCCTTACACTCAGCGGTGATAAGACCCTTCAACTGTTCAAGGAGATGGCTGCAAGGCATGGCGAAGGCGTGAGCCATAGCGTGAGGATGACCGTGGCCTCTGACGGAACGCTGAAGACCGTCACGGTGAATGGACAACCGATAGACCCAAGTAAAAAATACAGGGTCGCCACGCTCGACTATCTTGCGCAAGGCAATGATGGCTTGACGGCGTTTAAGGCCAAGACCAATGTGGTGTCGCCATCGAGCGAGGCAGATGACGTGAGACACGTCATCGTGAAATATTTTAAGCGGCAGCAAGCCCAAGGCAAGGCCGTTGACGCAAAGGTCGAAGGTAGGGTGATGCTGGAGAGATAGACACGGTATATATAGCATTAAAGCAGAAAGTCAATAATTTACACATTAGAATAAATAATGAAGACGTTAAGATACATATTCTTATTGGTGCTGCTCTGCGGTGGCATGACCATGTTCGCGCAGAAGCGCCTCACCATACTTCACACCAATGACACGCATAGTTGTGTGATGCCGTTGTCGACGCACCTTGCCGACACTTTGCAGGCTGGCCGTGGAGGTTTCCTTCGCCGTGTGGCCATGCTGAAGGAAGAGCGTGCCGTAGACCCCAAGCTCTTGCTCTTCGACAGTGGCGACTTTTCGCAAGGCTCACCATACTACACATTGTTCAAGGGCGATGTTGAGGTTGGCCTGATGAACATGATGCGTTACGACGCGGTCACGGTGGGCAACCACGAGTTTGACTTCGGACTGGAAAACATGGCGCGCCTATTCAAGAAGCTCAACTGCCCAGTGGTGTGCGCCAACTATCGTTTCCATGAGTTCGGCCTTGACAAGATAGTGAAGCCATATGTCATAATAAAGCGCAACGGCGTGAGAATAGGCGTGTTCGGCCTCGCTCCAAAACTTGATGGCTTGGTTGACCACAACAACTACCGTTCTACCGAGTATCTTGACCCCGTGGCCACAGCACAGAAAATGGTTGACATACTGAAGAAGAAGCATTGCGACCTCGTGATTTGCATATCCCATTTGGGATGGGAGGAAAAAGGCATGGGCGACCAGGAGGTTATAAGCCACACTCGTGGCATTGACCTCGTGCTTGGAGGCCACAGCCATACTTATTTCAAGAAACTGCGTTATGTGGATAATGCCGACGGCAATCCAACGCCCGACGACCAGAATGGCAAAAGCGGCATTTACATAGGTAAGTTGATGCTTACGCTTGCGCATTTAAAATAAAGACAAGTGTTAAAAATAAATAGAAAGCGTCGTAAAACTTTTCTATTACATTAAAAGTCAGTACCTTTGCACAGCTTTTCGGCTCGACCGCTGGTTGGGAGAAGTGTTCCTGGGCCATGTCGGGTTGGAGCGACGGACAACATTTAATCATTACAATTAAAAATGGATTTAATTAAAGTTGCTGAGGAAGCATTTGCAACCGGCAAGCAGATTCCTGCATTCAAGGCAGGTGACACTATCACTGTCGCTTACAAAATCGTCGAGGGTTCAAAGGAGCGTATCCAGCTCTATCGTGGCGTCGTAATCAAGATATGCGGTCACGGAGACAAGAAACGCTTCACCGTGCGCAAGATGTCTGGCACAGTGGGTGTGGAGCGTATCTTCCCCGCTGAGTCACCAGCTATCGACCATATCGAGGTCAACAAGCACGGTAAGGTGCGTCGCGCCAAGCTTTACTATCTGCGCAAGCTCACTGGTAAGGCTGCTCGCATTCAGGAGAGGCGTGTCGTCACTGGAGAATAATATTACGCTTGACAAAGCTAAAAAGAGCCGCTCTTCCGAATCGGAGGAGCGGCTCTTCGTTTTTGCCGTTATTTGTAGTTTACGCTTGCGTCGGTGTTTCCATGAATGGCATCCTCGAGGTCGCTCCAGCTCTGGAATCCCGCGAAAAGGGCGAGACGGTTGCGGGCAGCCAATGACAGCTTGCGTTTGCCCGTCACAAGCTCAAGGAGCTTCTTCAATGATGACGCGCTCAAGTTGATGTGGTGTCTCAACAACTTTTTGGAGAGGCTGTCAAGGTCGTGCCCAAGCTCATGCTTACCCTCCTTTGCCTTCTTACCAGTTGACTCAATAAGAAGTTTCAAGTCTCTTTTCATTTTCTCACATACTTTTTCTGTAACGTGCGGCAAAGATACGACTTTTTTTGTTACCTTTGCCACAACATTCATTAAATCTCAATTAATAATGAAGGAATACGCACTAAAGTACGGGTGCAACCCCAACCAAAAGCCAGCCCGCATCTTCATGGAACATGGTGAGCTGCCAGTGGAAATCCTTAATGGCCGTGCCGGATACATCAATTTTCTCGATGCACTCAACTCTTGGCAACTTGTCAAGGAGCTGAAGGCTGCGACAGGCCTGCCAGCCGCGGCGTCGTTTAAGCACGTCAGTCCGGCAGGAGCCGCAGTGGGACTTCCGCTGAGCGACACTTTGAAGAAAATATACTTCGTGGACGATGTCGATTTCGAGCTTACGCCGCTTGCAAACGCTTATGCCCGTGCCCGTGGTGCAGACCGCATGTGTTCTTATGGCGACTTCTGTGCCTTGAGCGATACCTGCGACGAGGCAACAGCCAAGCTTATAAAGAGAGAAGTTAGCGATGGGGTGATTGCCCCAGGTTACACCCCTGAGGCTCTCGCCATATTGAAGGCAAAGCGCAAGGGTACGTATTGCGTAATAAAGATAGATCCTGACTACGTTCCAGAGCCTGTGGAACGCAAGCAGGTGTTTGGCGTGACCTTCGAGCAAGGTCGCAACAATGTGGATCTCTCAGACCCAAAGCTTTTCGAAGACGTTCCCACTAAGAACAAGACGTTTACGCCAGAGGCTATTCGCGACTTAAAGATAGCCCTCATCACGTTGAAATATACTCAGTCCAACTCGGTGTGCTACACAAAGGACGGCCAGGCGATTGGCATTGGCGCCGGTCAGCAGAGCCGAATCCATTGCACGCGCTTGGCTGGCAACAAGGCCGACGAGTGGTGGATGAGGCAGAGCCCGAAAGTGCTCAGTTTGCCTTTCAAGGAGCATATTCGCCGTGCCGATCGCGACAATTGCATCAACGTGTATCTATCAGAGGAATATGATGACGTGTTGTGCGATGGTGCATGGCAGCAGTGGTTCACGGAGAAACCGGAACCGTTCCTCCGTACTGAGCAGAAAGAGTGGATAGCCCAGAACAAGGACGTGTGCCTTGGATCAGATGCTTTTTTCCCCTTCGGCGACAATATCGAGCGCGCCCACAAGAGTGGAGTGGAGTTTATCGCCCAGGCAGGAGGTTCCATTCGTGACGACAATGTAATCGACACGTGCGACAAATACGGCATAGCCATGGCAATGACACATGTGCGCTTGTTCCATCACTAAACATTTACCTCATGGATGATTTCGAGGAGATTCTCGTCAATGGCATTAATTTCAAGAAGTCGTCAGGACCAAAGGCTGACGATGACAAGGTAAAGACCAAGGCCAAGAAGAAAAAATATATAACAGGGGCGCATGGCTCTGGGTCGGCACGGCAGAAAGCCAAATATCGCGAGCAAAGAGCTAACCGCAAGTCGCAGAGGAAAAAATAGTCAGTTTGCTTGCGAAAAGGCGTGCCCAGCATTATAATAATTATGGGTAGCCAGCGGTGGCTACCCATAACTGTTACCTGACAATCCAACTGTTACCTGACAATATGACAATCTATATATAAGTCAATGAAAAAACTAATATCCTTTGCTGTCGTGCTTTTCATGACCGTGACTGTTGCCATGGCCGACCGCACGGTGAAGGCCAATGACCCTAACATCAGTTTTACAGGGCGTGTGCAGCGCATGGACGATGGAGCGGTGAGCTACGATTGGGTAGGCACCTATGTCCAGACAGATTTTACAGGCTCTTCCATCTCGGTGAGAATGAGCGAAGAGGGGGAAAGCTATCATCAAGTGTTCATAGACGGCAAACTCGTTGGCAAGTTGCGTTTCACAGGCAAAGAGCCACACGATGTCTTACTCGCCAATAAACTTGGAAAGGGTACACACCGCCTTCGTTTGCAGAAGGTTACAGAAGGTGAATATGGACGTTCTACGATTTTCTCGTTCACGGCCGGAGGCAAAGGTTCGTTCACGGCCGTACAGCCTAAGCAGCGCTTGATAGAAGTGATTGGCGACAGCTACACTTGCGGCTACGGGTCAGAGGGTACACAAGATAGCCATTTCGAGTTGAAGACAGAAAACTGCGACAAGTCTTACGCTTGTGCGCTGGCACGTTATTTTGATGCCGACTACGTGATAGTGGCTCACTCTGGCATGGGCGTGACACGCAATTATGCCGGGAAGACCATGCGCACAATGAGTCAGCGTTATCCGTTGCTCTTCGATGACCATGATTCCATAGCCTATGATTTCAACCAGTATCGCCCAGACCTTGTAATCATAAATCTCGGCACCAACGATTTCTCAAGGAGTGGTGCCCCTGCCGACTACGTAAGCAAATACGTGAAGCTTATCAAGACGGCAAAAAGTCATTATGGTGAAAGGATACCAGTGCTTTGTG
>ERZ808266.115-NODE-115-length-32848-cov-4.411551_pt1 | contig 32848 bp, 36 predicted proteins | sample MGYA00521278_ERZ808266 | MGnify/ENA primary metagenome ERZ808266 (study PRJEB31516, sample SAMN03275591) | gut metagenome | biome: mammalia-associated habitat; material: feces | host: Papio cynocephalus | place: Kenya | collected 2012-08-02 ... | reverse complement strand
TATCCACAATGGCGGAGGTGCCGATGACCATGCTGTCGGTCAGGTCATGATTTTCACAGTTCTTCGCAACCTCGCGCGTCAGCCGCAGATAGTCGGCGTTGAACTGCGCAAGGTCAGCGGAAAACGGCACATCGCAGGAACTGACCTCGCCGGTTTTGTTTTTTACAATAGTGTTCACCGCAATGCTGTCATATTGCAGCAGCTCGCGCCCAACAGGAAGCAGGTAAAACTCCTTGATCTCGCTGGCTGCCTTGCCGATACACCAGCAGAGAAGCATATTGAATTTCAGCCCGCGCTTGCGGCTGAATCCCACAAGCGGCGTAACATCCAGCGTTTTGAAAAAAGTCACCATAGGGTTCGGCGCGTTCATCCAAAGGTCGAACGCCGCCGCGCGGGTGGTCGTTTTCGGGTCAATCACAGTCGGTTTCATTCTTCACACTCCAACGCTGCCATGTTCCCTGACTGAATGGCGGGAATACTGCGTTTGATTTTTTCATAGTCCCAGTCCCACCAGCGCAGGGCTTCCAGATTTTCAATCGTTACATCGTCAAACCGCCGGCGGATGGATTTGGCGGGAACACCGCCCACGATAGTATAGGGCGGCACATCCTTTGTCACCACGGCGCGCGTCCCGATAACTGCACCATCACCGATCTTTACGCCGGGCATGATAACCGCCTCATAGCCGATCCACACATCGTTACCAATCACAGTGTCGCCCTTATTGTTCCATGCGTCGCAGATGCTTTTCGCATCAAGATCCCATTCGTCAAAGAAGATGGGAAAGGTGTAGGTGGACAGTGACTTCATCGAATGATTCCCGCTGGTGAACAGGAATTTTGCACCGCAGGCGATGGAACAGAATTTTCCGATGATCAGGCGGTCACCGTTGATCGGGTAATGGTACAGAACATTGTTCTTTTCAAAATCCCGCGGATCGTGGACGAAATCGTTGTAGATCGTGTAGTCGCCGACCTGGATGTTGGGGGCTGTGATCACATCTTTTAGGTAAACCGTCTGTTGATCGTGCGGGCGGGGATAGATTTTGTTCTTCATTTTGCGTTCCTCCTTTCGGAAATACGGCTTCATTGTTCTATCGTTTTGCTTTTGGCGAGGGCAATTCATCGTACATTGCCTCAAACAGCTTTGTAAGAAACGCTTTGCTGTCAACTTCATCCACCGGCAGCATTTCTTTCGCTCCCTCATACGGGAACTCACAAATTGCCGCAGGCATAAGTTCCAGCGCGGATTTTGTTTTCTTTACAAGCAACCGATCATCATAGATCCCGCCGACGATTTTACCGCGATAATAGAGAATAAACTCTCCCATCATAGGACGGTAAGAGATATCGTCCAGATCGGACAGCTGTTCCAGAATAAAATGAAGATACTCTTTACTGGATGCCATTATTTTTACACCACTTTTTGCATTGCTCGATTCTTGAGCCGTTATCGCTTTGCTCCATGTCGTAAGCAAAAGTATGTAATAAAGGGCAAACGAAGTCATCGCATTCGCCGCAATGTTGCAAGCCTTTCTTTTCACAGCAGGATTTCACGGGGCAGCTATCTTCCCAGAAGGGTTTGTCCATATTCACGCACCCCTTGCAGCCCATTGCTTCACGAAAACTGCAATCGCTGCACAATAATCCACATCTTGACTCAATCATACTCAGATTCCTCCTACTCAGAATAATTGTCCCGGCAGCTTCAGCTTTTCCTTCTTCGGGAAGGTCGCTTCAAACCGTTCAAAAGCGTCCGGATTCTTCTCGCAGACAAAATAGCCCTCCGGGTCTTTGTAGGTGCCGGAAATGCCGTCCAAAAAGCCGGGTGTCAGCTCCTTGATGAGAAAATAATCCGCTTCAGGGTCGTCAGCGTACCGAACGCCCTTTGTTTTGGCAGGCACAAAGCCGGACTTGCCGTAAAACAGGATATTTCCGGTGATAGCAAGCGCTCCTGCACCCATTTCCTTGGCTTTTTCCATGGAATAGTCGAGCAGCTGCTTTCCGTAGCCCTGACGCTTGTATGCGGGCGCAATGCCGATGGGGCCGAAGGTCATGATCGGCACCTTCCGTCCATCATCACATTCAATTTCCGACCGCACATAGATGACCTGCCCGATCAGTTCGCCGTCCCGCTCCATCACAAAGTCCAGCTCCGGCACAAAAGCCGGGTCATCCCGATAGCAGTGCAGCACATAGTGCTCCATACAACCGGGGCGGTAGACATTCCAAAAAGATTCGCGTGTTAGGTTTTCGACAGCTCTGTAATCGTCTTTCGTTTCAAGGCGAATAGTAATATTATTTTCTGACATAGTTTTTCTCCTTATCTCTTATCAATGATTTTGTCGATAAGCCCATAGGCAAGGGTTTCTTCTGCCGACATATAGTTGTCGCGCTCCGTGTCGGCGGCGACCTGTGCAAAGGGCCTGCCTGTATTCTCGGAAAGAATACGGGTCAGCCGCTGTTTGGTTTTCTGCATTTGCTCCGATACGATCTGAATATCCGTGACCGGGCCATGCACACCGTTTCCGCCGATCAGCGGCTGATGGATCATGATCTCCGCATTCGGCAGTGCGATCCGCTTGCCTTTTGCGCCGCCTGCCAGCAGGAAAGCACCAAAGCTCGCGGCCAGACCGATACAGATGGTAGATACACCGCACTTTATATATTGCATGGTATCGTAAATCGCAAAGCCGGCCGTGACCGAGCCGCCCGGACTGTTGATATAAAGCTGAATATCCTTGTCCGGGTCTTGTGCCTCCAAGAAAAGCATCTGCGCAATAATGGTACTGGCGGATGCGTCCGTTACTTCCTCACCGAGAAAAATAATTCGGTCGGAGAGCAGCCGGGAGAAGATGTCGTAGCTTCGTTCACCGCGGCTGGTTTGTTCTATTACATAGGGAATGATGCTCATATAGGTTTACTCCTTGATTTCTTTTGGTTTCATACAAAACAGGTGAATGCCCAGCGCAGCATTAAAGCCCGTAGCCGCAAACACACTGAAACGCTCGACCACACCGAAGTATTCGGCGGGGACGATTTTCATACCCATCGCGCCCACAAGCATCATGCCGAGAGCAACGCCCGCGCATACGCCGTAAGAACGACAATCTTTGCTTTTGGCTCCTGCCGCAATGATCACGGTCAGCGATACGATGGACAGCAGCACCACCAATGCGGTGACGACCATGTGCATCACATCCTGAAACGCACCGGCATAGCCGCTGTCCGAGAGCGGGAACATCCGATAGCCGACCGCCGAGATCCATTCCATGTTGGCGAACAGATAAATACCGGTACGCAGCAGTTTGGTTTTCTGCCCCTGAATACCAATGCAGACGACGGTCGCACATACGACCTCGCACGCATTGTAAAGGGCGCTGAGCTGATTCCAGAGCATAAGCGACGGCGCATTGGCGGCGCTCAGGTCACTGACGGCCTGCGCCATCCAGTGATAGCCGGGGTAAGCCAGCGGCGCAAATACTACCGCCGCCGTGTAGGAAAGAAAGCTGACGATGCCGAGCAGCCCCAGCTTCTGTACCAATGATTTCTCCATGATTTTCCTCCTAAAAAAGATGCAGTGCATGACCACAGAATTTGCGGTCAGCACTGCGTCTTTGCGTCTGGCTGATTTATGATCTCTATCCTAAAATTTTGCGCACAGATGATGCTCTCCCGTTTGCACTTCGGGCAAAATAGGGGAGAAAGTCCCGTAGTACCGTCCTTTGTAGAAGCCGTAGCCGCGTTTTTGCGCCGCAAACCGGGCAAAGGACCCATTTTTCCTCCGGACTACTCACGGTTTTCACCTCTTTGCGCATTCCCGCCATGAACCATGCGAAAAAAGAGCCGGACATGGTTTCGGAGCTTTTCCAAACACTCTTGTTCTCTTTCCGGCTGGCGGTCGCAAATGCCGATGAGCGTCAGCACCGGTGCGACATACATCATGGCAAGCGCCCCCGGATCTTCTGCGCTGATCTCACCGGATGCGATCAGGGCGCGGAAAATGCCGGCGTGATAATCCAGAATGCGCTCCACATATCGCTTTGTATAAAGTGACGCCAACTCCGGTGAGCGGAATTGCTCAATGGTCATCATGCGGCGGAAGCGGCTGATCGTTTCGTTGTGAAGCGAATATTCAAAGATCTGCCGTACCTTTTCAAAGAGGGCATCCTCCGTGGTCTCCGTAAAAATCGGAATATCCTTTTGCACATCCTGCACATGGATGTCGATCTTATCGGTATCCGACTCATACTGCACCGCTGTGGATTCTACGATGGCATCAAAGATCGCCTGCTTACTCGGAAAGTGATTATACAGCGACGGTGCTTTAATCCCCACGGCCTTTGCGATCTCGCCCACGCTGACGGAATCGTACCCCTTTGCGGAAAACAGCTCCAAAGCCATGGCCAAAATCCTCTGCTTGGTATCCTCCTGTTTCATACTCGCACCTCACTAACTAATATTCGTTAGTTATATTATAATCGGTTTTTGCAAAATGTCAAGAGGTACGCAAAAGTTCAGATATGTTTTCAGAAAAAAGACTTTTGTTTATTGTCGGCAGCAGAATGTTCTCGATAAAGTCAATGCGGTCATGTACTGCCGGTCTGAAGTAGGCGGATACTGCGGCCACAACTTTCTCGTTCGGATCAACATAGATCACATTGCCGCGGTCACCGATTGCGGCATAAACATTTCTTTCCGAGTGCACGATCCACCAAAGATAGCCGTAGGACATTCCGCTGAAAGTGCCGCTTTCGATCCTGCGCGGGGAAAGCATTTCCCGAAGCCATTCGGAGGAAATGATCTGTTGCCCACTCCATGCGCCGTTTTGCAGGCAGAGCTGACCGAGCTTTGCCATGTCAGTAGCGCTTAGACACAGCCCGTAGCCGGGAGCTACAAGCCCCTGCGGGTCGGCAAGCCACACATTTTTTCTCGGCAACTTGTCCGTTATGAACAGCTTATGCTCCTGCGCGGTTCCGGCGTAAGCGTTCCTGTGCTCGGCAATGCCGAGGGGACGGAACAGATATTCATTGGCAAAGTCCACGGTTTTCATCCCGGTGACGTTGAAAAGAATGCCGGAGAGAATGTGCAGGCAGACCGTCCGATAGTCAAATTCATCGGTGATGCCGATCTTTCCACCAAGGAAGTCCAGCGATGCCTTCGTCCAGTCCTCACCGGAACACACCTTCGTCCACGGGTCACCATGCCCCTTATAGGGTGCGCGCATGGTAAGCAAATGCCGGATCGTCACATCAAAGATCGTCTTTTCACCGCGCTTGACCGAATACTCCGGAAAGTAGGAAAGCACCTTATCATTCTCACTGCCAATCATTTTATGGTCGATCGCAATGCCAATCAGCAGCGCCATCACGCTTTTCGTGGCGGATGCGATATGGACGCAGTCTGTTTTTTGATAGCCGTTCCACTCTGCGGAGTAGAGTTCGTTTCCGTCCTGAAGTACGCTAATCTGACAAATGTTCGGCTGATGTTCCTGTATGTATGAATGCAGTTCCTGAAGCTCCATTCCTGCTGCCTCCCACAGTTATATTTTTGATTCTCGTTTTGCAGTCTGCGGCGTGAAGTATCATCAGCCACAGACATCTTTCAAACTGCGCTCTCTGATCCAATGATCCAAAAACTGCATCTGTTCCTCGGTATGGAACCAATGCTCCCCGTCGGGCATGACGGTCAGATCCGCATGGTGCCGCTTGGCAAATGCAGATACCGTTTCAATGGAAGTTAGATTGTCATGCTCACCGTAGAGAATACAGGTGGGGACATTCCAGATGATCGGGTGCTGGCGTACATAGCAAAGATACTCCCAAGATAGTGTTTCTCCGAAATTCGTGGCGATTTCCCGTTTCTCGGCAAGCTCCTTTTCGGTCACATTTGACCATTGCATCATATTGCCAATCAGGTTTTCCATATCCACGACGGGAGAGATCAAAAAGGATTTGTCCACCAGTGTTTCGTCCAGAGAGGATAGCGCAAAATAGGCGCCGATGCTGTTTGCTACCAAGGTGAGGTGTTCACACCAGCCTCTCTGCTCGGTAAAAAACGCAAGAAACTCTTTCTTGGCCTCCCAAGGCGTTTGCGAACGGTAATCAAACCCGATGACCTCATGATTCGGAAAGAGCGTTTTGTAGTGCTCGACTTCCTGCGCCGAACCGCCTTTCCCATGAACATATACGATTAAATCTTTCATTGTATTGCCTCAGTGAATGATGCGTGCGATCTCCATCGTCACGATCTTCAGCATCGCACCGCCCGACATCACATAGAACCAAACCGCGCGCATCTTTTGCGTTTTGGCGATCGGCGTAGCAATGGCGGCAATGATGATCAGCAGCGCACCGACACAGCCGACGATGGTGGGAATACTGGCGAGTGGGAACAGCCCCGGTGCACAGCTGCCGTCGATGGTATGCTGAATCGTCTTATCCAGTCCGTCCCGCGCCGCCGCGAAGCAGCATACGACAAGTCCAAACACCAGCAAGACTGTGCTCCTGCGTCCCCAATACTCAATATTTGCACGGTGAAAGACTGAGTAACCGATAAATCCGAGCATAGCAAGGATCATAAGCGTTGTTACCGCAGTGACTCCGTTGCCGAAATAGAGTTTCATATTTTTGCCGCTTCCTCTCCGTATGAAATGATAATCATCCTGCACACATCACAGTGACAGGCTTCCACGCTTGTGCGTCCGCCGACCTTCAGCCCGGTAAGTTTCACAAAACCTTCTGCATTCTTGGCGTTTTCCAAGGTACTCTGCACTTCATTTGCGAAGCTGAAAGCGCCATCCTTACTGCTGAACAACCAGCCTTTTTCCATTTCTTTTCCGCATTTTGGACACATCATGATAAATTCCTCCGATATTTACTGTTGTGCGTTGTACCAATCAAATACGGCGCTTAAATTTTCTATTCTGACCCGTTCTCCGCCGTGGAGCATCATGCTTAGCATATCGTCCTCCTCCGGCGCGCGGTCTTTCTTTGCGGCAAGGCTCTTGCCGGCTGTCTTGACCATGATCTCCATCATGGATCGATAAATGCCGTGCAGCTTTTTCACATTGAAATTGCCTTGCAGGGTGAACAGCGGAATGTTTACTTGAACAGCTGTCTTTTTCCGCACGCTTTCCGCCTGCGTTCCGGTCTGTCCCATGCCGACAGCGCAAACCGCTCTGATATGATAACGCTTAGCGGCTTTGGCATAGCCTTTAATGGCACCTGCCGAGATCCAGCCGAAGTAAATAATCTCGGTGTCTTCGGAAACGACATCCTTTGCATCGGCAAGTGAGTACGCAGGAAGCCCGGTTTCCTGTGCCAGCAGCTTGGCATAGCGTTCGGTGCTGCCGGTGTTGGTTGTGTAAATAATTGCGTCCATAAGAGTCCTCTTTTCAAATAATAAGACGCAGCGCATGATCGGCTTTGCGATCAGCACTGCGTCTTAGCGTCTGGCTGCTTGGTTTCAATGATAAAATGCTTGGCGTTGATAATGCTTTCGCGCCTGCATTTTGGGCAAAACAGCGGAAATGATTTCAGTTCCGTTTCGGGCAAGAGTTGCAAGCGCGTCTTTGCTCCGCATATCGGGCACAAGACCCATTGCTTTTCTTTTATTGCTTCTTTCATATGGATGTTCCTGACTTTCTGTAGCCGGATTCGATCTTGGCAATAAAGCGGTCAATATGTGCGCGAAGCTGTGGGGCAATACTTTCTTTTTCGTCTGCACCGTCGTAAACACTGTAAAGTAAGAACATCGGGCCGTAAAATTCCAGTGCCAACTGCATGGCGGCCTCATCGGAATCCGTCAGCTTTCGGAAGATCGCCGCCATATACTCAGTCGGGCCGGTCGCCAGATAATCGTGATAAAGCTGTGCGAGCTTTGGATCGCGGTATTGCTCCAGCGTCAGCATCTTCCGAAAGTTGGAAGAAAAATGCTCTTTCGTCCAATGGTCAAACTGTGCCATGCTGTATGTGCGAATCTTTTCGATCGGCGCCCTAAGATAAGCCTCCGCAAAGCCATCCGGCTCCGTTTCCGGCATTTCATATTCTTCGGCGCGCTCATAATCCATCTTGTTCATCCGTTCCACAATGCTGTTAAGTATCTCCTGCTTGCTCGTATAGTGCTTATATAAGGCCCCCTTGGTAATTCCCAGTTCCCCCGCAATATCGCTCATAGAAGTGCCCAAATATCCGCTCTGTGCAAAAAGTTCAAGCGCGGTTTCCAAAATGCGTTCTTTGGTATCTCCAGCCATAATATCACTCCCAAATTCGTAGTAACCGTTCGGTCACTATGATTATAGCAATCGAACGGTTACCTGTCAAGGGGTTTTTGAAAATTTTCAGGCGATCAGCGGAAGGATTGGATAGACACGGTTAGATGCGCTGCGCCGAAAATGGTCATAAGTATCACAGCGGGCAGGTTATGCAGCCAAACGGCAGCACACAAAAAATAAATCACGGGAAATACCGCAAGCGGCATCGGGACAAAGAGAAATGCGCGATTCAGCAAGGCGATCTCCCGCCCGCCGGCAAAATATCGGATCCATACGGCATAATACAATATGAGGAACAAGGCAGCAAGCCAAAGCGGGACACTTCGGAATTGAATTGGCTCTCGGCTCACCAAAAGTGTAATCGCCGCCAAGTAGGCGATCCGGCTGATCTGCTCCAAGATTTCTATCCGATGCGAAACCGCCGCACCCTGTTCTGCCTTTCCGACCGGGGGAAAAACGGCATAAGCAATGTTGACCAGCATGGGCAGAGCAAACACCACAAGTCCAACCCACGAAAAGGATAGCTTCAAATTCATAGAACGACACCGGCTTTCACAGCAAACTCCGGCAACTTTGTTGGCTTGCCGTAAATGGCGATCAGTGCACGGAACTCCCGGCGAAATGCCTCGCGAAGCTCAAGCTCTGTCAAATGCAAATGATCAGTATTGGCCAGAATGGCCAGCCCATAGGTAAAGTAGACCATGTCCTGATGAAAGCGGCGGGCAACCTCCTCGCTGTAACCAAATTCATCAACGATGACCGTAATGACCTCCGAAAACAGCACATCATTCTGGTAGTCCCCACGCTGTTCGCCTTCCAGATAGAGCCAGCGGAAAAGCTGTTTTTCCTCAGCCGCAAATTTCACAAAACCCATCCCATAGCTGCTGTAACGGCTGTCATTTCCCTCGTGAATACGCAGTGAATCCCGCACACGCTGCGTGTGCATTCGGATAGCATGTTCGGTCAAGGCGGCTTTTAATTCCTCCATATTCCTGAAGGAAAAATAGATTGGCTGCGTGGAGCAACCCAATTTTTTTGCGACACTGCGGGCGTTGATGGCAGCGAATCCATCATCACGCAACACATCAATAGCGGCATCAATAATGTCATCTTTTGAAACTTTCTTTGCAGCAGGCATAATGATTATCCCTCCAACGATAACACATAGTTATGTATAACATATTGTTATTATATCGTTATATAATTCCGTTGTCAAGAGGCGTCCTCGCAATTTCTGACGGATTTGTCATTGCGCATTAAAAGCATCATATCGGTAGGTTAAAAGACACGTTACACACTCCAGGCACCCTTAGACCGTATTCATTTGGATAACAGGCGCAATTTCACATGAATATTAACTCGTTATTTACAATTTCATTCGCCAGATTTTGTATGATATTCATCTTACCGACCCACGCCATTTGGTCAGCTGCTTTTAACTGCTCGGTAATACCCTCTACCGCAGCCATCTGCTTTACCGGCATTTCAAACATTTTCTCAGCCTTTCGGTCAATATCGGCGAGGTAACTGTTTAGTTTACCGCTGATTTGCAGGCTTGACAAAGTAATTTGTTTGTTGCGGCGGAGATATTCGTGATGACGCTGTCCCCATATGCCGATAGGTTTGTGTTTTTCTTCCGACAATTTCAGACACGGCAAATAATAATCACCTTGCAGTTCATACCAAAGTCCGGTGCTTTCGTCATATTTATACTTTTTCATAATCAAATCCTCACTTTCTTATGTTTAATTGCTTTTATCAAAAGTTCGTCTATATCTTCAACGGGTTTCCCGTTGTCGAGAAATAATGACCTTGCTCCATTTAAGCACTTGATAAGCAACCGCCACTCAAATTCCGATAATTCCAAAAATCCTTTTTGTTCTTTCATAGCAAAATCCTCCTTTGCAAGTACATTGTACCGCAAAAGAGGACTTTGTGAAAATGTGCGTTTTGGTGAATATGATTGTACGCCCCGGCGTTGTTATTAAATCCTTTATGAACATCCGCACCAAAAATCTGCAAGCATCTTACGATGCTTGCAGATTTTGCTTTATTACCCAAATTTCGGCAGTAGCTTTTTCAAAGCAGCTTAACAAAAGCAGAGCTTTAATCGTATTGATTAGGCTCTGCTTTTGTTTTTTTACAGCATAAATTATCCCGTTATTCGGTGGCTGCGCTCTTAAGAACGCTCGGCAGTGAATTTTTAAGTATAACCGAAAGATATTCTACCGCCTTATCGGGATTATGCCCGTTTTTGTCGGTAAATTCGTCAATCAGCATACCCGCGATTGCTTCCGTATAAAAGTGCGCCAAAAATTCTTTAAATTCGCTTTGTACATTTATTCCGAGCTGATGTTCTGTGTTGTAAATAATATTACTTGTAATTCCGATAAAATCAGAATAGAAAAACCGTTTCATCTCGTCTCTGCCCATACTGTCATACGCGCAGCACAGTAAATGCTTGTTTGTTTTTACATAATCGAGTACAAACAGCACTGCCTCACGGTAATCTACCAGAAGATCAAACTGCTTTACTACATCTATGGCTTCTTCCTCAAGCATCCATTTAAGCAAGGAATAAATATCCTCAAAGTGATAATAAAAGGTTTTGCGGTTTACGCCGCAATCGGCAATTATTTCGCTGACGGTAATTTTTGAAAGTGGCTTTTTCTCCATAAACCTTTTTAAGGAAGCCGCCAGTGTTTTTTTTGTATTCAGGCTTGTAACCTCGTGTTTCATAGTTTTTCCGCTCCTTTTAGTTTATTATACACTTGACCGGCAAATTAATCAACGGACATATACAGGATATTTGTCCGTAAAATTCAAAGTATAACTTAATTTGCTCCACAATCGACAGCGGTTTGGCGGTTTTTTACCTAAAACAACCCTGTTTGACCGTTTTATTTATCTCGCCGACTTATTATACTGGTAAACGAACTAAAGGAAAGGAGCGGAAATATGGGCGAGAAAAAAATACCGCGTCAGCTTATCCGCGCCGCTCGGCAGGCGCACGGGTACGATGATTATTAAAGAAACCGACGGCAGAATAGAAGGCACTCTTGAAATGATGAACCGAAGCAACGCGCTTTTCGGCAGTATTTCAGGGGACGGAAAAATAGTGCTTTCGGGTTCTATTAAAACGCTTATAAGCACTGTAAAGTATACGGCCGAGGGAACGGTAAGCGGACACAAAATATTGTTGAATTTAAAAACGGCGTCGGGCGCATATTATCCGGTCTTCGGAGAGGAGCTTAATATTGATGACAAAATTCTATGAACACATTGTAAGTCACCGAAAATTAATTATTGCCGTATTTCTTATTTTATTTGCCGTTTGCGCGGTGTGCAAGCAGTTTGTAGCCGTAAATTACGACATGAACGACTACCTGCCCGATAAAAGCGCGTCCACACAGGCCTTGGATTTAATGGGCAGCGAATACGACGGCGGAATACCTAACGCACGCATTATGGTGCAAAATGTTTCGGTGCCGCAGGCGCTTGAATATAAAGAAAAGCTGCTTGCGGTGGACGGTGTTACCGATGTCACATGGCTTGACGACGCAGTGAGCGTTACCGTGCCCTTGGAAACAATAGACACCGACACTGCGGAAACTTACTATAAGGACGGAAACGCGCTGTTTTCGGTGACGGTTGACGAGGATAAGCGCATTGAAGCGGTGGAGAAAATAAGGGAAATTATAGGCGATGATAACGCTATGACGGGCAGCGCCGTTACAACAGCGGTTGCTACAACCAGTACTGTAAGCGAGATTTCCGAAATTGCCGTTATTGCGGTGGCGTTTGTGCTTTTTGTGCTTATACTTACCACTACCTCGTTTGCAGAGCCGTTTTTGGTGCTCGGGGGGCTTGGTATTGCAATTATAATCAATGCGGGCAGCAACCTTATGTTCGGTGAAATTTCCTTTGTAACCAATGCGGCGGGAAATATTTTACAGCTTGCGGTATCGCTTGATTATTCGGTTTTCCTGCTGCACCGCTTTGCGGAGTGTCGGCAAACTACCGACGACCCCGAAAAGGCTATGGTGCAGGCGCTTACCATGTCTACAAGCTCCATTTTATCAAGCGGGCTTACAACCGTTATCGGCTTTTTGGCGCTCTGCTTAATGCAGTTCAGAATAGGACCCGATTTAGGGCTTGCCTTGGCAAAGGGCGTGGCAATCAGCCTTGTTACCGTTTTTGTTTTTATGCCCGCCCTGATACTCTGCACATATAAGCTGATAGATAAAACACAGCACCGCTCGTTTATGCCCTCGTTTAAGGACTTCGGCAAATTCGTAAGCCGTGTAATGATACCTTTTGTAATTATATTTGTAATTTTAATAGTGCCTTGCTACTTAGCCTCCAATTCAAACAGCTTTTATTACGGCGCCTCGCACATTTTCAGCAGCGCCACGCAGCTTGGGTCGGACACCGAAAAAATAGAAAATGCTTTCGGTAAACGTGATACCTATGTGCTTATGGTGCCGAAAAACAGCACCGCAATGCAGGCGGAATTATCAGACGAGCTGCACGGTATTCCGCAGATTAAAAGTATTCTTTCGTATGTTGATACGGTGGGCGAGGTAATACCCGAGCAGTATTTGGACAGCGGTACGCTTTCTAAGCTGAACAGCGAAAAATACACCCGTATGGTTTTAACGGCAGGCGCCGCATATGAGGGAGACGAAACCTTTTCCTTGGTGGAAACCGTTCGCAAAACCGCGGAAAAATACTACCCCGGCGAGTGGTATTTAGCCGGTGAGGGAGTATCCACCTACGACCTTATGGACACAGTAACCGCCGATATGGTAAAGGTGAATTTGGTAGCAATAGGCGCGGTGTTTGTTGTGCTGCTGTTTACAATGAAATCGTTTATCTTACCTGCAATTCTTGTGCTTTCAATCGAAACCGCTATTTGGATAAATCTTTCCATACCGTATTTCAGCGATCAGGCTATTTTCTACATTGCTTACCTTATTATAAGCTCAATTCAGCTCGGCGCTACGGTGGATTACGCCATACTCTTTACCGACCGATACAGAGAAATGCGCCAAACCTATGCTAAACGTGACGCAATAATTCAAACAGTCTCGGCGGTGGCTGTTTCAATATTAACCTCGGCAAGCGTTTTAACCGCAGTCGGCTTTTTGCTCGGGGCGTTTTCAACCCACGGGCTGCTCTCACAGCTGGGGTACTTCCTCGGCAAAGGCACGCTTTGCTCGCTTGCAATAGTGCTGTTTGTATTGCCGGGTCTGCTGTATTTATTTGATAAAATTATTGTTAAGAAATCTAAGGAGGCTGTTTCACAATGAAATATACTAAAAAAATTACCGCGGCGGCATTATCCGTATTGCTTTTATGCTCTTTGGCGGTTCCTGCAATAGCCGAAACCGAACCGTCCGCAAAGGAAGAAGTTATTTATATTATGACCGACGGCTCGGGCAAGGTGACCGATATAGAGGCGGTCAATATCTTTGACGGCGGCAATATTACCGATTACGGCGACTACTCCGCTGTTAAAATGCTTAACACTACGGATAAGATTACACAAAGCGGCGATAAAATAACATTAACGTCTGCCGCCGATAAGGTCTACTACCAAGGAACGCTGAAAAACGCCGCTATACCGTGGAATATCTCCGTTCGCTACTTTTTGGACGGAAAGGAGTATTCCGCTAAGGATATTGCGGGAAAAAGCGGCGCGCTGGAAATTCGCTTTTCGGTGAGCAAAAATGAGAACTGCAAGGGTAGCTTTTATGAGAATTATGCTTTGCAGGCTTCTTTTACGCTGAATACCGACCTTTGCAAAAATATTGTAAGCGACGGCGCGACTGTTGCCAATGTGGGCAGCAATAAGCAGCTTACCTATACTGTTCTGCCGGGCAAGGGCATTGAAACGGTTATTAAAGCCGACGTTACTGATTTTGAAATGGATGCGGTTGCTATAAACGGTGTTCGCCTTAATATGAATTTTGAGGTGGACGACTCGGTGCTGACCGATAAGGTGAACGAGCTTGTTTCTGCAACCGATGAATTAAACAGCGGAGCTAAGGATGTTCGCGACGGAACAGGCAAACTTAACAGCGCCGCCGAAACACTTAACGGCAAGGTGGGCGAGTTTAACTCGGGCGTTGCCGCCCTTACAGGCGGAGCAGGCGAGCTTTATTTGGGTCTTGCAGATATAACGGCAAAGAACGGTCAGCTTACCGCCGCGGCTTACACGGCGTATGAGGGGCTTTGCAATGCGGCTGCGTCGGCGCTGAACAGTCAGCTCACGGCAAACGGTATGTCTGCCGTTACGCTTACCCCCGCTAACTATTCGGCAGTGCTTATGGGGATGCTTGAAAAAATGAACGCCGATACAGTCTATAAGCAGGCTTATCAAGCGGCACTAAAACAGGTGACCGAGCAGGTTGAAAAACAATCCGATACCCTGTACCGCGGTTATATTGAGTCGCAGGCGGATTCAATATACACGGCCTATGTTACATCGCAGGCTGATACTCTTTACACTCAGATTGCGGCGCAGGCGGTTTATGAGCAGCTTATTCAAAGCGGATATACCGAAGAGCAGGCTGCCGCTTTCCTGCAAACCCCCGAGGGTCAGGTTGCCGTTGCGCAGGCTGCGGCAGCCTTGACCGACGGACAAAAAGCGCAAATTTTAAACGCTGTGGTTGCAGGGCTTACGGATGAGCAAAAGGAACAAATTTTAAACGGAGCCTTGGCTTCACTCTCAGAGGAACAGAAATTACAAATCAAAGAAGCATATATCGGGCAAATGATGACCTCTGATGAGGTAACTTCACAAATAAATACCGCCGTTGCAAAAGTAAACGCAGCAGCAAAGCAGGTTTCGGAGCTTATGGGTCAGCTTGACAGCTACGGTGCATTTTACGGGGGACTTCTTGATTACACCGGCGCTGTAAGTAAGACCGCGCAGGGGGCAAAGGAATTAAAGCTTAATATGGATGCGCTGTATACCAACACAGGTAAGCTGAAAATATCGGTAGGGGAAATGACCGACGCCGTGGGAGAACTTTACGGCGGCACAAAGAAGCTTGCAAACGGCACGACGGAGTTCAGCAACGAAACCTCAAATATTGATGAACAGATAAGCGGTGAAATTGATACTATGATTTCTTCGGTTACGGGTAATAATGCCGAAACAGTATCGTTTATTTCTGAAAAAAACACCAATGTAAGCTCCGTACAGTTTGTAATTAAAACAGCGGCGGTAAAAAAGTCCGTGGCTGCCGCGGACAGTGCGGCGGCTGAAGCATCGCTTACCTTCTGGCAGAAGCTTCTGCGACTGTTCGGACTTTACCGATAAAATTCTAAAATATTGTTTTTGATGTTCGTGTGGACTTTTTCGGTGTATTGCGATATAATTTACAAAGTAAAAGCTACTTTTCTTCGGAGGGGAAATGCAGGATGACGTACATATCTGAATACCAGTCGCCGCTCGGTACAATCACACTCGCCTGTGACGGTGAAGCCGTTATCGGTCTGTGGTTTAACGGGCAAAGGCATTTCGGAAATATTTTGCCGGAGCAAATCGAAAAAAAGGAGCTTCCCGTTATATGTCAGGCAAAGCACTGGCTTGATGTATACTTTTCGGGGAAGGAGCCTGATTTTCTTCCGCCGCTCAGCTACGGTTCGACGCCGTTCCGCAAAGCAGTGTGCGATATTATGCTGACCATTCCTTACGGCAAAACTATGACCTACGGCGAAATCGCGGCAAAAACAGCCGCACGGCAGGGTATCAAAAAAATGTCCGCGCAGGCTGTCGGCGGAGCTGTCGGGCATAATCCGATTTCTCTTATGATCCCGTGCCACCGTGTAGTCGGTACAAACGGCAGTCTTACAGGCTACGGCGGAGGTATTGAGCGAAAGGTTAAACTGCTCGAATTAGAGAAAACCGATATGAGCGGCTTTTTTGTTCCGAAAAAGGGTACGGCACTGTGAGTGCCATAAAACGGTTTAATTATATTACAGTTATATCGTCAGGAAAGCTTTTCCTGACGATTTTTTTATTTAATAAAACTGTTGACAAAATTAATACTTCGTGATATGATGTATTACGCAACGGGAGGTATGCTATGGATATTCAGTTGAAACGGGGGCTTTTAGATGTGTGCGTGTTGGCCGCAATCAAAAATGAGGACTCCTACGGATATAAAATTATAAAGGATATGAAGCCGTATATTGAGCTTTCCGAATCGACCCTGTACACCGTTTTAAAGCGCTTGGAGACCGCAAATATGCTGACGGTGCGTACCGCCGAGCACGGCGGCAGGCTCAGAAAATACTATCATATTACAGATGTGGGACTAAAGCGCATTGAGGATTTTAAGGATGAGTGGAAGGAAATTACGGCTATATGTAAATTTGTAATTGGGGAGGATGATGGCAATGAATAAAAATGAATTTCTTTTGAAGCTAAAAGAGGGGCTTCACGGCTTGCCGCAGGCAGATATAGATGAACGAATTACCTTTTACAGTGAAATGATTGACGACCGTATGGAGGAAGGATTTACGGAGACTGAGGCTGTGGAAGCAATCGGCAGTGTAAGCGATGTTACGGCGCAGATCCTTGCGGAGACACCGCTTACAAAAATCGTCAAAGAAAGGGTAAAGCCCAACAGGACGCTGAGAGCCCGGGAAATCGTACTTATTGTGTTGGGTTCTCCGATATGGCTTTCGCTTTTGATAGCCGCAGCAGCCGTCATTCTTTCTGTTTACATTGTAATATGGTCTGCCGTTGTTGTATTGTGGTCGGCAGAGGTGTCTTTTGCGGCATGCTGGCTCGGCGGAATAGCCACGGCTGTGATATTTGCGTTTCAGGGGAACGGACTTTCGGGGCTTGTTATGCTGAGCGCGGGTATTTTCTTCGCAGGTTTATCAATTTTCCTGTTTTTCGGGTGTAAAGCCGCAACAAAGGGCATGGTATTGCTTACAGGAAAAATTGCTTTGGGTATTAAGGGCTTATTTGTCGGAAAGGAGAAGGCGCAATGAGTAAAGCAACAAAGGCTTGGTTAATTACAGCGTCGGCGTTTACCGCGCTCGGATTAATTCTTTTTGCGGCTGTAATGACAGTCTGTGATTGGGATTTTACCAAGCTCAGTACAGTCGAATACAAGACCGAAGCTTATAACCCCGACGGCGAGTTTGATAAAATATCCGTTGATACGGATACAGCCGAAATCGAGCTTGTACCGTCAGAAGATAAGGAATGTAAGGTTGTATGCTTTGAGTCTGAGAAAGCAGAGCATTACGCCGCGGTCGAAAACGGTACGCTTGTCATCAGAACAACCGATACAAGGAAATGGTATGAATATATAGGTATTTCCCTTAAAACGCCCAAAATTACCGTTTATCTGCCCCAAAACAGCTATAATTCGCTGTCGGTAGAAAGCGATACGGGAGATATTACCGTGCCTCGGGATTTTGCCTTTAAAACGGTTCAGATTAACGGGCATACATCCGATGTGGATTTATTTGCCTCTGTTTCGGATACCGTCCAAATAAAAACAGCCTCCGGTAATATCAGCGTGGGGTCGCTTACGGCAGACAGTCTGAGCCTTACTGCCGCAACGGGTGATATTAAGGCAAATTCCGTTTCGGTAAATAACGGCATCAACATTAAAACAAATACGGGAACAATAAAGTTGAACGATATTTCGTGCGGAAGTTTTCTTGCGGATAGCAATACGGGAGATATGAGCTTTAAAAATGTTTTGGCGACGGGCAGTCTTTCTGTCGAAAGCGGTACAGGTAATGTCAGATTTGATAACAGCGACGCCGATACGGTCTGTGTAAAAACAGGCACGGGTGATGTTACAGGTACATTGCTTTCCGAAAAGACATTTGTAACAAAGACCTCCACGGGTACGGTCAGAGTACCGAAAACAGCGTCGGGCGGAAAATGTGAAATTACTACCTCTACGGGCAATATAATAATCAATATACAAAAATAAATCATTCCGATAAAACAAAACGGCGGCATAGCTTTTACTATGCCGCCGTTTAAAATATCCTTACAGCTTCCAGTCCACTGTCTGTTTTTTACCGCCTACAAAGTCTGCGTAAATACCGGGTTCGGCAATCAACTGCTCGTGCTTGCCCTTTTGTACTATACGCCCGCGGTCGATAACAAGGATCTGATCGGCGTGACGGACGGTTTTCAGCCTGTGCGCAATCATAATTATCGTTTTGTCGCACGTCAGAGCCTCAATAGCCTTTTGCAGTCTATCCTCATTTTCGGGGTCGACATTTGCGGTTGCCTCGTCAAGAATAACGATAGGTGCGTTTTTAAGCATAGCGCGCGCTATTGAAATACGCTGTTTTTCACCGCCCGAAAGACTGGCGCCGCCCTCGCCGATAACGGTGTTGTAGCCGTCGGGCAGGCTTTCAATAAAATCATCACAGCAGGCGGCTTTTGCGGCGGCCGCAACCTCGTCGTGCGTAGCGCCCGGGCAACCGAATTTAATGTTGTTCTCAATCGTATCGGCAAACAAATAAACATTCTGGAAAACTACGCTGATTTGGTCCATAAGGGCTTCAAGAGTGTAATTCTTAACATCAAAGCCTCCGATTTTCACACTGCCGCTGTCCGTATCCCAAAAGCGCGCAATCAGATTACAGAAGGTCGTTTTGCCGCTGCCCGAGGGGCCTATTACCGCCGTTGTGGTTTTATCGGGCAGGGTAACGGAAATATTCCGTAAAATCGGTTTCTGCTCATATGAAAAGCTTACATTTTCAAAAACAATATCGTGCGTTTGGGGATTTAAGGTTTTGCCGTTTTCGTCCATACGGGGCATATTTTCCGTTTCCGCGGTGCGGTCAATGGCGGCGGCAGTCAAACGCAGCATAGAAACACCCATACCGAATGCCTTTATTTGATTGAACACAAGGAATGAAATTACAAGCACCGTAAGGGCGTTTGAGAGACTTAAATTACCGTTTATCCAAAGCAGTACGCCCGCAAGCATCATACCGACCTCGGCGATTTGCAGTATACCCTCCTGAAGAGCGGTATAGGGGGTGAGCAGCTTTGCGACCTCAATATTACTGCGGCGATTGTATTCAAGCGCATTTTGCAGCTTTTTATCGCCCTTGCCTGTCAGGTTAAAGGATTTGATTACGCTCATGCCCTGTACCGTTTCCAAAACGGCTTCTATAAGCGCGGTCTGTGATTTTTGCGTGTCATTTGCAATAACCGCGGACTTTTTTTCCATAGCCGAAACCGCAAGTAAATAAAGCAGGATACCCGCAAGCACGATAAGTCCTATACGCCAATCGAACACAATAATCAAAGCGGTAAAAACCGCCGCCTGAATAAGTCCGCCGAGGATATTTACAAGCACCATAGGCACCATATTCTCAATGCTGCCCACAACCGTTGTGCAAACACCCGAAATCTGGCCGAGGCTGTTTTGGTTAAAAAAGCCCATCGGAACGCTTTTAAGTCTGTCGGCAATGGAAATCCTGCGGTCTGCCGCCATAAAGTAGCCGGCATGGGTTTGCAGCATTTTTGAAAGGCTTGCGGTAACCGCTCCGCCGAAAATTGCTATAAGCTCGAAAACAAGCGCTATCCATGCGGTTTTTGCACTCTTTTCACCGTCGGTAAGCGCAAGCACGACAAAATAAATTGCCGCAACCTGAAACATTTGCAGAACCGCGTTTAAAAACCCGACTGCTACCGATTTATTTATGTTTTTTGTTTCTTCTCCGGCAAAATGCCATATCTTACGGAAAGCTTCTATCATTCCGCGTCACCGTCCTTTGCACCTATATGCGCCTGCCACATTTCATTGTAGAGGGCGCAGTTCTTTATAAGCTCCTTATGCTTGCCCTGTGCCTCAATGCGTCCGTCTTTTATCACGGCAATGTTATCCGCATCCGTAATAGTTGAAAGCCTGTGGGCAATTACAATCACCGTTTTGTTTTTTACAAGCCTTGCAACAGCCTTTTGAATAACCGCCTCGTTCTCGGGGTCGATGTATGCGGTCGCCTCGTCAAGAATGATGATCGGAGCATTTTTAAGTATTGCGCGGGCAATGGCAATTCGCTGTCTTTCACCGCCCGAAAGGTGTGCGCCGCCTGTGCCTACCCTTGTTTCAAAGCCGTTTTCCAAATCGTTTATAAAGCTGTCGCATCCGGCGGAAATTGCCGCCGCTTCAACCTCCGCGTCCGTTGCGTCTCTTCTTCCCATACGGATATTTTCACGCACGGTGTCGTCAAAAAGATAATTGTCCTGCGATACGAAGGCTATCCTGTCGTAAAGCTCATTGAGCGGAATTTCCTTTAAATCGTGACCGCCCATGGTAATCGTGCCGTTTTTTACATCCCAAAAGCCTGCAATAAGCTTCGCAAGCGTTGATTTGCCCGAACCTGACGGACCCACAAGCGCAGTCATACTGTTTTGAGGTATTGAAAGACTGACTCTATGGAGGATTTCTTTATCGTCATGGTAGCCGAAGGATACATTATTTACTTCAATACTGTAATCATTAAAATCAACGCTTTGCGTACCGTGCTCCTGCCCCTCAGCCTTTAAAATTTCGTCCACCTGTGAAACGGTGGTTCCTACCTGCGTCAGCGTATCGACAAAGTTGAATGCCGCCACGATGGGCGCTGCCATTCCGAGGGCTAAAATTATTACTGTGATGAATGTTTCCGCGGTCAGCGTGCCGTGAGTGTAAAAAAGCCAGCCGAAAGGCAAAACGGTCAGCATCTGAGCGGGGAAAAAGGCGTAGGCCATCGACATACCGAGCTGACTGCGGCGCATCCAATCGTAATAATACTGCGCATTTGCGCGTACCTTGTCTGTCAGCTTGGTATAAGACGCTTTGCCTTGGTTAAAGGCTTTTATGACCTCAATGCCGTTTATGTACTCAATCATAGTGCCGCTCATTTCGGCAGTCGCTTTAACCGCGCCCTCGTAGTCCTTTGCGTAGTTGCCCATAACCGTCATCATAAAAACAAACGCAATGGGGAATACCGCAAGTGACAGCAGTGCCAATCGCCAATCAAGGACAAACAGATAAATGACTGTCAGTACGGGAGTTACAATATTTGCCGTCATCTCAGGAAACAGATGCGCAAGGGTGGTTTCCATACTGTCTACCTGATCGACAATGATTTCTTTAAGCTTACCGCTCTTTGTGTCCATTACCGTGCCGAGAGGCAAACGGGGGAGCTTTGAAAGAAGCATTTGCCGAATTGTTTTCAGAATATTAAAAGTTGCGTTGTGTGAAATGCCGAGCGCGCCGTTATAAAGCACCGTGCGGAGAAGAAATCCCGCAAGCGCCGTTATAAGCCATGGCAGATATGATGAAAACGCGGTTTCCTTACCGAGCAGCAAAACGATTATTTTTGCCGCCGCAAAATAGGGCGCCATACCGAAAATTACGCCTATAACTGCAAGAATAACAGCCGTGATAAGCTTGCCGTGCTCTTTTTCGCCAAGCTCCCAAATTCGCCCGACAGGGCTTTGTTCCTTCATAAAAAATTACCTCCTGTGAATTAGCCTCGGCTAACCGCCGTGCTTATTTAAAGACCGCCTTTTACAGCAGTCTTTTTTTACTGCTTTATACTTCCTTTTTGCCGAAAATTTCAAGAAAACCGGTACGGTGATAACGGCTTAAAAGCTCTATGTATTCAGACGCTTCTTTTCGGTTCATTCCGTGACGGATTATCTCAAATATGCTTTCAAAACGAGATGTTGTGACAATGTGTAACAGCTTTTCGGTCAAAGCGTCACCGAAATTATCTGGGTAGCCGACTGTTTCCATATACTTGTATGTATATTCAACCTCAATGCGCACTAACTCGTCCACAAAATTATGGAACCGTGTGCCGTAGGACGAATCAAGCAACAGATGAAATTCGTCTAAATGCTCATACATATAGTCAATAAGCTCGTTTGTTCCGCCGTCGGCATATTTCGGCATAAGCTCGGCCTGTTTGTTCGGCGTCATCCTGTGAAAGCGTTCCTGAATTCTTATAAACCGCTCGGTCATTTCACTGAGCACCGGCTCTACGATTGCGGAGAACAGCCCTTCTTTATCGCCGAAGCGGACATAAATTGAGTTTGTACTGGTGTCTGCCGCCGCCGCAATGGTCCTAAGCGAGGCGTCAACATAGCCCTTGTCAAGAAATTCCTGTTTTGCGGCGGCTATAATACGGTCCGCCACACCTTCGATTTGTTTTGCCGTAGGCTCGCCCTCCTAAAATAAATAACACTGTTTCATAACAGTGTTATTATATATCCCTTATAATTAAATGTCAATAGCAAATCTCAAAATATTTATTATTTCAACTAAAGTAAGCTCACTTTATAAAGAGGTTGATATTTTTTGTTTTCTTCTGTATTCAAACGGGGACGCACCGCATTCTCTGCGAAAAGCGGCGGCAAATTTACTTTGGCTTTCATACCCAACCTTACCGGAAATTTCTATAATCGGTAAATCGGTCTCTTTAAGCAGTCTTGCCGCATATTCCATGCGTTTATGTGTTCTGTATTGCGGAATACTTTGCCCGAAAACACCGTAAAAGTAATTCTTTATGCTGCTTTCACTAACGGAGAACCGTTCGGAAAATTCACGCACCGTCTGTGAACGGGAAAGATCGGCGGAAATAACAGTTTCAATCTGTCGGGCAATTTCCACTTGAAAACGAGTGTAGTATACAAGCTTTTCTTCCTTACGCACAGGTTGACGGTATAAAAGCAGGGCGAGTAAATCTATAACACCGGTTTTCATACCTATTTTACCTGATGGCTCGGTTATATCGGACGCTCCGTAAAGTCTTTTGAGTAAATTCTCCGACAACTGAAATTCCGCAATAAAGGTTTCTCCGTTCGGACAATACCGTCGGCTCAGCTCTTTTGTATCAAGTCCGAAGCTTTCGTTAAGAACAGCCACTCCGTTCCGCGCTGCCGAAGGGTCAATAAAAAGCTCAATTCCTTCGTACAGACCGCCGGGGTAGATATATTGATTTTGCGCAAATCTTTCGGTAAGCGACAACTGACCCGAGGTTAGAAAAACGCTTGTATTATCGTTAAGCACAAGCTCACATCTTCCTCGGATGCAGTAGTTGATAATAAGCGGACCGGTGTTTTGGGAAACGGTATTTGCCGGTGCGGGCGCGGGCCATGTTGAGGCGTGAACCTCGATTAACGCTAAGGTGACGCCCTCAAACAACGGAATAAATTTCATTCTGCCGTTGCCTGTGTCGGAGGACAGTATCAGCTCCGCATATTCTTTTTCGGTTTTTACCGTTACGCCCGGAAGCTTACGGCATTGATTTATTATTTCCGCTGTGTCCATCAGTTTTTTCCTTTCGGTTTTATTTGTCAACTCGTTGCTGTTTTGGGACTGAAATAACTGTTCGGAATAGATTATCCCTTTTGCAGTTGATATAATATATCGAAGTTAGCGAACGCTAACCATTTTTTCTCGGAGGTAATTATTATGAACAACAAAATGCAGGCAAAGGATCTGATCAATATAGGTCTGTTCACGGTGCTTTACTTTGTGCTTGGGTGCTGTGTTGCCATTCCGATTGGCTTTGTGCCGATCTTTTTGCCGATTCTCGGTTCGCTTTGGACGCTTATCACGGGAATTCCGTTTATGCTTTTTGCCGTCAGGGTCAAAAAATTCGGAATGGTAACCGTTATGGCTGTTTTGTCGGGATTGCTTATGGGGCTTACCGGTATGGGCTTCTGGGGTATTCTTACCGGCGCCGTGTTCGGTTTGCTCGGTGATTTTATTATGAAATCAGGCAATTATCAAAGCGTTAAAAAGACGATTCTCGGTTACGGCGTATTCAGTCTTTGGATGATAGGTACATATATACCGATGTATTTTACGGTAGAGCAATCCCGTGCGGATTTTGCAAAGAGCTTCGGTGATGAATATGCCGACAGGGTTATGTCTGTTATGCCTCTTTGGAGTATTGTTTTGGTTATTGCGGGTATCTTCCTTTGCGCCCTGCTCGGAGGGCTTATCGGTAAGGCTGTTCTTAAAAAGCACTTTGCCAAGGCCGGAATTGTTTAATGGATTCAACTGCTTATACCGCAAAGCGGCGAGGTTTGCTTTTAGACCCCCGCACAAAGCTTATTATGCTTATTACCGTGACAACGCTTATGCTGTCAAGCGGCAACGGCGGTGTTATGAACATTGTAAAGCCGACGCTCAGTATTATTCCGTTTGTGTTGCTGTTAAGCGAACGCAGATGGAAAACGGCGGCGAAATATCTTGTACTGTATGCGGTGTGTTTTGCGCTTGAGCGTGCGGCGCTGTATGTGCTTTCAGGCGCTTTATCGTTTCTTCTTCTTGCGGTGTGTTCGGTTATGACACGCTTTGCGCCCGGCTTTATGATGGGAGCGTTTTTAATCTCGTCAACCTCGGTAAACGATTTTATCGCCGCTATGAAGCGAATGCATATCACCGAAAAGATAGTTATACCGCTCTCGGTAATCTTCCGCTTTTTCCCCACAATAGGCGAGGAAAACGCCGCGATTAACGACGCTATGCGTATGCGCGGTATTCGTTTCGGGGGAAAGCACCCGGGTAAAATGCTTGAATATCGGCTGATACCTTTAATGATTTCGGTTGTTAAAATAGGAGACGAGCTTTCCGCCGCCGCCCTCACAAGAGGGCTCGGCGCTCCCGTTAAGCGAACAGATATATGTAATATAGGCTTTCATATTCAAGATGTTGTTATGTTAGCATTATTCGCTTCGGGCTTTATTTTGACGCTGGGAAGCAGGTGGTTTGTATGATAGAAATTAAAGATGTTTCTTTTAAATACAAATCGGAAATTGCGTCCGGCGGAATTAAAAATATCAGCTTATCCGTTCCAAGGGGACAAACGGTTGTACTCTGCGGAGAAAGCGGCTGCGGAAAAACCACGGTCACAAGGCTTATAAACGGACTGATACCTCATTATTTTGAAGGAAAGCTGAGCGGAAGAGTGTTTATTGACGGGCACAATATATCGGAACAGCCGCTGTATGATACCGCAAGGCTTGTCGGCAGTGTTTTCCAAAACCCACGCTCGCAGTTTTTTAATGTGGATACTACAAGCGAACTGTCGTTCGGATGTGAAAACTTAGGAATGCCGAGGGATGAAATTCTCGACAGATTGAGTAAGACGGTATCGGCGCTTAAAATAGAACGCTTGCTTAATCGCAGTATTTTTAATCTTTCGGGTGGAGAAAAGCAGAAAATTGCCTGCGGCGGAGCGTTTATGATGGATCCGCAGGTATTCGTACTGGATGAACCGTCATCAAATCTGGATTCCGACTCAATTCTTGATCTCAGAGAAACCGTAGCTTATTTAAAATCCATCGGAAAAACCGTTATTCTCTCCGAACACAGATTGTATTATCTGCGCGGAATAGCCGACAGATATATTTACATAAAGGACGGCGAGGTTTGCGGCGATTATACAGCCGAGCAGTTTTACCGTATTCCGAAAACAGAGCAAAAGAAAATGGGTTTGCGCGCAAACGATCTTTCGTCTTTGACCGTAAACCGAGAAATCGAAAAAGCAACGGCTTCCGCAACGCTTAATAATTTTCGCTTCGCTTATAAAAACGCGCCCGAAAGCCTTAAAATTCAACATGCGTCAATACCCTTTGGCGGCGTGGTCGGTATAATAGGACATAACGGCGCAGGTAAAAGCACATTTTCCCGTTGCTTTTGCGGTCTTGAAAAGCGCTGCGGAACCGTTACGGTCGGAAAATCCGTTTTGCCGCCTAAAGAGCGGTTGAACAAATGCTATATGGTTATGCAGGATGTCGGTCATCAGTTATTTACGGAAAGCGTACTTGACGAGGTGCTTATAAGTATGTCCGAAGAAGACACGGATGCCGCAAAAGAAATACTTGATAAGCTTGATTTGTCCGCGCTTGCCGACCGTCACCCGGCGTCGCTCTCAGGCGGACAGAAGCAACGGCTTGCCATAGCCTCAGCCGTTGCGGCGGAAAGCTCCGTTGTATTTTTGGATGAGCCGACAAGCGGGCTTGATTATCGCCATATGAAAGAGGCGGCGGAATTGCTTAAATCCCTTGCAAATAGCGGCAAAGCCGTTTATGTTATCACGCATGACCCCGAGCTTATTTTCGAATGCTGTACCTATATTCTTCATATGGAGTCAGGAGCCATTGCCGAAAGCTATCCGATGGATGCCTGCGGAGCGGAAAAGATACGCCGCTTTTTCCGAATAGAATAAAAACCGTTATCCGCTGTTTTCAGACAGCGGATTTTTTTACCGTTTTTTCCCCGTAACGCGAAATGTCAGTTCAATCATAGCTATCATCAAAGCAAAGAAACCGAGCAGATAAAACGGCATAATTTCAAATCCTATCGAATTCCCTAAAAGTCCGAAAATCGGCGGTATGAATGTAGAGCCTACATATGCGCTTGCCATTTGTATTCCTATAATAGCTCCCGAATTTTCCGCACCGAAATTACTCGGGGTTGAGTGGATAATACAAGGGTATATGGGTGCGCAGCCGAAGCCGATTACAAGAAACGCCGCAAAGGCGGTAAGGTAGGAGGCTGTCGGAATAATCAATACAATAATTCCGCAGGTAAGCACGGCAGTACCTGTTAAAATCATTTTTCGGTCCCCGAGCCTATCAGTGATAAAGCCGCTTACAAATCTTCCCAAGGTTATTCCGATGTAAAACAGCGCCGCAAATGAAGCCGACCGCTCCGGCGGAATTTTTTTAACCTCGGCAAAGTATGTGCTTGCCCACTGCATAGCCGTAGCCTCTGCGGCGCAATAGGCGAAAAAGCCTGTCAGAAGAAAAGGAACACCCTTAATCCTAAGCGCGCCTATAAGCCCCACGCTTTTTCCGGTCTTTTCATCTGTTTCCTTGTTAACTCTCCACACAGGCAGTGTCACAAGCAAAAGAAGAGCTATTGCAAGCTGTATAAGCCCTACTAGGCGGTAACCGCCGTTCCATGTGAGATTTTTCAAGGCATACCCCATAATAAAAGGGCTTACGATAGTGCCGACGCCCCAAAAGCAGTGCAGCCAGCTCATATGCTTCGCTTTATAGTGGAGCGCGACATAATTGTTAAGCGCGGCGTCTATCGCTCCCGCACCCAGACCGTAGGGAACGGCAAAGGCAATGAGCATCCAAAAGCTGTTTGAAACCGAAAAACCGAAAAGGGCAATGACGGTCAAAAACACGCTGATTACCGTTACGGTTCTTGTTCCGAGCCTTCTTGTCAGCCTGTCGGAGAACAGACTTGATACAATAGTTCCGCCCGATATTACCATTGAGACCATTCCCATAAACGAAACGGGAACGCCAAGCTCTGTATGCATAACCGGCCAGCCCGACCCGAGAAGTGAATCGGGTAGTCCGAGACTTATAAAAGCAATATAGATTAGAGCAAGCAAAAGGGAATACATTTTAATTTTCTCCGTTGTATGATTATTTTAGCATATATTATCGCAACTTAAAGGAAATTGCAACCGAATTATAAAAAATTAGTTGCGGGAATTTCACGGAATTTAAGGTACTCCGTAAATTTTTGTGTAGCCGGGGTAAGTCTGCCTTTGTCCTTTACGGCTATTCCGATTTCACGGTAATACGGTGTTTCCAACGGGCGTATTTCAATTTCATACGGTATACGCTTTAAAATCATAGACGGCAAAATGCCTATTCCGAGATTTTGCTCCGCCATAGCCATAATCGCAAAATCCTCCCATGTGGTAAATCTTATTTTAGGGTGTACTCGGCTTTTTTCAAGCAGTGCCGAAACCTCTGTTTTACCGCCGTGCTCAAGCAGTAAAAACGGCTCGCCCTCAAGCGCCTCTATTTTAACGGTTGCGTTCCGCGCGAGCGGATGTCCGACAGGCATTATAACCATATATTCGTCCCGTTTAAGCACTGCGGTATCAAAGTCGGCGCTTGTCGGCAGGCTTAAAAAACCGCAATCCACACGGCCTTCCGCTATCCACCGTTCTATTTCGCCGTAATCTCCTATCAGCATTTCGTATTCGATTTCGGGATAATCCCTTTGAAGTCTTGCAAAAATATTCGGCAGCCAATTAACAGCCACGCTTGCAAAGGTACCTATTCTCACTGTTCCGCTTTGGATTCCGTTCATTTGATTTACATATCCCTCAAGCTCCGAATTGCCGTTTAAAACTCTCCTTATAAGCGGCAAGATCTGCTCGCCCGCAGTAGTCAGAAAAACACCGTTCCGATTTCTTTCAAGCAGCGTAACGCCCCAGTCGCTTTCTAAGTCGGCAATCATTTTGCTCACGGATGACTGTGCGTAATTCAGAGCTTCTGCCGCCCTTGTAAAGCTCCCTTTTTCAACCGTTTTGACAAAGGCTTTGTATTTAGCTAAATGATTATCCATATTTTCATTCCTTTTTTCGATACATTCAATCAGTATTATTCTCTTTTCTTATTATAGCGCCTTGTATATAATATTTCAAGAAGCTTTTGAGGTGCAAAAAATGAGATTAACAAATAAAAATATCGATATGCTTAACGGCCCTCTTTCAAAGAAGATATTGTTGTTTACGCTTCCGATAGCCTTAAGCAGTATAGTACAGCAATTATTTAATGCCTCCGATACTTCTATCGTAGGCTATTTCGGTAACTCCGACGCTCTTGCGGCTGTGGGAACAAATGCCGAAATAATTGCTCTTATCGTTACTCTTTCGCAGGGATTGTCCGTAGGAGTTAATATAGCGGTGGCAAGCCGTATAGGAAAAAATAAAACCGAGTGTATTCCGTCTGTGGTACATATCTCGGTTGTTCTTGCTGTAATTATCGGGTTTTTAGGGCTCTTCTTCGGTCAGGCTATTGCGGGACCGTTGCTCAGAATAATCAAAACCCCGACAGAAATTTTTTCATCCGCGGAGCAATACCTTAGAATTTATTTGATCGGGTATCCTTTTTTGCTGTTATATGATTTCGGAGCCGCAATTCTGCGCGCTGAAGGAGACAGCCGTTATCCGTTTGTCGTTCTTTTGCTTTCTGGTGCGGTGAATGTACTGCTGAACCTTATTTTTGTTATTGTTTTCCGTCTTGGAGTGGCAGGCGTTGCCATAGCGACGGACATTTCAACAGCGATTTCGGCGGTGATGGTGATTTGCAAACTTTACAGTGGCTCTGCCTTTAAGCTGTCCTTTAAGTGCAGACCCGACGGACAGGGCATTATATCCGAAATTTTGAAAACGGGTATACCGGCGGCTGTGCAGGGAGCGGTATTTTGCTTTGCGAATATATTTGTGCAGGCGTCCGTAAATAAATTCGGCTCGGCGGCAATAGCCGGCAGTACAATAGCCGTCAATTTTGAATACTTTGTCTATTACGGTATAACGGCATTCGGTCAGACGGCGACAACCTTTATCGGTCAAAACTATGCGGCAGGGAAGATAGAAAGATGCCGGAAAATACTTTGGCTGTGTCTTGGGTTTTCGGTTTTGTGCAGCGTTCTGATGACCGTTCCCGTAATTATATTCCGCAATCGGTTCACGGGACTTTTCTCAAGCGACGGTTATGTGCTGGAAAACGCCTGTCTGCGTATTATGTGCATATTGCTTTTCGAGCCTGTCTGCTGTCTGTATGAAATTCCGTCGGGAGCCTTACGGGGTGCGGGGCATGCGGTATTGCCTGCCGTAAGCACAATGGTCGGCACCTGCGCTTTCAGAATAGTGTGGATTTGCACCGTCTTTACCGCTTTTCCCACGCTTAAAACACTTTATAGGGCTTTCCCGCTGTCATGGCTCGTAACAATCGTTCTTGTCGGTCTTTGTTTCGTATTTGTAAGGCCGTTTGCAAGCGGCAGTGAAAAGTAAAAAGCGGCAAATCTCATCAGAGATTTGCCGCTTTTTGGTGCGGGTGACAGGAGTCGAACCTGCACGCCGAAGCGCCAGCTCCTAAGGCTGGTGCGTCTGCCAATTCCGCCACACCCGCATATTAAATGGTAATGGTTATTTTACTTTAATTTACAATAAAAGTCAAGGAAATAATTGAATAAAGAGTTAAAAAGTGATATAATCTATTAGCAAACGCTCCCTGTTTCCGTAAGATGTATAGAGGGGCGGTGCAGAATGAAAAGACGCAGATACAGAAGTAACAATTCTCTTGTGGGTTTTATGACCTGTTTGCTTTCGCTTTTGCTTATTTCGGCGCTTTGCTTTTATAAAATGCGCCCTGTTATAATAAGATATGCCGTGTCGGTTGCGGAAACAAAATTCCTTGATTCGGCAAATGAAGCGGTGCTTGAAGTTCTTGCCGATGAAAATGTTTCCTACAACGATATAGCGGAGCTTTCACGGGGCGAGGACGGGCAGGTTACAAGCGTAGTTACCGATGTGGTTAAGATAAATAATCTTAAAAGTCTGATTGCCAAGCGCCTGTCCGCGATAATTGACAGTAAGGAATATTATGATTTATATATACCTGTCGGAACTTTTTTCTCAAATAACTACACAAGCGGCTTCGGACCGAAGCTTCACTTTAAAATGCAGCTTACGGGTACGGCATTTGTTAATTTTTCGCACGAATTCAAATCGGCGGGCATAAATCAGGTTCTGCATGTTGTTATGATAGATATGGATATAAGCGGAAATCTTGTTACCGCGGGATATGCGGACCCGATAAATGTTTCCACCTCCGCTATGGCAATGCAGAGCCTTATTGTGGGAGCGACACCCGAGGCATTCACGCAGGTTATAGAAGAAGAGGGAGACAGTACCGCGGGTCTTATAAACGATTACGGCGCAGTTGCCGGAAAATAAAGCAAAGGGCGATAGTATTATGGATATAAAAACAGCCGAAGACAGAATTAAATATTTAAGCGATACTCTTAAATACCATAATAAAAAGTATTATATTGAGGACGCACCCGAAATCGAGGACTTTGAATATGACGCAATGTTAAGAGAGCTTGAGGAGCTTGAAAATGAATATCCTCAGTTTAAGAAAGAGGATTCCCCCACACAGACGGTGGGCGGCGCCGCACTCAAGCTTTTTACGCCTGTTACACATACGGTTAAGATGGAGAGCCTTCAGGATGTTTTCAGCTTTGAAGAACTTGAAGCGTTTTGCGATAAAATAGATACGGCTCGCACGGCGTTCTCGGTGGAGCCTAAAATAGACGGTCTTTCGGTGTCGCTTGAATATAGGGACGGACTGTTTTTCAGAGGCTCTACGAGGGGCGACGGAGTTACGGGCGAGGATGTTACCGCAAATCTGATGCAGATTGGCAGTATACCCAAGGCTATTAAATTCGACGGAGAGCTTGAGGTAAGAGGCGAGGTGTATATGCCTAAAGACAGCTTTTTAAGACTTGTTGAAAGGCAGGAGACCTTGGGAGAAACGCCCGCGAAAAATCCGCGTAATGCCGCCGCAGGCTCGCTAAGACAAAAAAACTCCAAAATAACCGCGGAACGGGGTCTGGATATTTTTGTTTTCAATATTCAGCGCATAACTGGTAAGCAGTTTAAAACACATATAGAAACCTTGGATTTTATAAAATCTCTCGGATTTCATACCCTGCCGTCATACAAAAAATGCTCTTGCGCAAAGGAAGCAATAGAAGAGGTGGAGCGCATAGGCGAGTCAAGGGGAAATCTGCCCTACGATATAGACGGCGCCGTTATAAAGGTGGACGAGCTTGCTTACAGAGAAGAACTCGGCAGTACGGCAAAATACCCCAAATGGGCGGTGGCGTTTAAGTATCCGCCCGAGGAAAAGGAAACCGTGCTTAAAAATATTGAAATAAATGTCGGCAGAACAGGAGCGCTCACACCCACGGCGGAATTTGACCCAATCGTTCTTGCAGGCACTACCGTAAGCAGAGCGACACTTCACAACGAGGATTTTATAAAGCAAAAGGAAATATGCATAGGCGATACGATAGTAGTCCGCAAGGCGGGCGATATAATCCCCGAGGTGCTTGCGGTAAAAGTACACGCGCAAAACGCGGTTCCCTTTGAAATGCCACATATTTGTCCTTCGTGCGGCTCTCCCGTAGTAAGGGAAGAAGGGGAAGCGGTGGTGCGCTGTACAAACGCCGATTGTCCGGCACAGCTTTTGCGCCATCTGATACACTTTACTTCAAGAGACGCTATGGACATAGAGGGCTTAGGCCCTGCGGTGCTTGAACAGCTGCTCGGGGCAGGACTTATAGAGAATATAGGCGATATATACGAGCTTGATTACCAAAAGGTGCGTGAGCTTGAACGAACCGGAGAGAAAAGCGTGGAAAACCTTAAGGGCGCAATAGAACGCTCAAAGGGAAATGATGTCGCAAGGCTTATTTATGCTTTCGGAATAAGGCATATAGGGAGCAAGGCGGCGGCGCTTATTGCGGAGCGGTTTTTCGATATGGAGTCGGTTTTAAACGCTGAAAAAGAGGATTTTGAAGCGATAGACGGCTTCGGCTCGGTACTGGCACTGTCGGCGTATGAATTTTTCTCACTGCCGGAAACTCACGCTATGATAGAAAGACTTAAAAACCTCGGGCTTAATATGAAATCGCTTAAAGAGGTTAAGGACAACAGATTTGCCGGTCTTACC
>ERZ808266.114-NODE-114-length-32985-cov-5.331491_pt1 | contig 32985 bp, 28 predicted proteins | sample MGYA00521278_ERZ808266 | MGnify/ENA primary metagenome ERZ808266 (study PRJEB31516, sample SAMN03275591) | gut metagenome | biome: mammalia-associated habitat; material: feces | host: Papio cynocephalus | place: Kenya | collected 2012-08-02 ... | reverse complement strand
CAACAACACCGACAGCCAGATCGATCACATTGCCTTTCATCGCAAAGTCCTTGAATTCGGACCAAAATTTACTCTTTGCCATATTAATCAGTTGTTTTAAGTGTGTTTCTTACAAAATCATCCGCCTCGGCCAAGGTATCGAACTTGCCGACATCGATAATGCGCAGTTCAGAAGGAGCCACTCCATAGATCGGATGCCTGGCGCACTCCTGAATATAGAAATCAGTGATCGAGAAGCGGTCGCCCCAGCCATCCTCTTCAAAGACTTTGAATATGCCATCGGAGATGAAGTGGATGCCCGCGAAGGCATATTTCCGAAATCTCGAAGGATCGATGTCTCCGTAGGGGCTCCTCACCTCGCCTGTCGCTATGTTAGTCCAACCGACAAGCCTCATCTCATCATCAAAGAGGAAATATCTCTGTGTCTTGCGGTCGCTGACAAGAATGTTCGAGAGAGCGTCCGGCCTTGCCTGTGAGATGAACCAGTTCACATCCAAATCAGAAAGGATGTCCACATTGTGGACCAGGAACGGACTTCCTTCCAGCAGCGGGCGCGCGAATCTGATTCCGCCACCTGTCTCGCGCAGAAAATCCCTCTCGTCCGAGAATCTGACATTCACACCGAAATCATTCTGCTCATGAGTGTAGCCTATGATGGAATCAGGAAAATGATGGACATTTATGACAAAATCCGAGATTCCCGCGGCCTTCAGTTTGGACACGACACGGTACAGCAGTGGTTTCCCGTCAATCGGAACCAAAGCCTTGGGCAACGTGTCTGTGATCGGTCTGAGCCTCGTGCCAAGCCCCGCCGCGAAAATCATCGCCTTCATCTACAAAATCTTCTCTATGTCCAACTCTCTGTGTGAAACCGTTATCTTGATGTCGAACCTGTCGGCCAGATGCTGCGCCAGATGCTCTGCGCAATAGACCGAACGGTGCTGTCCGCCTGTGCACCCGAAACAAACCTGCAAGTGAGTGAACTTCCTCTCGATGAAACACTTGACATGATTATCGACAAGGTCATAGACATTGTTCAGGAACATTGTCACCCCTCCATCGTCCTCAAGGAACTTGACGACCTCCTTGTCCAGACCGGTGAACTGACGGTAATGCTCGTACTTGCCAGGATTGTTGATCGCGCGGCAATCGAAGACATAACCTCCGCCGTTGCCGGTGGTGTCAACAGGTATGCCCTTCTTATAGGCGAAACTGAACACCCTCACTTCCAGACGTTTGTCTTCAGCAATATTGTTGAACTGCGACATTGTCGTCAATTTGGTCAGGATTTCGTTCAGGTAAGGATAGTCCTCGAACGGTTTCTGCAGAAGACGGCGCAGGTTGCTCAGAGCATACGGGACACTGGCAAGGAAATGCGGTTTCTTCTCGAAATATCCCCTGAAACCATAGGCGCCAAGAACCTGAAGGGTACGGAACAGGACAAACAGCCTTAGTCTCTCGTTGAAATGCTCCTCATTAACCTCTGTGTAGCCTTTCAAGGCTCGTAAATATGTCTGGACCATTTCCTTGCGAAGGTTCTCAGGATAACGTGAGCGGGCCTGCCAAATGAACGACGCGACATCGTAATAGATCGGGCCTCTTCTTCCTCCTTGGAAATCAATGAAGTAAGGCTCTCCGTCTTTCATCATCACATTCCTGGCCTGAAAATCCCTGTACATGAACGTGTCGCCCATGTCCTGCATCAGATCCGTCTTCAACTTCTCAAAGTCATCCTGAAGTTTAACCTCGTTGAATTCCAGACCGGTAGCCTTCAGAAAACAATATTTGAAATAGTTCAGATCAAAAAGAATCATCCTTTCGTTGAAGGCAGGTTCTGGATAGCAGACCGACCAATCCAGCCCCTCCGCACCTTTGAACTGAAGTTTAGGAAGCATCTCCATCGCGCGGCACAGAAGACGGCACTCGTAGGAACTGTATTCACCGCTTTCCCGCCCCTGAGTGACCACTTTGTAGAGTTGGTCATCACCAAGGTCTTCCTGAATATATCTCATTCCATCCTCGCTGACCGCCAGAACCTTCGGCACCTTGATGCCTTTGCTGAGGAAATGTGAGCTGAGGCTGACGAAAGCATTGTTCTCCTCAAGGCTTGTCCCTATGACACCTATAATGGAGATATTCCCGCCCTTGAGACGGAAATACCTCCTGTTGCTTCCGGAGGAGTTCAGTTCCTCCGTGTCACTGACTTTCTGACCTGTATAACTTTCAAATAAGTTCCTGAGTTTGTCCATTAATGTCCGATTTGTTAATAGAGACTGTTGTAGGAAGCAGTTCTGTTTGAGTAATAATTGTATTGGTTGGCCAGTTTGCCGTACATCTGTCCCAGAACCTCAAGGTAAGGCTTGCCCTCAACGAGAGTCAGACGATAGACCGTGTCATCAACCTTATAGAAATCCATTCCGTCCAAGGTAATCGTGTCGTAGTCATCCGGAAGATCCTCGACAAGTGCTCCTGAAGGTGGAACGATGACCTCGTACTGACCGTTGGAGTTGACGATGTAGAAGACCCCGTCCTGATAGTAGTACGGCTGGTTGGCGTAGGCGTAACTCTGGACGAGCCCCAGCCTGTCAGCAAGGGAATAAGCGTTGTTCGCCCTGGTAGAGTTCAAAGCAAAGGTATTGTTCTGCGCCGCGATGGTGGCGTTGTTCTGGGCGATTATCCTGTTCTGCTCCTCGATGATCCGGTTGTTGGAGTCAATGGCCCGGTACATCCGGTAAGTGTTGTTGTAGTAGGCGAAGCGCACGGACGCGAACACCAGGTCGGAGACGGCGCGGTCGATGCAGACACCGAAAGGAGGGCGGCACACAACGAATATATCACCGTAAGGTCTGTAATAGATGCCGTCGTAGATGCAGTACTCGACTCCCCAGTAGGTCATCCTCCTGTAACGAGGAGGCAGGTCGTGAACCCTGTAGCCGTAGCAATGGTGGTCGTGCGTCCAGAAATGCCTCGGACGGTCGTATGGCATGAAATCACGTTCGCGCGGCGGGATCCTGTGTACATTCCTGTCCTCGCCTATCCTCATGAAATCACTGCGGCTCTCCCTCATGACATCCCTTCCGCCTTGTGCGTTGCGGTCGTAAGAAGTCAGGCCGCCTCTGGTAGCGTTGCCGACCCTTTGTGACTGTTCCCTTCTGGTGTCAGACACCGAAGCGCGCGCAGATGTGCTTCTGGTCGAAGACGAACCTATCCGCCTTGCCACCCTGCCGTTGGAACTTCTCGTAGATGAAGACGACTCCCTTACAGACGAAGAACGTGACGAGGATGACGAGCGTCTGACTGACGATGAGGATCTGTCCGAAGATGAACTCCTTACAGAAGCAGAACCATCGCTCCGGCGACTATTGTCCTGAGAGCCCCTTGATACACTGGAGCCACTCCTGCGACTGTTGTCCCGCGAACTTCTTGACACAGCGGAATTGTTCCGGCGGCCGTTATCCTGATAGCTTCCGCTGTCATTGCCACGGGAAGAAGATCTGTCTGAAGACGAGCTCCTCACCGAAGATCTGGAGCTTCTCCTGTTGTTGTCCTGGGAACCTCCGGACACGGAAGAGGCCGAACTTCTTGTGGAAGAAGATCCGGAACTCCTTGTGGAAGAAGAACTTCTGGAGGAAGATCTGGTCTGCGAGGAAGTGGTGTTGCCCCTCGATCCGGAGGAGCGTCTTTCCTGTGAATATGAATCAACCGGTGATGCAAGCATGGCCAGCGCTACGGCTGACGCAAGTGCGATGTTCAGAATGTTCTTCATGATGATTCGGTGTCAAGTGGTTTAATAATATAGCCAATACTTTTTGGCAAGCTTCCTGAACGCCTCGACATCCTTCGACCAATAGTCAGCTATGTCCCGGGCCTTCAGACGCTTGCCGAAAGCGGTTCTTACATAATCCGTACCACATACCTTGTCGAACATATTGTTGCGCCCCTTCGAAAGGGCGAACGGATTCTTTTCTGGATAGAGCTCGTTCACAGCCTGCATCACATAGAACTGGGTCAGCGTGCAGCAAGCGGCCTCATAGTCAGTGTAATGGAACTGGACCCCATGGATGAGTTTCCCTTGAAGGCTTCCGGAGAACGGTTTGAAATGGATCGTCCTGAAAGCGATGCCCGGAAGGTTGTAGCTGTCCAGTCTGGCCTTCAGCGCGTCAGCGTCAATCCACTCGGCCGCGAACACCTCGAACGGAAGCGTGTAGCCGATGCCGATGCTCAGGTAGCCTTGAAACTCGCCGGCTATGCCGGAGGACGGATAGTTCACAGCGGACTGAGGGTAAGGAATATTCGGGGACGGGAGCACCCAAGGAAGGTTCGTGTCCTGATAGAGCATATTCCTTGTCCAACCTTCCATCGGGATGACGGAAAGTCTGCATTTCAGCGGAGCCTCGTTGCCTTTCTCGCCACAGTTCAGCCCTTCCTCGTTCAGCAGGATGGCAAGCTCGCCGACCGTGAGACCGTAGATGTAAGGGATTTTGAATTCGCTGACGAAAGAGTGGAAGCCCGGCTCCACAAGACAACCCTCGATCTTGTTGCCGCCCAACGGGTTGGGTCTGTCGAGAACCATCACTTCAATGTCGTTCTCGGCGCAGGCGCGCATCACCAAACCTAGGGTGCTGATGAAAGTGTAGGAGCGGCTGCCGATGTCCTGGATGTCATAGACCACGATGTCAAGACCCTCCAGCATCTTCTTGCTCGGCTTGCGGTTCGGGCCATAAATCGAATACACCGTAAGTCCGGTCTTAGGATCTTTGGTGTCAGTGACATAAGAGCCGGCGTAAGCATCTCCGCGGACTCCGTGCTCAGGAGCGAACAATGTCTTCAGGTTGACTCCCGGAGCCTCGTGAAGAATGTCTATTGTGGAACGAAGGTTGTGATCAATACCGCTCGGATTGGTGACAAGGCCGACATTCCTGCCGACAAGTCCCTCAAAGCCACGGCCTTCCAGGACTTCAATTCCAAGGCGTACCTGAGCGATGGATAAGATAGATATCAGGACAAACGCCTGCGCGCAACATAGACGCCTAAGAAAGCTGGAATGCAACATATCATAACAAGTGTAAAGAATCCGACATAACCAAGTGACTGCTGAAGGTAACCCGAGACCAACCCCGGCAATTTCATGGAAAGCCACATGAACGCCGTACATATTGCATAGTGGGAAGTTTTGAGCGGACCGTCGGCGAACTGCATCATGTAAAGCATGTATGCCGTGAATCCGAAACCATAGCCGAATTGGTCAAACACGATGCAACCTCCTACCGTCCAGAGACTGGATGGTTGGACGATGGCCATATAAAGATATACGGCGCACGGCAGGGCCAGGCTCAATGCCATCGGCCACAAAGCCTTTTTCAAGCCGACTCGCGACGCGAAAACACCTCCGATAATTCCTCCTGCCAAAAGGGCGACAACTCCGAACGTGCCATAAACCAGTCCATAAGCATCAGTCGAGAGTCCAAGCCCGCCATCAGACGTGGCATCCTTGAAGAAAGGGTATAGCATATTGACAGACAAGGCTTCCGGAAGGCGGTAAAGAAGCATGAAAAGGATTGCCACCCACACCCCTTTCTTGCTGAAAAACGTGACGAAAGACGAACCGAATTCCTTGAATATCGTGGCGGCGCTTTTCCTATCGCGGCAATCCACATCCTCTGCCGGGCGGGGTATCGAGAAGAAATGATAGAGAGCCGTCGCCGCAAGGATCACGGCGGAAACAAGAAGCACCAGGCTCCATGCCTTCGGGATATCTCCCATCCTCCTCTGAAACACACCGGCCATGACGACAAGCACTCCTTGTCCAAAAACAGAGGCGATTCTGTAGAAAGTGCTTCTGACTCCCACGAAAGCCGACTGTCTCCTCTCGTCAAGAGCCAACATGTAGAAACCGTCAGCCGCTATGTCATGCGTCGCGCTGGCGAATGCCACCACCATGAACATGACAAGGACAAAAGTGAATGAAGACGCCGGAAGAAGAAGCGAGACCGCAAGCACGGACACCGCCATCAGAACCTGCATCGAGAGAATCCACCAACGCTTGCTGCGGAATATGTCCACAAACGGGCTCCAAAAAGGTTTTATCAGCCACGGGAGGCTGATAACCGTCGTCACAAGCCCCAATGTACCGTTGTCGACACCAAGATCCTTGAATATGGCGAGAGCGATTGTGTTGACTATGAAATATGGAAGTCCTTCCACAAAATAGAGTGTCGGAATCCACATCCAAGGGTTACGTTTAGTGATATCATTCATTATTGACAGGTTGGCCGCATTCTTATTCTAAATGTAAAGTTATACATTTTTTCCGAATACCCCATAGAGTTTCCCGGAAACGGAAGAATTTCGGGTCACATGCTAAGCCCTGTGTCTGAATAGAAGAAAAAGTATGTCCTTTGATTCGCGCTCTGAAATATTCCCTTAGGCACATGGTGCTGTTGTTGCCTCCCGCATGCGCTTTTCGGTCTGGGGACGCCGTTGCCTGGAGGCCGGGGCGACCTACATGCATCGCTCACCCTGTCATGGTGCCTGGTCGCCCTGGCCTCCAGGCAACGATAGCCGACGAGGCGAACTCAACGGAAGACAGCCCGGTTCGTAAGGGCTCTGGATGGGGGCCCTTTACTACCTAATTAACAGGATGTTATCCTCAACCCATTCTAAGTCAGCGAGTGGCACGTAACATTTTCATCAATATAGGTTTACACTTCGTCTTTGGTTCGAATTCGCTAAAAATAAGCAGCTAAAACACTTATTATTAACCATTTATAAAGCACGCCAGTACTTCGTTCCTGCTTGTGGCGGGACACCGAGCCACAGCGGTGACCTGCGCTCAAAGGCAGTCTGACAGGATGACACTTTAGAGATTGAATGACATTCTCGCCATAAGGTGTTGTCTAAACCCTCCTCATGCCGGCTGTGCACGACAATCCAGTCAAAGGATGTTGTCCCTTCCATCCGTCACCGGAATGCCAACCCGAATCCAGAGGCCTTGCGGTCTCATATCAGGACACAAGTAGAGGCGATGCCTTATCACAGCCGCACCGCGCTGACGAGTCTGTGCGGATCTACGAAACGCCATCATCTCATGTCCGTGCAGAAGCCCTTGGATGGCACTTCCTCGTGAATATCTTGTGCATTCACTTTTAAGTTTTTCAGCCAATGTCGGCTTCCACTGACGCAGATGCGCCATGTTGCTGAAAGCCTTTTGTATAATTTACACCATGATACGTTTCCTGAGCGCCGTTCGTCAGGCGGATCGTGCTCTGGCCGGACAAAATGCAGAGATCATGCGCTTTGTCCGGCCAGCAAGGTTTTCTCCGGACAAACTATTGAGACTACTCGGCAAAGAGCCTGAAGCACCTGCTCTACGCCATGGAACTTATTGAGTCAACTGGCGGCAAGCCATCGACAGGCAACCTCTTTGGCCGTCCGTGCCGACTTTGATGCGGGCAAGAAACAACATAAGCCAGTCAACAATCAGGTGGATTCTTTTTTGCTCATGCTTTTGAACTTGCCCCAAGAATCATCCAAGACAAATAACAGGAAGCCTCTGTTCTTATACGCCTGAACACATACTTTTGGACTTGATCAAGAATTTCCCAGCCAATGTGTACAAGCCAATCAGTTGATCTCCGCGTCAATCATTACCGGATGATGATCCGACCCCCATTTGCGCGTCATAAGTTCCGAGTCCTCACATCGATAGACATCAACCTTTACCCTGCTGTTGACAAATATATAATCCAAACGCCAGCCATAATTCCGGTCGGTGTTGAAACCATGGTAGGTATTGCTCCGGCCGAAAACCTCTGTCGCCACAGATCTGGAGTCAGACATCCCATTACTCTCGATGTAAAGGATTCCGGAACGGTCTGGGGTGGAATTAAAATCGCCGGTATAGAACATCGGCAGACCTTCAGAATTAATCTCTTCCGACATGCGGACCAGCATCTTCACTTCTTCCATATGAGCGACAGGGTTGTCGTTAGGATGATGGACATGAGTGTTGAACACGTAGAATCCCGCACCGGTTGAGATTTCCTTGAAAAGTCCCCAGGTGCAGGCACGTGAATATGTAGCATCCCATGCCCATGTATTAGGTTTGTCCGGAGTGAGCGAATACCAGAACTGTCCATCCTTTACGACCTCAAAGCGGGACTTCAGGTAGAAGATAGCGTCATTCTCATTCTTCAAAGCGTTTGTCTTGCCGGCTATGTCAACTCCTATCTTTCCGTATTTTCCGTGCTTGAGGATTGAGTTCACCTGCCAGGTAAGAGCCTCCTGGCTACCGACAATGTCAATATTGTAGTCATTCATAATACCGGTGACAACCTTCTCCCTGTTGACCCATCTCTGGCTTGCCTCTACCGGAGTTGTCTTCTCGAAGAGCATGTTGTACGAACATATACGCACACAATTTCCTGTAAGAGCAGGAGCCTTTTCAGACGAGGATTCCCGACGGTCCTCGCCATCGTCCTTGGCGCATGCGCAGAAACAGAGTATCAGAGACAATATTATTATAACTGTTTTTCTCATATCAGAAAGAATACTGTCTCCCTGCCGCCAAAAACGGCAGGGAGAAAAACAACATTTACTACTTGAACATGATATAGGTTGAATTCTTCACATCATTATCCTTCGTCCTAAGGCTCTTTGTGACATCAAGCCCGTTGGCGCCATTCTGAATCGCACAGGCCGCCATCTCATTCATAGAGAACGCAATGGCATCTGTACAACCCAAAGCTGCAAGTTCCGTGATTCCATTCTTGAATGTGATGCCTCGTGACGGGCTGCCGGCGGCGTCAATGTAAATTCCAAAAGAATCCGCATACCTTTCCGCCATCAGGATCATCAAGTCTCCGTTGGGGCGCGTTCCCATCATAACCCTCGCCATGTGCGAGCCGTCCCACCAGAGAGACTTCATACCATTATACGGACTCGTCTCGCTCCAATAATCCACTATGAACTTGCGGGCACCATTCTTTCGGCCATTGTCAAGGGTGACGCCATCTTTCAGGTTGCTGAACAGAAAGCACCTCTCCTTCTGCCATAACGCAGTGTACTCTTTCTGCGCGGAGCCATAGTCCTCATTATAATCATGAACAACCGCCTTGACCCCATCGTGAAGAGGAATCGAATACCCGGTCACGAATGCGTCCACATCCCATATCTCGCCTTTTGACAAGTCGAAAGAAGATTTGTCCGCTCCGAACTGGGGAGTATCGAACTTGTACAGCTTCCCGTTGACAACCTCGGCATAATTGATCTCTGCTTTCCCGTTCTTCACCCCTATTGTCGGAGGGGTATAGTAATATACACTGTTCCAGTCCGCATACGGTTCACGGCCGATAGCACCGTTATTCATATACCCTGGCACAAGTTCCGGTTTCAGAAATCCGACAGACATTCCTCCGACAAACAGGCTGTATGCGGCATTGGAAGAAACCGCATCCCCAAGCTCGGAGGTCGCATACCAATAGTTGGCTCCACCACCAGTATCTCCTGTCTGAATCTTCATATCCACATGTCCGGCAGGAATCAGCGCCACAACCACACGGCTTGTCGTGGCAACCTTGTTGATGTCAAGTCCTGTGTCAATCGTCTTCTCGCAAAGTTTTATATGTCCTGGGAGCACCCCACCCTTCTCCTGGTACGACGATGTTATGTTGTGCCATTCGGCAGGCATATTCATAGACATCGCCGAAAGGGTATATTCATAAGTCTTTATATCGTCCTGAACCTTGATTGTCACCGGTTTGGTCAGATCCTGCCGGGATTTTCCAACTGACGGGGCGAGCAGTTTCGCGCCGTCCTTCAAAACGACCTCAACCAAAGCGGACTCAAGCCCTTGGGAGGTAAAGAGCATAGTAACCGTCCTGTCGCGGCCCGGAAGTCCCTCACTGGTTTCTTCCCCAACCGTGGCGATGATGTTTTCAAGGGGGCAGTACTCAACGGCGGTTATGGAGTAAGCGACATCTACAAAGTTGTCTTTCGCCTTGACTGTGCAGTCTTTGGTCAAATCAACCGTTCCGGGAAGATTTTCCTCGCAGACAATCCTGTCATCATAAGTGAACCTTATCGGTAGGTTGTCCCAATCTGAAGGATCCTCCTTGAGGTAAAAGGTGATGCCGAATCCATTGATGACACCATCAACCCAGACCCCCTTATCCTGAATCTGTGCGGCGACAATGGGATTCTTGACCTTCGATGGATCATCCTGCATGGGAACCGCGAAGTCGGTATGGCCATCATAGGAGTCACAACCTCCTGAAGCAAGCGCAAGGCAATAACCAAGCGCGACTGCAAGTGTTCTGAATATTCTGTTCATTTATCTTGATTCTTTAACGTTGATTATTTCGCGCGGGCGAGATCCTGATCGTACTCATCACGCTGCCAATACTGCGCTATCTCGACACCAGCCTCAGCCGCTTGCTGCACGGCGTAATTAGGAATCGGAACATACTGCGACTTAGGGACGATTCCTTTCGCCAGAAAATTCTTTTGGGCGAAGCAGTTAAATCTGATGAGGTCTATCTTGCGTTGTCCTTCATAGAACAGTTCATGTCCACGCTCGTCAAGTATCGCGTCAAGGAAAGCATGTACTGATGCGGTCTTTGCCGAGGACAATCCGCCAAGGCCGGCTCTTGCACGCACTTTATTTACAGCACTCAAAGCCTCCTTTGAGACAGAACCATTCAGGCGGGCGTCAGCCTCGGCGTACATCAGAAGCACATCCGCCCACCTCGCCATCGGAATGTCCATCGGCTGGTAATTTTTCTTCTGTTCCGGTTTGAACTTGTTGTTGATGTAGCCATCCCATGTCGAGCCTATGTTGGATGGACCGACATTGGCACCTGTCTTCGTGACATAGGATGTGATGATACACTTCGCCCTTAGGTCGCCAGACTCAAACGTATTATAAAAGTAAGGAGAAATATTGTAGTACTGAGACCATGTGTTTGCCTTGCAGAACTCAGGATTTGCTGCCTCGTCATCAAGCTTGGCGTCGTTAGGGTACATATAAAGACATGTGGCATTGTAGTTTCCGAAGTCTGCGCCCGTCGACGCAGGGTTGACACTTATTGACATAATAGTCTCACAGTTGAACTTGTTGGCCGAAGCGAACTGCTCCTGGAACGGGTTGGATCCATTCACGTATAGACCATATCCTGCCGCGGACGTTTTGAGTTCCTTGTACATCTCTATAGCTTTCGCATAGTATCCATCCATATAGTAACCTTCATTAAGATAGTGGTGCATCAGAAGGAATCTCGCGAAGTCCTTGTTGTAGCGGCCTTTCTCCGTGACTTCCTCATAAGCAGGAACATATCTGACGGCATTCTCAAGATCCGAAGTTATGAGTTCGGCTGCCTCCTTAAGGCTGGGACGCCGGTAATCATTCAGTTCATCGGTATCCTTCACCTTTTCGGGATCAGTGACATATGGAAGAGGTCCATATTTGTGCAGCATCAGGTACATGGAGAATCCGCGCAGGAGGTACATCTCACCGAGAAGATCCTCTTTCCTTTCATCGTTAAGCACATCGGACGAAGCGTCCCGGATGGTCTGCATGATCTTGGTCATTCGAGTGACATTGGAGACGGTTTGGAAATGTGAGCAATACTTGTCCGAATAGCCACGGGAATATGTCATAGCCTCTGTAAAGTCAGCCTGCCCCCAATATAGCCAAGAGTCCGTTCCCTTGGTATTCCACGGTGCGTTGATATCTGTCGGCATATCGAAAACCTTCATCACCCCACATGCCGGCCCGAACCAACAGTTGATGGTTCTTCCTCCCATTGTTGTGTTCCAGTAGGAACTGAACGTTCCATAGCACGAAACGACAAGCGAATTATAGTCTTCCGCCGTGGAAGGGTAGACAGACTGAATGAACGAACCATAAATCTTTGGGTCAAAGTTGCCTTCGCAGTTTGCTGTCAAAACGGCCGCGGCGGCAATCGCTATCATTGATAAATATTTTCTCATTATATGGCATATTTAAAATTGAACCTTTAGACCGACAGAGTATGTCTTTGCCTGAGGGTAGTTGACAACTGTTGATTGGCCGCCTCCGGTGTTTATCTCTGGATCAATCATCGTAAAGTTCGTGAAAATAAAAGGATTCTGGGCATCCGCATAAAGCCGGACACTAGTCACATAGCCTTTCAGCGCGCGCAGTTTTCTGGCATCGAAAGTATAGCCGAGAGTTATGTTTCTCACCCTAAGGAAAGACGCATCCTCGCGGTTGTTGTCGACACCAAGAGAGTAAGGAAGGTTGGTGCACTTCTGAGCGGCATAACCCACAAGTGTACCATTAGGGTTGGTGATTGAGTTGTAATCCTCGAATGCCGTCAGACCAACGTTACGTCCCAAAGTAGTCAGGCTATAGGTGTTGGCATACCCAAGGGCGTTGTTATATTTGGAGATTCCGACACGGCCGTAACAGTAGATGTCAAGATCCCAGTTTTTCCACGTGAAGGTGTTGCCGAAACCAAAATAGAATTTCGGGTCACCTACATTCTCACGATAGACATCATTGACATCAATGATTCCATCCTTATTCTTGTCAACTATGATCGGGACGCCAGGCATTCGCCATGATTCATCAAGCGACATCTGTGACTCAGGCATATTGCTGCGGTCTGAATTGATTATTCCCGCAGACTTGTAGTGATAATAGTAGCTGACAGGCTCATCAGGAAGTGGATTTCCATCCGCGTCAAGCTGATATACGGCATAGTCATAGTTGGCGACCCTTTTCACCCACGTGGTCGCATTCTTTGACCAGTTGAGAGTTGTAGTCCATGTAAAGTTCTTGGTGACAATATTCCTGGTGTTGACGGAAATCTCTATGCCCTGCCTTTTGTAATGTCCATCGTTGACCGGACGACTCGTGAACATATCTTTCCAGCTGGCGTTTTCGTAGAGCAGCTGGTTGGTCTCGTCATTACGGTAGAAATCTACGCTTCCCCACACCCTGTCATTAAGGACAGAAAAATCAAGAGCGATGTTTTTCATTTCCGTGGTCTCCCAAGAGACATCATCGTAGTCTTCTCCGCTGAGGACATAAGGATGATATTTAGTCTGTCCCTGATCAAAGGAGACTATCTTCCCCAAAGTATAGACGCCATACAATGACGTTCCGAGATTATCACGTCCTGTCTGGCCATAAGAGGCACGGAGCTTGAGAAGATTCACCCACTTCACGTTCTTCATCCACTGTTCGCCGGTGATCTTCCAGGCGACAGAGACCGAAGGGAAGACACCGTACTTCTTTGACGGGAAGAATTTGTCTGTTCCGTCACGACGGACCGATGCCGAGATGACATAGCGGTCAAGGAAGTCGGCGGACACACGCGCGAACTGCGACCTCTTTTCATTGGCAGAGCGAGAGGAATTGACCGTGTAAGGTCCCTCCGCGACCCCGGCAAGGTCGTTCCCGATCGCATCAATCGTGTTTGTATAATAGAAATAATGATTAAAATAATTCGTGTAATACACGCCCATGCCGGCCACAGCCGTCAAATCAACGACATCTCCAAAACGATGGTGTAACTCAAGCGTTCCCTCAATGGTCTGTTTCTGATAATTAGTGGTGCCGATCTGTCCTCTTGAAGTGTATGTCTGATTGAAGTAGACTGTTGAAGGAATAAAGTACTTTCTCTCCACAGTCTCCTTGTCCATCCCATACACTCCTTTGAGTTTCAGCCAATTCTTAACGATGTCGACATCAAGGTTGAAATTCACGTATATGGAGTTCTTCTCGGTCGAGTCGTCTATCTTCAGAAGTTCAGCCGGATTCGGCACATTTCCAAACATTGTGGCATTTCCCGCCTCATCAGTGGCTCCGAGGATTGGCGGATAGGTGACAGCGGCCTGATAGGCGCCATAACTATGACCACCGACCTGGTCTGCGCCGACAGTTGAATTTTTGTACTTGTTGTTATTATAGTTGAGAGTGGTAGACAGCCTGATGAACGGGAAAAGTTCCGCAGTGACGTTGGTCCTGATCACATATCTTCTCATTCCCGAGTTATATACAGTGCCCACCTGATCGAAATAGTTGAGACCCAAATAGTACCGGATTTTATCTGTACCTCCTTGAACAGTAACGTTCTGATTGTTGATAGTACCTGTCCGGAGGACATTCGATGTCCAATCAGTGTCTATGGTGTTGGCGGCTATATATTCATTGGAATATACCGGCTCCCAATTTCCGTCATACAGGTTATCACCGTAAGGATATATCCCTTTGTTATAGTAGTAGGCCTCCTTGCTGAAAGCATTGGTGAGCCGCATGAACCTGGACGCATCGAGTACCTTCAATGTCCTCGTGTTATGCAGCCAAGAGTAACTACCGGAATAAGACACCATCGGACGCCCCTGCTTACCTTTCTTTGTCGTGATAATGACAACTCCGTCCGAGGCTCCGATACCATAAATCGCGGCGGAGGCGTCTTTAAGGATCTCAATCGACTCAATGTCCTCCGGGTTAAGGCCACCGAGGCCAGAACGGTTAATCGAGGATGTCAGATAGGATGAGCCGGCAGCGCTGGATTCGACCGCAGTGCTTGGCATCACAACACCATCAACGACATAGACAGGAGTGCTGCCGCCACGAATGCTTATGTTGACGGCTCCATCAGGCTGAGGGCTGGAAATATTTGACTGGACACCAGCGGCGCGGCCAAGGAGAAGGCCCGAAACATTGCTGACAGCGGCCTTTGTGACCTTGTCGGCCGAGATGCTGGAGACCGCCGTGGTAAGGTTCTTTCTTGTAGTCGTGCCATAACCGATGACGACAGCCTCGTCCAAACTTTTTCTTTCCTCCTCCATGACAACATCATATTTGGATCGTATCCCGACAACAAACGCATTGTCAACATAACCGAGGGAAGACACAACGATCTCATCTCCTTGCTTTGCCGTCAATGCATAATTACCGGAGACATCTGTGATGGAGCCGTCGCCTGATGACCGGTGCACCACAGCAGCGCCGATTACTGGTTCGCCATTTTCATCAACGACTTTACCGGAGATGTTCATATCCGGTGAAGATGCCTTGACCGCCTTTCTGATAGTCACTTTAGTCCCATCAATAACATAAGTCACATCCTGACCTTTCAGAATCTGGGCGATAGCCGACTCTATGGAGTCAGCATCGACGCTCACTATCGTCCCTGTGTTTAGATCTTCCGAAGCGAAGACAAATGAATAACCGCTCTGTCTTTGAAGTTCCGTTATCGCTTTCCGCACGGGCGTATTCTTCAAATGAAGGTTTATTCCCTGGGCAAATGCGACCGTTCCCGTCAACACAGCCGTCACTATCATAATGCAGGCCTTTAATCTAGGGTTCATTTAATTGTGCATTTTTGTGGTTAAACTTAATTGAATAATATTGTGGATCCATTTTTTTCACATTTCACCTTGCCAGTTGCCTCAAGAGAGGACAGAATGTCCTGAAGAGTATAACTCTCTCCGGCGAAACAGCAGTAAAACCTCATGGACTTGAGTTCCTCTCTCGTGATCATGACATGTACTTTATAACGACGGGACAGTTCGTTGGCTATGGTGACAAGGGTAGAGTTTTCGAACAATATCGCTCCGTCTATCCACTCGGCCGGAGAAAGGGATGACTGCGTACTGACTTTCATATGCCCGTCTTCCTTAGAGATCTCCGCGGTCTGGCTGGCATTGAGCACAGCGTGTTCCTTGCCGTTGCCAAGAAGATTGTGGACTTCCGCGCTTCCTTCAACAACTGACACCGAAATAAAATCATTATTGTTATGCGCATTGATGTTGAATTTTGTACCGATATCCCTGATTGTGGCGCCATTGACGCTTACCGTCAGAGGAAGCGACTCATCGTGCGTCACATCAAAGAAAGCTTCTCCGTAAAGGGTGATGTTCCTTTCAGTCATTCCGAAACTCTGGCGATATGAGATATGCGAATCGGAATTCAACTTCACTATTGTGCCATCGGGAAGTGTTACAGAAGTTGTAGAGCCAGCAGGGGCTGACACGGAAAACTCAGCAAGCGCAGCCGGTTCACGGACACTGTCGGCACCTTTACGGAATGAAAGGGACACGCACACCAGCAGGCATGCCGCCCCGGCAAGTCCTATTGCAAGATAGCGGGAGAATGTCCTCCTGCGCACAACCCCATGCTTATGCACCTTTCTCTGGAAACGCGAATAAGCATTCGCCGAATCATACTTGGCTCCGCTTGAAGCCAGCCAAACTTCCCTTCTTTTCTGGAAATAAGCCATATTTTCCTTATCCTTGGCAATCCATTCCTTAAGGGATCTCATTTCTTCCACAGAAGCGTTGCCCGTCAGATAGGTGGCTATTATTACATCTATGTCGTCCATGTCGTGTATTTGTCGATTAACGCAATACAGACAGGCAAAAAAGATGTACGGGTAGTGAAAGGGCTGAAAAAATTAAAAAATATAACCTTCCAACGCTTCGGTAAGATTAGAAAGCGCTTCTCGCATGTGATATTTCACGGTGTTGACGGAAATGCCCAGTTCTTCTGAAATCTCGGCATAGGTTTTTCCCTCAAAACGGCTTTTCTTAAAGACACGGCGCGTTTTCTCTGGAAGAGCGTCTATGGCGGATTTTATTTTGCCGTCAAGTTCTCTCATGAGAAGTTGCCCGGTCGGACTCTCTTGAGTTACCATCTCCTCGTCGAAATCACCGCTAATCTCCTTCCTTACGAAATTCTGGTCAAGGAAGTTGATGCAGCGGCGCTTGACAGCGGTAACTAAATATGATCTGAGATCTCCTTTGATGTCAAGCCTGGAGTTCATCTCCCAAATGTGACAGAAAAGATCTCCGACAATCGTCTCTGCCGTGTAGGAATCCTTCACCATCATTTCGGCAAAGGCGCACAATGAGGAATAATGATGCTCAAACAGATAGCGGTAAGCATCATCATCATGGTTTCTAAGACCTCTGACTATGTAGTCATCAGACACTGACATCTTCTATTATACTGGAAAGTGAACGTAAGCAACCTCACTTTCGGGTCATCTTCTTTCCAAAACGCTGCCCGGGTAGTAGTGCGGCAGGATCTGATCGAACGTGTAGCCTTTGGCGGCCATGACGGCGGCGCCGATCTGGCAGAGACCGACTCCGTGCCCCCAACCGGCTCCGTCAAGGACCAGTCTGTCGCCGATCCATTTTATCTCAAAGGCCGAACTCTTGAGGTGAGACTCTGACAGCCAGCGGCGGATGATAAGTTCCTTGCCGATGACCATCGTCCTCTTGTCGCCTACAACCTTGAGCCTTTTCAATCTGCCGGAAGGGCCTCTCTCAATCGGGACAAGGTCACGGATTGTGCCGAAGTCGATTCCGGAGCGTTTGCGGACAAGGTCGGAGACCTCTGTTCGGGAATATTCAGTTGTCCATCTGTAGAAGTCCTTAGTCTCCAGATCGTAGTCGTTAAGCACCTGAGAGAGAATTTTTTCGTCTTTTGTGTCGCAGAACACATCACCTCCTTCCGTCCAGTCAGGAGTGTCCGGAAGCGGTTGGAGATAAGGATAGTCCTTGTCTTCCCAGCATGTGCTGAACACTTCCATACGGCCACCACAGCATTTTGAGAAGCGCGCGTCGCAGATCTCGCCTTCCGATGTAAGCACAAGTCCCCACGTCTGGTCTATGGCCTTGCGGACAGTGTCTCCGACAGCCATTGTAAGGCCTTGGTAACGCTGACAGTGATCGTCCGCGCAGACATCGAACAGGGTATGGTCATCGTGATCGAACCATTTGATGTACTCATCGCCTTTGGTCACTGAGCCTGTGGTTCGACTAAACTCACCAACCATCGAAGGGACCTCGGAACCATCAGGCGCTTCGGCATGCTTAGCGGCCGAGGGGGATGGCCCGGCGACCGGGATCGGTCCCTGAACCTGTCGAAGGGCCGTTTTTCTGCGGTGCTCCATCTGAGCCATGACCCAAGACCTGGATATGACAGCATGAGCTTTGAGGAACTCCAGCCCGGCCGAAGCCTTCATCTCCGAAGAGATCACGCTCAGAAGATAGTCCTCAATCCCCACGATGTTAACGGCAGTGACCTTGTCGCCGTCCACGATGAACTTGAGGGTGCCGGCAAACTTCTGGGTTACCTTGCGCTCCCAATGGAAATCCACCCCGATCGTCACCCCATAAAGGACGAAGGACGGCTCGGCGAACATTGTGGCCTCGGTCTGAGCCTCGAAGACCAACTCGTCGTAAAGAACTCCGTTGTAGGAGATGCGCCCTGCCGAATATTCAACTTTCTGTCGTCCTGCCCCGTCGGAAATGATCTCGAACTCAATCTCCTGGCCGGACATTATCCCGACCTCCAACCTTCGCTGAGTTCTGGTCAGTCTCCAGATGATGCCCTTCTCGATCTCATCATCGACGGTTATCTCACGGACCACAGAAGTAAGGAGCTTGGAATCAAGTTTGTCATAATCCTCACGTCTTGGAACCACAAACACGCCCCCCATGTCGGCGCAGCCGGGACTCATCGCAAGATGGTCCGCTCCGGTGGAATAATAGTTGTGCGGACGATGCTTTTCCCGGAATATCACTACGGAACGATATTCCCCGCCATGTGTCCAGGCGAGCAGATTGAGTTTCGGTTCGTCAGATTCATCAGGCATAGGGGCGCAGTCCAAAAGGCGGTAAAAAAGTTTAGCGACGGACTTGGCCGTGCCGCCACAAAGGACGAATACTCCGTTGGCATATTCATTAAGATGGAATAGTCTGGCTTCCTTGACATTGGTGAGGAACTCCAGTTCTTTGCCATCGCCGGCGGCCAGAAGTGAGTCCACTCTGTTCTGGAGCGGCATCAACCCTTGAGGACAAGCCTGGAAGTGCATGTGATCTGGCGCCGAGGCCCCACTTATCGGGCCGTTGTAGAATCCGAGATATTCATTGTGCCTGCTGACAAAATCAAGAAGGTCTTGGTAACGATGCCAGATGGATTGCCGCGTGTGCTCGAAGCTTGAGATCACAAGGTGCGACGGGAAAATCGGGTAAGGATTCAGCGTGACGCGGTATTTCCTCCCTTTGCGCCCCTCGAATTCAATATGGCTCTGCTGCTCCGGTCGGTTCTCCGGGCAAAGGAAACAAGGTCTTTCACTGATGGATTTAGGATCCAAGGCCGCTTCGGAAGAAATTTTGCGGCAAGGATTGTGCTGGACAATGACCTCCAGACCGCCAATGGTCAGTCGTTTGGTCTCCACCTTCTTGAGATCACGATAGTTCTCGGCGGCAAGCGGCCAGACCGACAACTGGTCTCTTATGAATTTGTCAATGCCACCACCCATCAGAGCAACGAAAGTAAAGTATTCTTGATTGATTTAAATTCCTGTTCAAAATTCGGGGTGAACAGTCCCATGCCCAGGTTCGCCTCCAACTCGGAAATATTCCAATAGCGTCCTTCTGAAACCTCGTCATTGTCAGGCTTCAAAATGAAGTTGCCGACGGTGGCGAAGACGTTGACCAATTCCTTCTCACGCGCCGACTCCCAGATGTAAGATTTCAGGAATATCGGATTGAAGTCTCTGAACCCCAATTCCTCCGATGCCTCCCGGTAGAGTGCCTCCTCAAGCGTCTCACCGTAATCCACATGGCCACCCACAGCCGTGTCCCATCGCCCGGGAAGAAGATCCTTCTTCATCGAGCGTTTCTGAATATAAAGACATCCCTCACGGTTGATGATGTGAAGATGAATCACCGGATGCATCAACTTCGAACCATCGTGTACAGACTGCCTTGTGGCCTGGCCGATGACAAGGCCGTTCTCCTCCACGACAGGAACCATCTCCCCTGTCGGACGTGGACGGTCGCCAGGATTGTCGACCGATGGCAAAGGCATGAGCGGAGCCGGAGCAACTGGGTAGACCAAGTCAAACATAATGTCACGCTATCGCCAAAAGAATCAACAGCTGGGCCACGAGCACCCTCATGAACATGGACAAAGGATAGACTGTCGCGTAGTTCACCGAAGGATAATCCGTACCATAGGCGCCCTGGGTGAACGCAAGGACAGCAGGGTCTGTGGTACCTCCGGAAATCAGACCGCAGATCTGGTAGAAGTTCAGTTTGCAGACGAACCTTGCGACAAGACCGATTGTGCAGACCGGAATGAATGTGATCAATGCTCCGTAGAGAATCCACCAATAGCCTCCGTTCAGAATGGAACTTACGAAATTCTGTCCGGCTCCGAGACCGACGGCCGCCATGAAGAAGGATATTCCCATCTCTCTGACCATCAGGTTCGCGCTCTGGGTCGTGTAGGTCGTGATCTTCCACTTCGGGCCGAAGTAGCCAAGCAGAATCGCGATGATGAGCGGACCACCGGCGAGACCGAGTTTGATCGGCTGAGGGATGCCAGGGATGGCGATAGGAATGGATCCGAATATGACTCCTAGGGCTATTCCAAAGAATATCGGGATAAGATTCGGGCGGTTGAGCGTGGAAGTCTGGTTGCCCACAAGGTTGGCGACCTCCTCTATTCCAAGCTCCGGACCTACAACCCTAAGCACATCGCCCATCTGAAGAATGAGGTTTGGCCTTGCCACAAGTCCCACACCGGATCTGATGACACGGGTCACACTGACACCATAGTTGGCCCTGATGTTCAAATTCCGCAGAGTCACACCCGTCAACGATGACTTGGTGACCGTGATCTTCCTGTTGACCATCTTTGCGTCAATCTGTTCCCAATCCTGAAGATGCATCGGGACTTCCTCTCCGAAAGTGATTCTTACGGAATCAACGTTTTTCTGCGAAGTGACAATCAGAAGTTTGTCTCCTTTCTGGAGAATAGTGTCAGGTCCTGGAATAGACATCAGTCCGTCCCTGAGGATTCTGGAGATCACAATCGAATTATCCAGATCCCTTGTGGCCTCTTTGATCGTAAGTCCGAAAACAGCCGGATTCTCGACCTCGCAATGCATCCGCCTCGCCACATCCTCGCTGTTGTCGGCATTGTCAAGTTCAGCCTTCTCTTTGTCAAGGTCAACCTTGAATATGGCCTTGAAGAACATGATCAGACCGATCACGAGAAGCACACCTAAAGGATAGGCCACAGCATAGGCGGAGGCCAGTCCTGAAGTCGCGGATGCGATATCGGACGCCAGGTAGTTTTCCCCCCGCATGGAATCCGCCATCGTCTGCTGGGCGGCACCGAGTCCGGGGGTGTTTGTCACGGCTCCGGACATCACTCCGACCATAGTCTTGAGATCCTCTCCTGTTACGAAATGGATAGCCACCGTCACACCCACGGCAAGAAGCACCAGCAAGACTGCGAGCAGGTTCAGCTGCATACCGCCTTTCTTGAACGAATGGAAGAATCCAGGTCCGACCTGAAGTCCGATCGAGAACACGAACAGAATCAGACCGAAATCCTTCATGAAACTGAGTACCGTGGCGTCAACCCTGAGCCCGAAATGGCTCAGAAGGATGGCGACGAACAGGATCCACGTCGAGCCGATGGAAATGCCTTTGATCTTGAATTTGCCAAGATACAGCCCTATCGCGATCACTACCGCGAAAACCAGAATGGAATGGGCGATTCCCGCCCCAAGAAACAAATCTCGCATACCAATCTAAATCTATACGCTTAAAAATCTATCCGCGCGCAAAAGCACGGTTTGTCTTCAATTCTACCTTCTATGTAATATGTCTTTTGTCCGTCGCTTTCCTCGCAGCTTCTGAATATTCTCACGACTTCCTCCGGCTTGGTCTCCTTGATGAAGTTGATGCTGATGCTCTTCACCGGATTGCCGGCAACCTCATTGTAGTCAATGCTGTCCATAGCCCAGACCACATAGCGGGCGTTGTTCGTGTGCCCCAGCACATCGATGTCCGAATATTCCGCCTTGTGGAAACCGACTTCCTCCGCAAGAATATTCTTTGGCATCACGACTTTTCCGCAAGGAGTCTGGATCGCATTGTCAGGACATTGTGTGGTAGCCGGAACCATGTTCAGGACCTCATCGCTGCGGACCAACCTTCTGGTCTCGACATTCATCACTATCCACGAGGAAGTGCAGAGCACCAGCGCCTTTGATTTGTCCGCAAAGTCGGTGTCACCATGCCTTCTGAGTTCGAAATCACGAAGAAAAAACAGGCCGTCCTGACCTTTGTGCCAAGTGTAAAGGGTTGTCTCGTCCGTCCATTTCGGTGGATTGCGGAAATCCATCCGCATCCTTGACAGCACCCAGGCCGTGTGATGCCTCTGGAGGTCGTCATAGCCGAAATGAAGGGCCTGAGCCGCCAGATACGCCATTTCCTGGGCATGATCCATGAATGCGGCCGGCTTCAAACGGAACGAAGCGTCCGTGTCGTAGCACGGAATTGTTATGTCAGTACTGAATCTGTTGTCTGAGACCTTGATCTTTTCCATAGTCCTAATGATTTATGATTCTCAGTTCCTCCGGGGTGTAAAGGATCGAGTCAATGAAATCCGGAGCGATGTGTGCAAGGAGTATGAATATTCCGAGTGCCAGCAAAGCCACTCCAATTACGCACGCAACCATAATAGAAGCCACCTTCCAACTACGCTTTTTCCGCACATACAGTTCCTCCGTCTCCTCAGGCACAGTCTGCTCCTGACCTAGTCGCTGAACTTCATTCTCCGGCCCATCAATAAGTTCCTTAAGCGCTGTCACACTCTGAGTCACCTCTTCCGGAGTCTCTTCGTGAGTCTTCAGCGAAACCGGCTCAAGGCCCACCCCATAAGGATAGATGTCCAGATCCTCATCTGCAATAAAGAAAAAGGTATTCTCTTTTGTCGCCCTCAACCGTCCCAGTCCAGGGAACACCACCATCTTTTTAGTCTGAAGCGCCGTCCTCAACCCGGAAATAAACTCATCCAATATTCTTTGTGAAGTCTCGACATCCATGCCGTTGGCCGCGGCATAAAACTCAGCCAGCATCAACTCATTCCCTGATCCGCGCTGCCTGAAAGACAGTTTTCGGTAAGGAGGATTGATAGTGTACCCTTTGTCAGAAAAAGTCGATGGCATCACCTCGGAGACGAAAGTCCCCAAGCCTGGCAATGTAACCTCATCATTGTCAAGGATAAGTCCCTTGAGCATCTCTGAAAACAAGTCAATGTCCATTTTCCTCCTCCGAGAAATTCACACAAAGGTACACAAAAAAAACTACAAAAAAATTTGCATTAATCAGTTTTTGTTGTACCTTTGCACTCCCGAAAGGAACAAACAACCGAAAAAGGTTGGCAAAATTCCTCAATAGCTCAGTTGGTTAGAGCACCTGACTGTTAATCAGGGGGTCGTAGGTTCAAGTCCTACTTGAGGAGCCAAAGCGGACAAATCATCAGAAATGACGGTTTGTCCGTTTTTCTTTTCCTCACAACTCATTGATTTCAAGGAACAATAAGGGACCAAGTCCAATAAGGGTCCCGCCTACGCTAGTGCCCTGACGTGAGACCGCATGGCACATGGCTACGGGCTGGCATTCAGGCTTTTTCTGGAATAGCCTCAACAGTCACCGTTTCATTGTCAGAAATAATGCCTATCTTTGAAGATAAAGGCAAAAACAATAAAAACAATAAAAACAATAAAAACAATAAAAACATGACAGGAAGAAAGATTTTGCTGGTGGTGGATGTACAAAGGGATTTCATCGACGGGTCGCTGGCGGTGCCGGGGGCGGAAAGGATAATCCCTGAGATCAACGAGATCAAGGTGAGGTTCGACAAGGTGTACTTCACACTGGACTGGCATCCCAAGAACCACTGCTCGTTCAAGGCGAACGGCGGGACGTGGCCTGAGCACTGTGTCCATTACACATTGGGGGCGAGTCTCGCCCGCGGACTGCTGGACGGACTGGACGAGACGAAAACCCGATTCATTCTGAAAGGGCGTGACAAAGACAGGGAGGAATATGGCGCTTTCGCTGGCGTCGCCGAGACCTCGCAGTCAAAAAACGGCACAGAGACGGAAATTTCACCAAACGCCGCCACACCTGACCTGTTCAAGCACGGGGACGAAGTGACGGTCTGCGGCATCGCTGCCGAATACTGCGTGCTTGAGACTCTCAAAAATGTTTATCGGCTAAGCCAAGAGATAGGATTCCACGTGAACATATTCATGAAAGGTGTAGTTGGATTCGACTGCGCCCCCCTCCTCTCATGGATGGCAGAAAACGGCGTGAATGAATATTAGCGTCCGAAAAAGCCGTCAAAGTGCCATAGATGCAAAAAGCAAAACGTGAACGGTAGAAAGAATTTTGTCGTTTCCAAAAAGTTTGGTAACTTTGAATCGAAGTTATGTCCAAGCCATTGGCGGACAATGACCGGTCCCATAGCTCAGTTGGTTAGAGCATCTGACTCATAATCAGGGGGTCGTAGGATCATGCCCTACTGGGACCACAAAAGAAAAGAGACGCAAAAAATATTGCGTCTCTTTTCTTTCATTATCCAATCCTCCTCCAGTCGCTTTGCGACAGCACCGAAGGGGCATAGGGAAAGGATTCCCCGAAACCCCTTCGGTCGCTTCGACAAGCTCAGCGACCGAAAGGCCTTACTTCACGCGAAGTTTCTTGCCGAGACGGAGGGTAGTGGTTTCCTTGATGCCGTTCAGACGGCAGAGAGTCCTGACCGTTGTGTGATACTTACGAGCCAACGCGCCCAAAGTGTCTCCTTGACGGATGGTGTGGTACCGGGCGGCGGCAGCGGCCTTTCTCTCGGCCTCGGCCTTCTTGGCTGCCTCCTCCTTGTCCTTCGCATCGCCTTCAAGAATGTCTATCTCCTCCTGTTCGCTCTCAGGAACGTACTTGCTGTTGGCGTTCAGATATTTCTTCTTCAAGACGAACAGCCTGTGTCTCAACGTACCAGAGTGGAAATCAATCAGCCATTCAGGATCAAACGCATAGCCCTTGTAACGGGTTTCGAAATGTAGATGAGGCCCTGTCGAACGGCCTGTCGAGCCACCTAAGCCAATGATCGTGCCGGCGTTCACCCACTGATCATCCTTCACGTAAATCTTTGAAAGATGGCCGTAGAATGTCTCAAGACCATTGTCATGGCGAAGAACCACAAGGTTGCCGTAGCCTTTGTAACGCTTCGAAATGCGGACCTTGCCATCAAAAGCGGCGTAAACAGGAGTGCCCGTCTGCAAAGGCAGATCCACTCCCTGATGACGACGTCTGTGGCGGTAGCCGAACTTTGAATAAACGTCATTTTGATGAGGGCACTTGTACTCGCTCAATGTGTCCACTATCCAAAGCGCGATCTCATCTGGTAGCTCGTCCAGAGACACATGATACGGGTCAGGATAGTCGTGAGTCCAATATTCATTGAATATCTTATGGTCACGGGCATAGGTGGAATCCTTGAAATACTTCCAAGTGTTGTCCGACAGGAGAAGGATTTTGATGTGCGGATCCGCCGTGTCAATAGTGTCCAAAGCCTCAGCCTTGGACAAATTCATTGACTGGACAGACTCCCTGGAGATTCTCGGGACGAGGATCTCAGCCTGTTTCCTGGTCTTGATTGTGGTGTCCTGCGCGATGGCCGGAACCGAGAACTGGATAGAGGCAAGGACCATAACAATGGCGCTCGCCAAGAAACTTCCACGAATCATCCCGCCTACAGTTTTGCTCCGAATCTCTCTACGAGAAGATTCGTCGTTTCGTTAACTTTTTCCTCAAGAAGAGCGTCCGATGTTGCCTCACAGATGAACCTGAGGTAAGGTTCCGTGTTGGAAGGGCGGATGTTGAACCACCAGTCCGGGAACTCGACCCTGTAGCCGTCGAAATCCATCTCGGCAGTCGGAGTCTCCTTCGAGGTGAAATATTCCTTGACAGCATCCATGGCGCCTTTCTTGTCATCGAGTCGGAAGTTGATTTCGCCCGAGTTCTGGTAGCGGGCGATCTTGCCGATGAGTTCGTGCAAGGTGACGCCTTTCTTTTTCATGGCAGCCACGACCCTCAGGATCAGCATTGATGCCAGCAATCCGCTGTCAGAATAGAAGAAATCGCGGAAATAATAGTGTCCGGCCAGCTCTCCGCCCCAGACTCCGTCAAGTTCGCGAAGCTTTCTAGCGGCAAAGGCGCGACCCACCTTCCATGTGGCCATCTTGCATCCCATCGGGGTAAGGTACTCACCTACCGCCTTGGAGCTGCGGATGTCCTGAAGGACTATGCCGGTCTCGTGCCTTTCATCAACATAATAATGGCCGAGAACCGCTATCATAAGATCAGGAGAGACGAATTTGCCCTCGTTGTCCACGAACATAACACGGTCCGCATCACCATCGTAGATCACGCCTACGTCAGCACGAGTCTTCTTTACCAAAGCCTGAAGTGACTCGACATTCTTCGGGATCAGCGGGTTCGGCTCGTGATTAGGAAAATTGCCGTCCATCTTTTCGAATATGTAGGCCGGCCCGTCACCGAATATCTCGCGAGCATAAAGACTTGCCATTCCATTGGAGAGATCGAAAGCGATCTTGATGTCGGAATAGTCGCCCTTGAATTTCAGCAGGAAGTCAAGGTAATCCTTATGAATATCCTTGAGGATGACCTGCCCTCTCTTTTCGGCGACAGGGGTAGGCCTGCCGCTCTCGATCCACTCCTGGATCTGTCCGAGGCCGGAATCCAGGCCGACAGGAAGGGCGTTCTCCCTGGAAACCTTCATTCCGTTATACTCTTTTGGATTGTGGGAGGCCGTAATCTGTACCGAGGCCTTGAACCCATAGTTGGCGGTTCCGAAATAAACCATCGGGGTAGTGCTGAGGCCAATGTCATAGACATCGGCGCCGGCATCGGTGATTCCTTTCAAAAGATATTCATGAATCTCCGGAGACGAGAGACGACAGTCGCGACCCACAAGGACCTTGTCTGTGTCAAGGAGTTCCGGAATAAAATAACCCACCTTATAGGCGGTGTTACGATCGAAGTCAACGTTATAGACTCCGCGTATGTCATACGCGTGAAATGCACCCATAATGTTCTTGTTATTTAATTTTCGTGGCGTACCTTGCAAAAACCTTTCCTTTCGCGATGTTCTGGAGCTTTTTCGAAATGATCTTCTTCCTTATGGGAGCGACATGATCCACGAAAAGATCGCCGTCCAGATGTGACATCTCGTGCTGCACCATACGGCAGGCGAACTTGTCAAAGGTCTCAGTAACCTTCTCGAAATCACCGTTGTAATATTCAACTGTCATACTCTGCGGCCTTGTCACATCGCAGTAGACGCCTGGGATGCTGAGACATCCTTCTGAATATTCACACTTTTTCTCGCTCTCCTCCAGGATGACCGGGTTGATCATCACCCTCTTGAAATCCGCGAGGTAAGGGTAGACATCTGTCATTCCCGTGCCGTCAACGATCAGGACACGCACACTCTCACCAACCTGAGGGGCGGCTAGTCCGCAGCCTTCAGATTTTGCGAGTGTCTCCTCCATGTCAGCCACCAGTCTGGTGATTTTTTCCTTCTCCGAGAGGTCAGCCGGGGCAGCCTTCTGCCTGAGGACCTCAGACCCGTATAAATAAATAGGTAATATCATATCTCCAACCTTTAATTTCTGTTCGTTCTGTCCAGATAACTCTGCAGGATGATGGCGGCGCTAATCTTGTCCACCGATGTCTTGTCCCTGCGATCCTTCGCCTTCATCCCGCCATCGATCATAGCCCGGTGCGCGAGCACGGACGTGAACCGTTCATCCTCAAGAGTCACCGGAATGCCAGGAAAAGCCTTGGCCAGATTCTTCAGGAATATGTCCACATCGGCGGCCGCTTCGGACGGCCTGTTGTTCATGTTCATCGGATAGCCGACCACAAAGCGTGTTATGGTCTCCTTTTGAGCATAATTTTTGATATATTCTATTATCTTTGCAGAAGGAACCGTGTCCAGGGCTGAGGCAAAAATACCCAGCGGGTCGCTGACCGCGACTCCCACGCGCTTGCGTCCGTAATCTATGCCGATGATTCTGTCCATGTAATCCGCAAAGTTAACGAAAAAGGCTTTCAAGTCAAAATCTTATGTCCAAACTGAAAAAAGGCGCCAGCAACAACCTTAGGCTCACCATAGTGGATGATGACACCCACGATAAACTCTGGTCCAGGAAATTCACCAGGATGGGAGCTATCGTGACCGTGATCACAAGTCTTGTGGTCACAATCACTGTCATCTTTTGCCTCATCGCCTACACCCCGGTACGAACCTTGATCCCTGGCTACCCGGACGCCCGCACAAAGCATGACGCCATCCAGAACGCCATCAGGATCGACTCGCTGGAGAATGTGATAACCAAATGGGAGTTATATTCAGAGAATCTAAGAAGGGTCGTTGACGGGCAGGAGCCGCTCAAGATAGACAGCCTGTTGGAAGTCAGAAAGAACAACGCTCGCAAGTCCGCTGATCCAAAAGAACTTGCGAGGAAGGATTCATTGCTCAGGGAAGAAGTCGCGGAGGAAGACAAGTTCGACATCAAGTCAAGTTCATCCAGAACGCTGCCGATCGAAGGCATGCATTTCTTCACGCCTCTCAAAGGTGTTGTTTCACAAGGCTATGACAAGGCGCTGCATCCTTACATCGACATCACGGCTCCGGACAACTCTGTCGTCATGTCTGTCCTGGACGGAACGGTGATCTCGGCCGGATGGACCGACACGGAGGGCTACACTATAAGAATCCAGCACGAGGGAGACATCATCTCGGTTTACAAGCACAACCAGAAATTGATGAAGAAGACCGGAGACAAGGTGACGGCCGGCATGCCTATAGCGATTCTCGGCGGCTCCGGCTCGCTCTCTGACGGGGACCATCTTCATTTTGAACTCTGGCACAAAGGCGAGGCGGTGGATCCTACCAAATATATCAGTTTCTGATGGAAAAGAGAAGAATAGCGATACTCGGTTCGACCGGATCCATAGGCCGGCAGACTCTGGAGGTAATCAGGGAGCATAGGGATCTGTTTGAGGTCGAACTGCTTACATGCAAAGGCAGTTGGGAACAGATGGCCATACAGGCCAGAGAGTTCGACGCCAACAACGCCGTCATCTGTGACGAAAACAAGTACAAGGATCTTTCAGACGCACTGGAAGGCACCGACACGAAAGCCTTCGCGGGAATGAAGTCCGTGTGCGACCTGGTGACAAGCGACAGGGTGGACATCGTGGTGGCTGCGATGGTCGGATTCAGCGGACTCGCCCCGACTATGGCGGCGATCGGAGCCGGAAAAGTCATCGCATTGGCCAACAAGGAGACTCTCGTGGCCGCCGGCTCGGTCGTGATGGGAATGTCAAAGAAATATCACGCCCCGATTCTACCTGTGGACTCGGAGCATTCGGCTATTTTCCAGTGCCTGCTGTCCGCGCAGGGCAATGCGATACACAAGATCCACCTTACAGCCTCAGGAGGCCCGTTCAGGACATGGGACAAGGCACGGATCAGCGCCGCCACAAAGGACATGGCTCTCAAACATCCGAACTGGAGCATGGGAGCGAAGATCACAATCGACTCAGCCACAATGATGAACAAAGGCTTCGAGGTGATCGAGGCGAGGTGGCTGTTCGACACTCCTGTCAGCAAGATCAACGTCATCGTGCACCCGGAATCCATCATTCACTCTATGGTTGAATATGAAGACGGAGCCGTCATCGCACAACTTGCAAGTCCGGACATGCGCGAGCCGATCCAGTTCGCGATCGGATTCCCGGAGAGACTTCCGCTGGCAAACAGGAAACTGGATTTCGCGGAACTGGGCGGCATCTCGTTCTTCAAGCCTGACACGGAAAAGTTTCCGGCCCTGACGCTGGCATACAAGGCGATCGAGCGGGGCGGGAATATTCCTTGCGCCCTGAACGCGGCCAACGAGGCCGCCGTGGCGGCTTACCTTCAAGACAGGATTCCGTTCTACGGCATCACGGATGTGGCCGGCGAGTGCATGGAATGCGCGCCGTTCATCAAAGAGCCGTCTGTCGAGGACATATTCAAGACAAACGAGGAAACATATTCATTGGCCCAAAGGAAGATCGAGGCCATCGCTAAGAAAGGTTGAAGATGGTTATACTGATTAAGATTCTGCAAGTCATTCTTGCGCTTTCAATACTGATCGTAATCCACGAATTCGGACATTTCACATTCGCGAAACTGTTCGGAATCAGAGTGGACAAATTTTTCCTTTTCTTCGACGCGGGCGGGACCAAACTGTTCAGCACCAAGGGGAAATGGTTCACAAGGATATTCCCGAAAGCCAAGGATTGGGAGACTGAATATGGCATCGGCTGGCTGCCGCTGGGCGGTTACTGCAAGATTTGCGGGATGATTGACGAGTCGATGGATCTGGAATCGATGAAAAAGGATCCGCAGCCGTGGGAATTCCGCACCAAAAAGGCCTGGCAGAGGCTTCTGGTGATGGGAGGAGGAGTGTTCTACAACTTCTTGTTCGCCATCATCGTCTACATCGGGATTATGGCGATCTGGGGAAGCGCATACATCAGCAACGAGGGCAGTCAGATCTATACCAATGAGTTAGGTGTGGAACTCGGATTCCGCAACGGCGACCACATCATCAAGATGGATGAATATGTTCCCGAGAATTTCGGGATGCTTCAGGCGGATCTGGCGCGCAGGAATGTCAGCAAGGTCACGGTACTGAGGGACAAGGACACGGTCGATCTTTACATCGACCGTTCGAAGATAGGGGCGGTGCTCAACACTCCCGGGGTGTTCGACCTGGCCGTTCCTTTCGTGATCGACTCAGTGATGAGCGCCTCGGCCAACTCCACGGCAGGGCTGCGGCATGACGACAGGATCATCGCCCTGGACAGCGTCAGCACACCGTTCGTGCAGGATTCCAGAAAGTATCTTTCAGAAGTCAGCGGCGGTACCGTCACCGCCACCATTCTCCGTGGGGCAGACACACTTTCCGTCCCGCTTCAGGTTGACACGGCCGGAAGAATCGGGGTGTTCATGCAGATTCCGGGTGTCAGGACGAAGGAATATTCATGGATCAGCGCCATTCCGGCGGGATTCAAATTGACTTTCGAAACCATCGGAGGCTATCTGCGGGATCTGAAACTTGTGGCGTCGCCGAGCACGGAGGCCTACAAATCCGTGGGCAGTTTCATAGCCATCGGCCAGGTTTTCCCGGCGACATGGGACTGGTACAGGTTCCTGAATATCCTGGCCCTGCTTTCCATCATGCTCGGAGTGATGAACCTTCTGCCGATTCCGGCGCTTGACGGAGGACACATCGTGTTCTGCCTCTATGAGATGATCACCGGGCGGAAACCGAGTGACAGATTCCTCACGGCGGCGCAGATTGCCGGTATGTTCCTGCTGATGGTGCTGATGGTGCTGGCGTTCGGGAACGACATAGCAAGGCTGATCCATTAAAAAGAGCATAATATGAAGACAATGAAAAGAATATCAAGAATCGTCATCGGCACATTGGCCCTGTTCAGCGCGGTGTCGTGCAATAACAACACAAAGCCTCTGCTGCCCAACGTCTCTGGCAAGGCCGGAGAAGTCATCATCGTCGTCGGCAAGGGCAACTGGGAGGGAAATCTGGGCAGCGAAATCGGAGGTCTGCTCGCGAGAGACTGCGAGTACCTGCCGCAAAGGGAGCCTTTATATTCATTGGTAAACCTCTCGCCTGGAGCGTTCTCGGACATGTTCAAGCTCCACAGGAACATCGTGATCTTCAACATCGACTCGACCGTCGTGAAACAGGGCGTTGTTTACCGGACGGATGTCTGGGCTCACCCGCAGTGCGTGATCCAGGTCAACGCATCGTGCGCGGACTCCGCCATTGTCGTCCTCGAAAAGAACGGGGAGAACATCACCGGAGCCATCGAACAGGCTGAAAGGAACCGTGTCATCGCAAACACATTGCTCTACGAAGAGTCAAAACTTGGAGATGTGGTCGCCAAAATGGTCGGCGGAAGGATACATTTCCCTGTCGGCTACAATCTGAAGAAAGTGACGGATGACTTCATCTGGATAGCTGACGAGAAGCAATACAGCACTCAGGGCGTGTTCATCTACAAGTACCCGGCGACATCCGAGGATCCTTTCACGGAGGAGAACATCATCGCAAAACGCAATGCTTTCCTCAAGAAATATGTTCCCGCCACAGCCGAGAACTCCTACATGACGACAAGCGTGTTCGTCAAGCCAGGCATCCGGTTTCTGAAGTACCACAACCTGGACTTCGTGGAGACCAGAGGCCTTTGGGAGGTCTACAACGACTACATGGGAGGCCCTTTCGTCTCTCACTCCTTCTACAGCAAGGACGGCAAGGACATCATTGTGCTGGAGGCTTGGGTCTATGCTCCGAAATACGACAAACGTCAATATCTCAGGCAAACAGAGTCGCTTTTGTACTCGTTTGAGTGGGATAAGGATGGAAATGAGGGCAAATAAGGCAAATAACGGCCGAATTATTTTGCAAGGTCGAAAATTATCCATATATTTGCATCCCAATTTGGCAGCTGCCTTTTTGGGAAACCTTGTTTGGTGGGTTCGTATAACGGTTAGTACTCGGGATTTTCATTCCCGCAATAGGAGTTCGATTCTCCTACCCACTACAAATATTAAAAAATAAAAACGATGGCAAATCACGCATCAGCAAAAAAGGCCAATCGCCAAAGCGAGAGGCGCAGATTGCATAATAAGTATTATGCAAAGACGACGAGGAACGCGATCCGCGCGATTCGTAACACCACAGACAAGAAGGCTGCCGAGGACGGCGCTCCTAAGGTCTATAAGATGATTGACAAACTCGCGAAGATCGGTGTCATTCACCAGAACAAGGCTGCCAATCTCAAGAGCGGTATTGCGGTTTACATCAACAAACTCGCATAAAGGAATATCGAAAGGCAGTCTCCCGAGGCTGCCTTTTGAGCCGGAAGCCGGAATGGCAAACGGGATGTAGCGCAGTTGGTAGCGCACTACGTTCGGGACGTAGGGGTCGTCCGTTCGAGTCGGATCATCCCGACAAA
>ERZ808266.111-NODE-111-length-33459-cov-4.135672_pt1 | contig 33459 bp, 28 predicted proteins | sample MGYA00521278_ERZ808266 | MGnify/ENA primary metagenome ERZ808266 (study PRJEB31516, sample SAMN03275591) | gut metagenome | biome: mammalia-associated habitat; material: feces | host: Papio cynocephalus | place: Kenya | collected 2012-08-02 ... | reverse complement strand
AAAGCCCTATTCCGGCGGCAGACGCTTTTTCGCCTAAGAGCTTTGCCTTTTCCTCACCGATATTAACTCCCCGTCCGCACTGATATTCATAGCAGTCCAATCCCATTTTAACAATATAATCCGGCACATCAAGACTGTTTTTATATCCCATTTCGGAAAAGCTTGCCGCATTGCCGGCAGGACCGAATTTCGGCATTTGTTATTCCTCCGTATTCTTTATATGGTATATCTTATACACTAAGCGTTCAAGTCTGCGTTTAAATCTGAATCTAAGCGAGGCTTCGGGCTTTATCGGGTCTAAAAGAATTGTTTTAACACCGTAGGCGTTACCGCCGAGCGTATCGGTAAAAATCTGGTCGCCCACGATTGCCGTTTCACTTTTTGCGGAATTAAGCTTTTTAAGCGCCGCCGAAAAGCGGAACGGCAAGGGCTTTAACCCCAAGCTTATATAATCAAGTCCGATTTTTTCGGCAAACGGCTTTACCCTTTCTTCCTTGGAGTTTGAAAGTATTACAAGGGCTATTCCGGCTGACTTCATTTCTTTAAGCCAATCCTCAAGTCCGTCCGTTAAAACCTGACCGTGGTGTGTGGAAAGTGTATTGTCAACATCCAGTATCAAAGCCTTAATACCGTACCTTTTAAGCAACGAAAGGCTTATATCAGTTATTTTAGTGAGCTTTATTTTCGGTTTAAGCAGCATAAAAAATATCCTTAATAAAATAAAAAGCGGTTTAATTAAACCGCTTTTCTGATTTGGTAAATATCAGCGGAACTTTCTTTTACGAGCAGCTTCCGACTTCTTTTTACGCTTAACAGAGGGCTTTTCATAGTGCTCTCTCTTGCGAACCTCCTGAATAACGCCGTCCTTTGCGGTCTGCCTTTTAAAGCGGCGCAAAGCGTTATCGAGAGACTCGTTTTCTTTGATTCTTACTTGACTCATTTATATTCCCTCCCTCCGCAAAATAGCAGGGGTCTAATCTAATCGCAAGGCTTATTATACTATATATACGCGGTATAGTCAAGAATTACTTTATACCGGTCATAAAAAGCCTTACAGAGGTTTACCCCCTTAAAGCAATAACATTAGCAACGATCGCAAGTACGAAGAAAAGAACTGCGATCCACTTTGTCCAGCGTGCTAATGACGCATCGAAAGTTCTTGCTTTGTTTTTGGAAAGGAATGTATCGGCACCGCCGGATATCGCGCCGTTTATGCCGGCACGGTGACCCTGCTGTAAAAGAACGACTGCGATTATGAAAAGTGATACCAGAATAACAACTATTCCGAGAATTATCTCAATTACACTCACGGATTACACCTCCATTACACAAATAGACAAATATATAATACCATAACAATAGAAAATTTGCAATAAATATTTTAACCAAAACGCAAATTTATTTTACAACGATATTAACAAGCTTTTTGGGTACATACAGCTCTTTTACAACCGTCCTGCCCTCAGTGGCGGCGGAAACAGGCGCTTTTGCCTTGGCTGCGGCTATTGCGTCGGGCGCGGCTATATCGGCAGGGACATTTATCCTTGTCTTGATTTTACCGTTTACCTGAACGGCTATTTCCACCGTGCTTTCAGCGCACTTTGATTCGTCATAGCCGGGCCATTCGGCTTCGTTAAGCATACCGTCAAAGCCTGCCTGCTGCCAAAGCTCCTCGGTTATATGCGGAGCGAACGGGTTAAGCAAGATAAGATATGTTTTAAACTCTGCCTTATTAACAGAACCTGTCGCCTGAATTTCGTTAAGCAGGGACATAAGCGCCGCTATGGCGGTGTTCATTTTAAGTCCCTCAATATCCTCGGTTACTTTTTTAACCGTGCGGTTAAAGGACGCTTCAAGCTCTTTTCTGTAAGCGTCACCGTCGGTAAGCCTTTCCGCAAGGCTCCAAACCTTATCAAGGAAACGCTTACTGCCTTTAATAGAGGACTGGCTCCATGGCGCCGCCTTTTCAAAGTCGCCGATAAACATTTCGTAGACACGCATTGTGTCTGCGCCGTAATCACGGACAATTTCATCGGGATTTACCACATTGCCCCTTGATTTGGACATTTTTTCGCCGTTCTCACCCAAAATCATACCGTGGCTTGTACGCTTTGCATACGGCTCAGGAGTGGGAACCGCACCTATATCGTAGAGGAATTTATGCCAAAAACGGCTGTCCAGTAAATGAAGTGTGGTATGCTCCATACCGCCGTTATACCAATCAACGGGAGTCCAGTATTTAAGGGCTTCCTTTGACGCAAGCTCCTTATCGTTGTGCGGATCGCAATAGCGGAGGAAATACCACGAAGAACCCGCCCACTGGGGCATTGTATCGGTCTCGCGGTGAGCGGGACCGCCGCAATGCGGACAGGTTGTGTTTACCCAGTCGGTCATTTTTGCGAGAGGAGATTCGCCGTTATCGGTAGGCTCATAGGAATCCACATTCGGAAGAACGAGCGGAAGCTCGCTTTCGGGTACGGGAACATAGCCGCACTTATCGCAGTGAACTATCGGAATCGGCTCGCCCCAATAGCGCTGACGGGAGAATACCCAGTCACGGAGCTTATAATTTGTCTTAACCTCGCCGAGGTTCTTTTCCTTAAGCCATTCTTGAATTGCTTTTTTAGCGTCCTCAACGCTCATACCGTCAAGGAAGCCTGAATTTACAAGCTTACCGGTTGCACATTCGGTATAGGGAGCCTTCTGTACATCCTCGCCGCCCGAAACTACCTCTATTATAGGCAATCCGAATTTCTTTGCGAATTCCCAGTCACGGGTATCGTGCGCGGGAACCGCCATAATAGCGCCCGTACCGTAGGAGATAAGAACATAATCCGAAATAAATATCGGAACCTCCTTACCGTTTACGGGGTTTATCGCCGTAACGCCCGCAAGCCTTACGCCGGTCTTATCCTTTGCAAGCTCGGTACGCTCAAAGTCGGACTTTTTGGCGGCTTCCTGCTTATAAGCCAAGACCTCGTCCATATTTTCAATTTTATCCGCCCACTTTGTAAGCAACGGATGCTCGGGCGACATAACCATATAGGTAACGCCGAAAAGCGTATCCGCACGGGTGGTGAAAACCTCAAAGGTATCGCCTATGTTGGTTGAGAACTTGACCTGCGTGCCGTAGGACTTTCCTATCCAGTTGCGCTGTTGGGTCTTAACTCTCTCGATAAAGTCCACATCGTTAAGACCGTCAAGCAGCTTTTCGGCATAGTCTGTTATTTTAAGCATCCACTGGCTTTTTTCCTTGTGAACAACCTCACTGCCGCAGCGCTCGCAATGGCCGTTTACAACCTCTTCGTTTGCAAGCACGCACTTACATGACGTACACCAGTTTACCGACATCTTTTTCTTGTAAGCAAGACCCTTTTTGTAAAGCTGAAGGAATATCCACTGCGTCCACTTATAATAAGACGGGTCGGTGGTGTTTATTTCCCTGCTCCAGTCAAAGGAAAAGCCCAACGATTTAAGCTGTCTTTTAAAATTGGCAATGTTGTTTTTTGTAACCTCTGCCGGATGAATATGGTTCTTTATAGCAAAATTTTCGGTAGGCAGACCGAAGGCGTCCCAACCCATAGGATAAAGGACATTATAGCCCTCAAGTCTCTTTTTGCGGCAGACAATGTCTATCGCCGTATAAGAACGGGGATGTCCCACATGAAGTCCCTGACCCGAAGGATACGGGAACTCTACAAGTCCGTAAAATTTCGGAAGCGAATAATCGTCCTTTGCGGCAAAGGTCTGCTTTTCGTCCCATATATCCTGCCACTTTTTTTCAATTTGCGCGTAATTATAATCTTTTGCCATTGTTAATCCCCCTCGGATTCTGTAAGCACTTCGCTTAAATCTATCTGTTCGCCGTCGCTCCACATTTTATCAAGGTCGTAAAACTCACGCTGGTCGCGGCTGAAAATATGAATTATAACCGTACCGTAATCAAGCACTATCCAACCTGTTGTTTTTCCTTCAATATGATGAACGGTGGCTCCCGCCTCGCTGAGCTTTTCCTCGGCCTCGTCGGCAAGCGCCCTAACATGCGTAGAACTTGTTGCGGTACACATTAAAAAGTAATCCGCAAGCACAGTCAGGTCAGACACCTTAACAGCATTTAGCTGACGTGCTTTCTTTTCGTTAAGCGCATTTGCCGCAATTTTTAAAATTTCAAAAGCTTCCATCTTGTGTTTCCCTTTCTAAAGCACCGCCTGATTATATGCGGCAACAGTGTCTGTATGAACGGCTTTCTGCAAATCCACTAAATCCTTTATTGAATACTGCAAAGCGTATATAAAAGCCTTTTCGAGCGAAATATCAACATATTCGCGTATTACATCAACATCCTCGTAATCACGGTCTGCCGATGTAAAATCCGCAAGATAAAGAATTTTCGCAAGCAGTGACATATCTGCCTTTGCCGTTGTATGGTAGCGTATCGCGTCTATGATTTCGGAATCGTTTATACCCAAAATATGCTCGACATAAGCGGCGCCCGACATAGCGTGCCACAGCTTTTTCGCGTTTTTTTCAACATCGGATAGAATTATACCAAAATCCTTAAATATTTTCAAGTGTTCTTCATCGGGAGCGTTTTTTGTAATATCGTGCAGAAGTCCCGCAAGATAAGCTTTTTCGGGATCGGCGCCGTACTTTACCGCCAAACGCTTCGCTTCGTCTGCCACGCACAGCGAATGATAATACCGTTTTTCGTTAAGGCGTTTTTTCAGTATCGCCAAAAGCGCGTCATAATCTGTTTTATTTTCCACCGTAAATCCTCCCGTCAACTATATATTCATAAACCCTTTCGGGCAAAAGGTCTTTCGATTTTTCTATATTATTTCTTATATATGACGACGAAACGGCAGGCACATCGTCATCGCAGACGGTTATTTTCATACCCATTTCGCCGTATTTTAAAACCGCCGCGTCAAATCCGTCCTTATCGGTTTCGGTTCGCCTGAACACGGTAAAAGGCACCGCCTTTAAAAGCTCCTCGAATTTATACCATTTATCGAACGATATTAACATATCTCCGCCGCAGACAAATGTGAAGCTGCGCTCGGGGTACTTCTGCTTTAAAAGCGTTACTGTATCGTAGCTGTAGCTTTTCCCCGTTCTTTCAAACTCTGCAAGGCAAAGCTTGGTTTTTTTAAGGGGCGAAATAAGCAGTCTGCACATATTTATGCGGTCCTCGTTGCTTGCGAGAAAATCGCAGACCTTATGCGGCGGTATCCTGTCGGGCATAAGCCATATTTCGTCAATTTCTTCCCGTTTTTCAAGCGCTTCAAGCATTTTTAGGTGGCCGATATGCGGCGGATTGAAGGTTCCGCCGAATAAAGCGGTATATCCCATTACTTCACCAGCTTTATTTGCTTGTTGTTAAGGCTTTCCCTGTAAAGCACAAAGCGTGAGCCTATTACCTGCACCACATCGGAGCCTGTTTTTTCGGCAATCAGCTCCGCCGCCTCTCTTGAAGAAACAGGGCTTGTCTCAAGCGTCCGCAGCTTTATAAGCTCCCTTGCCTCAAGCGCGTCGTCAACCTGCTTTACGGTATTTACCGTAACGCCTCCCTTTCCTATCTGAAAAATTGTTTCAAGTGAGTTGGCGAGTCCGCGAAGCTGCGCTCGCTGTCTGCTGTTTAACATTGCATTTCTCCGTTTAAATATATTTTTTTAATTCTTCTTTAAAGGCTCTAAGGGCATTTCCCCTGTGGCTTACCCTGTCCTTTTCCTCGGGCGTCATTTCCGCATAACAGCCGGCGTCGCATATAAACAAAGGGTCATAGCCGAAGCCGCCGTCCCCATGACATTCCTCTGCCACAAAGCCCTTACACTCGCCCCTTACGGTAAATTCCCTGCCGTCAGGAAAAACGCAGGCAATAGCCGAAACAAATGTAGCCGTTCTTTTTTCGCGCGGTACGCCGTCAAGCGCCGCCAAAAGCTTTTCGTTGTTTGACGCATATGAGGCGCCCATTCCCGAATAACGGGCGGAATAAAGTCCCGGTGCGCCGTCAAGAAAATCTACCGAAAGACCCGAATCGTCCGCAACGGTTATAAGCCCCGTCACCCTCAGTCCCGAATGAGCCTTTAAGAGAGCGTTTTCCTCATAGCTTGTACCCGTTTCATCAACCTCGGGCAACGGTTTATCAAGATCGTTTTCACTTAAAACCTCAAAGCCCATAGGCACAAGTATTCTTTCAAGCTCGGTTAATTTATGATGGTTTTTTGTCGCGATAAATACTCTCATTTAAAGCCCCTCAAAAATTCCTTCGGCAAATTCCTCCGCCGAGAACGGCTGGAGGTCGTCTATTCCCTCGCCCACACCGACAAATTTTACAGGGATACCGAGTTCGTTCCTTATAGCTATTATTATACCGCCTTTTGCGGTTCCGTCAAGCTTTGTCAAAACTATTCCGGTAATATCCGCAACATTTTTAAACTCTCTTGCCTGATTTACCGCATTTTGACCCGTAGCCGCGTCAAGAACAAGCAATGTTTCGACCGATGCGTCGGGCAATTCTCTTCCAATAACACGGTATATTTTCGCAAGCTCATCCATAAGGTTCTTTTTGTTATGAAGTCTGCCTGCGGTATCGCATATTATAACATCCGCGTTTTTTGATTTTGCGGAAGCAATGGTATCGAAAACAACCGAGGCAGGATCCGTTCCTTCAACGCTTTTAACCATTGTAACGCCCGCACGCTCCGCCCAAATTCCGAGCTGGTCGATTGCGGCGGCTCTGAAAGTATCGGCGGCGCCGAGAACTACCTTTTTGCCCTCGTTTTTAAGCCTTAAGGAAAGCTTGCCTATCGTGGTTGTCTTACCCACGCCGTTTACACCGATAACAAGAATAACCGACGGCTTTGTCTCAAGGCGCAGTCCCTCGTCCTCGCCCAACATTTCGGTAATGATTTCCTTCATTAAGCCCATAATTTCCGAGGGGTCGGTAATTCCCGTTTCCTTTATGCGTTTTCTCAGCTTATCGCATATTTCAGAGGAGGTCTGAACGCCGATATCGGACATAACAAGCGTTTCCTCAAGCTCTTCAAACAGCTCCTCATCTATTTTTGTGAAGCTGTTGATTATACCGTTTACTCCGCTTAAAACGGAATCCCTTGTTTTTTTAAGTCCCTCTTTAATCTTACTGAATAATCCCATTGCTATCCTGCCTTTAAAAAGAATTACGCGCCCTTTGTGAGAAGTGATTTTTCAAGCTCGGCGACATTAAGCTCCAAAAGCTTGGTAACGCCCTTTTCCTGCATTGTAACGCCGTAAAGCATATCCGCCGCCTCCATAGTGCCGCGTCTGTGGGTAACGCATATGAACTGCGTTGAAAAATCGGAGCGCTTCATATAATCCGCAAACCTGTCTACATTTATATCGTCAAGCGCGGTATCCACCTCGTCAAGGAAGCAGAAAGGCGGCGCGTTTACACGCATTATCGCAAAATAAATCGAGAGTGCTATAAGCGCCTTTTCGCCGCCCGAAAGTCCGTCAAGACTCGGAACATTTTTACCGGGAAGCTTTACATTAATATCAATTCCGCTTTCAAGCACATTTTCGGGGTCCGAAAGCGAAAGGCTTGCCTGACCGCCGCCGAAAAGCTCGGTAAAGGTCTTGGCAAAATTTTCATTAATTCTGGCAAAGCCCTCGGTGAATATATCCTGCATCTGATGTGTGAGCTGGTTTATAAGCTTATAAAGCTCCGCTCTTGTAGTTTCAACATCCTTTATCTGCGAAGACATAAATTCGTACCGCTCGCTTACTTCCTTGTATTCCTCGATAGCCGATACATTTACACTGCCGAGCCCTCTTATTTTGGATTTGATTTCGGCAAGCGTTTTTTTAGCGTCAGACGGCTTTTCTATGCGTATTCCGATTTTTTCGGCTTCGCTTCTTGTAAGCTGATACTCGTCATAAAGCTGTTTTATAACATCGTCGTATTCCTTGAGCATAACCTCCTTGCGTTCGGTAAGCCTTGCCAGCTCTCCGCCGATTTTTTCACGGGCGGCAGTCTGGTCACGCTCGCCCGAGCGCAGTTCCATACCGGTTTTTTCCGTTTGATTGCGTTTGGCAAGAAGTTCCTCAATATAGCCTTCGGTATCGGAGATTTTAGTCTTAAATGAGCCTATTGTTTCGTTAAGCTCCGCCGTTTTGTTATTAAGCTCACGGGTCTTAGCCTCGTGCTCCGCTATTTCCTTTTCGATTGCCGCCGTGCGTTCGGCACGGCTTTCGGTCATTGCCTTAAGGTCATCGGCGGACTTCATTACCGCCTCAATATCCTTTTGCAGCTCTATTACGGCAAGCTTAACGGCGGTAATTTCGTTTGCGGTGTCTTCCCTTTCCTTATTAAGACCGTCCCGTCCGCCTGTCATACTGTCTATTCTTTGCTGAACCGCCGTTTTTTGCGCGTCAAGCTCGGCTATTACCTTTGCGGCGGCGGCGGAAATCTCACGGAGATTTTTAAGCTTTTGCTCACCGTTTTCCTTTTCCTCTTTAAGCTGCTTTTGCTGAGCTTTTGCGCTCTCGGCAAGTCCGCTTATTCTTTTAAGCTCAGCCGCCGTGCGTATTTTATCCTCGTTTGAGTTGGAAATATCCGCCCTTTGCGCGGTAATATCCGCCTTAACCTCATTTACCGCCTCAAGAGCGCCGTTAAGCTGTTTTTCGGTCTCCTTGACCTTGCCGTCAAGCTTTTCGGCCTCCGCGTCGAGCGCTTTAATATCACTGCCGCGGCTTAAAAGACCTGCGTTTTTGGTAAGCGAACCGCCCGTAAGCGAGCCGCCGGGGTTTACCACCTGACCGTCAAGCGTCACGATTTTAACACGGTAACCGTATTTTTTCGCAATGCTCAAAGCACTGTCAATATCCTCCGCAACCACGACCGCGCCGAGCAGGTATTTTACAATTTCACGGTACTTAGGCTCCGCTGTCACAAGCTCGCTTGCGATACCCACAAAGCCTGCCATATCCTCAAAGCCGTGTTCCTTAAATTCACGCGACTTAATGGTAGCAACCGGCAAAAATGTCGCTCTGCCGCCCTTGCTTGATTTTAAATACGCAATGGCTCTTTTAGCGTCAGCCTCGGTTTCGGTAATAATATTCTGTATTGCCGCCGCCAATGCGGTCTCGACCGCAACGGAGTATTTTTTCTCAACCGTAATAAGCTTTGAAACCGGCCCGCAAATGCCACGTAAAAGTCCCTTGTCCGCTTCGCCCATAACCGCCTTTACGGAATGGCTGAAGCCGTCCATATTGTTCTCAAGCTCCTTTAATATCTGAATACGGCGGCGTTTTTCCTCTAAGTCAAGCCTTGCCGTATCAAGCTCGGCTTTAAGCTTTTCGGCGGCTTCTTCCTTTGATTTAAGCCTTAATTCATATCCCTTTACCGAATTGTTAAGGCTCACAAGCGTTTCCTCGATACCGTCAAGCAGTTTTTTGTTTTCGTCAAATTCCGAATTTAATGCCGCAATTTCCTTTTCACATTCAAGTATCTGATTTTCGGATGACGCGCATCTTGCCGTAATTTCTTCCGCGGTGCTGTCCGCCGTTACCATTTCAACCCGTTTGTCCGCGCTTTCGGAGGTAAGCCTGTTAAGGGTCTTCGCCTCGTTTTCAATATTTCTTGAAATGCTCTCACTGTCGGACAAAAGGGAATTAAGCTTGTTTTCAAGCTCCGCTTCCTTGTTTTCAAGCTCTGTTTTCTTAAATCTCTTTTCCTCAGCCGATTTGCGCTTTTCCTCAATCGCGGCATAAGCCTCAGCCGACGAAACGCCGAGCTGTTCCTTTTCCTCGTTAAGCTTTAATACTGATTTTTTATTATATTCAATATCGTTGTTTATAACCGTTATCGCGCTTTCGGTCTTAACAATTTCCGCTCCGAAATTCGAAATATTAAGGCGTTCTCCCTCAATATCCGAGGTAAGCTTTGCGAAATATGCGGTGTTTTCCTCAGCCTTGCGGTCAAATTCGGACAGCGCTTCGTCAATTTCACGGTAGGTAAGCTGTGCCGCCGCAATCTTGCTTTCCTGATTTCTGAGCGCTTCCTTTGAGTTTTCAAGCGTATAAAGCCAAAGTCCTATTTCAAGCTCCTTTTTGCTTTCGGACAGCTCTAAAAACTTCTGCGCCTTTCGGCTCTGTTCGGCAAGCGGTCCCACGCGAGCGCCCAGCTCATCCGCAATATCGTGAAGTCTCAGAAGATTGTCCTCCGCCGCTGTAAGCTTTCTTTCGGCTTCGGATTTTCTGTAACGGTATTTTGAAATACCTGCGGCTTCTTCAAAAATATCCCGTCTCTCGCCCGATTTTGAGCTTATTATCGTGTCGATTTTACCCTGACCTATCATTGAATAGCCGTCTCTGCCGAGTCCCGTATCCATAAACAGCTCGTGAATATCCTTAAGCCTTACGGAGACCCCGTTTATGGCATATTCGCTTTCGTGCGAGCGGTAGTAGCGGCGTGTTACCGCCACGGTGTCGTTATCGAAATTAAGGGTTCTGTCGGAATTGTCTATATTAAGTGTAACCTCGCAAAAACCGTGAGGACGGCGTGTTTCGGTTCCGCCGAAAATAACATCCTCCATCGACTGACCGCGAAGGCTTTTTGTGGACTGCTCTCCGAGCACCCAGCGGACGGCGTCGGAAATATTGCTTTTACCGCTCCCGTTAGGACCGACAACGGCGGTAACGCCCTTACCGAATTTAAGCACCGTTTTATCCGCAAAGGACTTAAAGCCCTGAATTTGTATTGAGGTTAAAAGCATATATTACACCGTCCTTTCTATTCTGTATTTAAGACCGCCCATGGCGCTGTCCGCTTTCACACGGCAGTCATACCCTAAGGACTTCAAATGCAGAAGATTGTTTCTGCCCTGTCCTATCATTTTGGAAACATCCGAAGTTCCTACGAATATCGTATAGCTGCCCTTTTCCTTTAGTTCCTTTAAAACATCGGTAAGCATTATTCTTGACTGGCAAAGCTCGCTGAACGCGGGGTGCCACGGCCCTGCAATATAAGCGTCCTCCTCTATTGAGTGAAGCCCGAGCCTTATTACCCGTATGCCCTCTTCCGTAAAGCGCGTATAAAGCTTTACCGCAAGGTTTACCGAATCGCCGAGCGACTGCGGTTTATATATTCCGTCCGCATAAAGCGCCGCAAGATCGGTGTCCTTTAATACGATAGTCGGATATATACGCACCGTTGCCGGCTTTAACGCTATAAGCTTTTCGGCGGTTTTAAGCGCTGAGGCGTCGTTATCGGCATAAAGCCCCGTCATCATTTGAAGCCCCAGCTCAAAGCCGTATTCTTTAATAAGCTTTGACGCCCTTGCGACATCGCCTGCCGTGTGACCCCTGTTATTCATTTTAAGCACACGGTCGTTCATACTCTGCGCGCCAAGCTCTACCGAGGTTACGCCGTATTGCTTTAAAAGACCGAGTATTTCATCGTCTATTGCGTCGGGGCGTGTGGAAATTCTTATTCCCTTTACCGTGCCGTCGTCCACATATTTTGCCGCCGCCTTTAAAAGGTCGGTCATATAAGAGCGGTTGATTGCGGTAAAGCTTCCGCCGAAAAAGGCAATTTCCGCGGTATCGGAGCTAAACTTTTTTCCCTTTACCGCTGCCTTTACGGCTTCATCCACATCCTCGGCACGGGGCGCCTTGTTTGCGCCCGTTATATACCGCTGATTGCAAAAGCTGCATTTATTCGGGCAGCCGATATGCGGAACGAATATCGAAATATTTGAGTGGGCAAGGCTCATATTTCCTCACCCATAAGCATAAGCGCCTCTTTAGCCGCCATCTGCTCCGCCCGTTTTTTGTTTTTGCCTGTTCCTCTGCCTATTACATTGGAATTAAGTCTTACCTCAACCGTAAATTCCTTATCGTGGTCGGGTCCGCTTTCCCCCGTAAGAATATAGCTTACCGCTTCCTCGGGATTGCGCTGTATTATCTCCTGAAGAGCGGTTTTATAATCCTTAAATACCTCGTCGTCGGTGTGCTGTAATTCACGCAGAACAAAGTTCATAACATGGCGCCTTGCAGGCTCCATTCCGCCGTCAAGGTAAATTGCCGCCAAGACCGCTTCAAAGGCGTCCGCAAGAATAGAGTCCCTCTCTCTTCCGCCACCCTTTTCCTCGCCCTTTCCGAGCATAAGATAATTGCCCAGCTCAAGCTCTCTTGAAAAGGCGCAGAGCGATTTTTCGCACACAAGCGACGCTCTGAGCTTTGTAAGCTCACCCTCGGGCATATTCGGATAGTGCTTGTAAATATAATCGGAAACCACTATCGAAAGTACCGAATCGCCCAAAAATTCAAGCCTTTCGTTTGAGGAAAAGCCGCTCCTTACCTCGTTTGCGTACGAGGAATGGGTAAGCGCATTTTTAAGCAGATTTATATTATTGAATTTATAACCTAATCTTTCCTCTAAGCCGTCCATAAATATCCTTCTTTTTAATATTACAATGAAGCCGAAATTTTTTCCACCACACCGGTTTCGGTGAATTTTATTGCCTGCTTTATCGCATTTTTAAGTGCCTTTGCGTCGGAAGATCCGTGCGCTTTGATAACCGTTCCGTTTACGCCCAGAAGCGGTGCGCCGCCGACCTCGGAGCTGTCCATCATCTTTTTAAGACCTCCGAGATCCTTTTTAACAACAAGCGCCGCCATTTTGTTCAGCGTACTCTTGTAAAAAACATTTTTAATAAGTCCGAAAAGCGTTGACGCAGAGCCTTCAATAAGCTTTAAGGCGATATTACCGGTAAAGCCGTCGGTTATTACGGCGTCGCACACGCCCTTCGGCATTTCACGGGATTCTATGTTGCCTACAAAATTTATCGGCGCAGCGGACATAAGCTTATAGGCTTCCCTTTGCAGCTCTCCGCCCTTTGTGTCCTCCGTTCCTATGTTCAAAAGACCTATTTTCGGGTTTTCCCGACCGTCAACATTCTTTAAATAAACATCAGCCATAACCGCAAACTGCAAAAGCATTTCGGGCCTGCAATCGGCGTTAGCCCCCATATCCATAAGCATATAGCTGCCCGATGGCGACGGTATAAGACCGGCAAGCGCGGGGCGTTTTACTCCCTTTATACGCTTTACTATAAGCGTGCCGCCTACGACAACCGCGCCCGTAGAGCCTGCGGAAACAAATGCGTCCGCGTTTCCCTCGGCAAGCTCCTTAAACGCAAGCGCCATAGAGCTGTTTTTGTGCGCTCTTGTAAGGGAAGTCGGCTCGTCGTGCATTGATATAACATCGTCTGTATCTACAATTTTAAGCTCACCCGAAAACTCAAGAGAATTTTCGTCAATTATCTTTCTTATAACGGTTTCCTTACCCGTAAGGGTTATTTCGGCGCCTGTTTCGGCAGAAGCCGCCGCCGCGCCCTTAACAATTTCAAGAGGGGCATTATCTCCGCCGAAAGCGTCAACTACAACACGCATTTTTATTCCTCCGTTTTAATATTATCGCAAAACCAGTCAAGCGAGCGCTTAGAAAGAGCGGCATATCTTTCACGCTTGTCCCTTATGTGGGGTTCAAGCGGCGGTAATATGCCGAAATTCGCTCCCATCGGCTGAAAATCCTTAACACTGCCGTCGCATATATAATTCAAAAGCGCGCCTATCATAGTAAATTCGGACAATACAAGCGGCTTTTCACCGTTTAAGCGTGCCGCCGCGTTTATTCCCGCAATTATTCCGCTTGCCGCGGACTCCATATAGCCCTCTACTCCCGAAAGCTGACCCGCAAAGAAAATATCGCCGTTTGTTTTAAGCGAAAGCTCTCTGTTTAAAAGCACGGGAGAATTAATGAAAGTATTGCGGTGCATAACGCCGTACCGCATAAATTCCGCATTTTGAAGACCGGGTATCATAGAAAATACACGCTTTTGCTCGGGGAACCTTAAATTTGTCTGAAAGCCGACAAGATTATAAAGCGTACCCGAGGAATTTTCTCGTCTTAGCTGTACCGCCGCCCACGGTCTGTGTCCCGTTCTCGGGTCACGAAGTCCCACGGGCTTTAAGGGACCGAACCTGATGGAATCCTCTCCCCGTTTTGCCAAGACCTCAACAGGCATACAGCCCTCGTACACCTTGGGTGCTTTATCAAAGCCGTGCACGGGTGCGGACTCGGCGTTTATAAGCTCGTTGTAAAATGCGGTGTATTCTTCCTTGTTCATAGGGCAGTTTATATAATCGTCTCCGCCCTTATCATATCGTGAAGCGCAAAACGCCCGGCTCATATCTATGCTTTCGGCAGTCACTATCGGTGCCGCCGCGTCAAAGAAGCTCAGGTTTCCGCTGTCACACAGCTTTCCTATTTTTTCCGCCAACGCTCCGTCCGTAAGCGGACCTGTGGCAATAACGGTTATTCCGTCCGTCGGTATATCGGTCACCGTCGTTTCCCTTACCGTAATATTTGGGTGGCTTTTAATTTTTTCCGTGATAAGTGAGGAAAACACATCTCTATCGACCGCAAGGGCGCCGCCTGCCGCAACAGCCGACCTATCCGCCGCCTCAAGACAAACAGAACCGAAACGGCGCATTTCCTCCTTTAAAAGACCTGCCGCAGAATCTATCCGCATTGCCTTAAGGGAATTTGAGCATACAAGCTCCGCCAGATTATCGCTTTTATGCGCCGGCGTTTTGTGTGACGGCTTCATTTCAAGCAATTCGACCTTTATCCCCCGTTTTGCTATCTGAAAGGCGGCCTCGCATCCGGCAAGTCCGCCGCCTATAACAGTGATTTTATTCATCCTTTTTACCGTCTGTTTTCTTCTTTCTTGTAGGGCAATCCGAATTCATACAGTATTTTCTGCCCCTTATTCCGCTTATAATATAGCTACCGCATTCGGGACACTTTTCACCCGTTGGTATTCCGGGGGCGGCAAAATCGCACTCGGGATAATTCGAACAGCCGTAAAATTTCTTGCCCTTTTTGGAAATCTTCTTTACAAGCTTACCGCCGCACTTAGGACAAGGCTCTTTTACCTCGTCTTCAGGCAGAGGCTTTGTGTTTTTACATTCGGGGTACCCGGGGCACGCAAGGAATTTGCCGAACCTGCCCGATTTAATAACCATTTTTCTGCCGCATTTATCGCAGACAATATCTGTCTCCACCACGGGAACCTTTACCTTTTTACCCTCAAGCGATGCTTCCGCCTTATCGTACAGCTTTTCAAAATCCTTGTAAAAATCCTTGATTGTGTCTATCCAACCAAGCTTGCCCGCACCTATTTCGTCAAGCTTTTTTTCAAGACCGGCGGTAAACTTAACATCCACGATTTTATCAAAATACTCAACAATAAGGTCGGATACAACCGTTCCGAGCCCTGTCGGCTTAAGGGATTTCTTTTCTCTCTCAATGTAATCTCTGCCCAAAATATTTGATATTATCGGAGCATAGGTCGAAGGTCTGCCGATACCGTTTTCATCAAGCGCCTTAATAAGCGTAGGCTCCGTATAACGGGCAGGCGGCTGTGTAAAGTGCTGATTGGGAGTAAGCTCCTTAAGCTTAAGGACATCCCCCTCTTTCATATCGGGGAGCGCCGCTCCGTCCTCGGATGCATCGTCACGACCCTCCTCGTAAAGCACGGTAAAGCCGTCGAATTTAACCGAATAGCCGCTCGCCTTAAACAGATAATCGCCCGCGGTTATATCGGCATTAACCGTATTCTGAACGCACACCGCCATCAAGGAGGCTATAAAGCGTTCCCAAATAAGCTTATAAAGCTTGTACTGCTCTGCCGTGAGCGATTCCTTAACCGATTCGGGAGTAATGTTGACCGAAGTCGGTCTTATCGCCTCGTGCGCGTCCTGTGCGCCGCTCTTTGTTTTAAAATAGCGGGGCTTAGCAGGCAGATAATCCTTACCGTATTTGCCCGAAATATATTTTTCGGCGGCGGCTCTTGCTTCCTCTGAAATACGAAGCGAATCGGTACGCATATAGGTTATAAGACCCGTTGTACCTATATTCGGCACATCAACGCCTTCATATAACTGCTGCGCTATACGCATAGTGCGCTGACCTGTAAACCCGAGCTTACGGGACGCCTCCTGTTGAAGGGTCGAGGTTATAAACGGTGGAGCCGGCTGTTTTTGCCTTGTTCCCTTTTTAAGCTTTGCAACCTTGTACTCGGCGTTATCAAGCTCACGGACAATTCTTTCCGCTTCTTCGCCATTCGGTATTATTTCTATTTTTTTGCCGTCGGCAAAGCCGTGAAGCTTGGCTGTAAAGCTTTTTCTGCCCGAAAGCAGCTTTGCGTCTACCGTCCAGTATTCCTCGGCAACAAATTTTTCAATTTCGCGTTCACGCTCAACTATAAGGCGGAGCGCAACGGTCTGCACACGGCCTGCGGACAGTCCGCTTTTTACCTTTTTCCATAAAAACGGACTTAACTTATAGCCCACAATTCGGTCAAGCACACGCCTCGCTTGCTGTGCGTCCACAAGGTCAAGATTTATTTTATGTGGCTTAGCAATACCTGCTTTGACACCGGATTCGGTAATTTCATTAAACGCTACGCGGTTTGCCTCGTTCATATCAAGCGCCAAAATCTGCGCCAAATGCCACGAAATAGCTTCTCCCTCTCTATCAGGGTCGGTTGCGAGCAGTACCTCGTCGCTGTTTGCCGCCGCATCCTTAAGCGACCTTATAAGCTCCTTTTTATCAGACATATTTATATACTGCGGCTTAAAATCGTGTTCTATATCCACGCCCATTTTTGACTTCGGCAAATCACGGATATGTCCCATAGAAGCCATAACCTCATAGCCGGAACCCAAATATTTCTTAATGCTCTTTACTTTTGTCGGTGACTCTACTATCAAAAGCTTAGACATATTTTACCTCCGTTGTTATTTGTTGATAAGCTCGTATCTTCCGCCGGGCGCCGAGCGTATTATAAGCTCGATTTCAAGCTCTGTAAGCGCTGAAATTATTTCCGACGGTTCAAGACCCGTGTCCTTTATTTCTTCAGGATAAAATTTATGCTTATCCAAATGATTATATACTATTTTTGCGTTTTTGGAAAGGGTTTCATTTGATAATTTTTTGTGAACCGATAAATCTTCGGTGTTTTTTTGTTCACTGCCGGTTCGTTCATATGCCCTTTTGATATTTATTTTATCGGGAAATTTCGGGATATATTCGTTAAAAATATCCGACATATCGTTAAGCGGTATTGCGCCGTCGTCTAAAAGCGCGTTTGAGCCGGCATAGGCTTTACTCCCGTCACCCGGAATAACAAATACATCCTTTCCCTGCTCCGCCGCATGGCGTGCCGTAATCAAAGCGCCGCTTTTACTGCCCGCCTCAATTACAACAGTGCAAAGCGCCAGACCAGAAAGTATCCTGTTTCTTACGGGAAAGGTATAGCGTGAAGCACGGTAATGCGGCGGATATTCGCTTATTAAACAGCCGTGAGACTCAACGAGATTTCTAAGCGGGCGGTTTTCGGGCAGATAATCGCTTAAAATTCCGCAGCCCATAACAAGAGCCGTATCTCCGCCTGCCTTGACTGCCCCGTAATGTGCCGCACTGTCACAGCCGAGCGCACCTCCGCTTACAACGGTCATACCGGCTAACGCCACCCGTCTTGCAACGGAATATGCCGCAATTTTGCCCTTTTCCGTAACCTTTCTCGGTCCTACTATGCAAATTGCGGGAGTTCTGTCAAAATCGGGCAGTCTCCCCTTTACATATAAAACCACGGGTGCGTCCTCCAAAACCGAAAGACAGCGCGGGTATCTTTTATCCCCGAGCGGTATTATATCTATGCCGTTTGCTTTACATTCGGCGGCAATTTCATTAGCGTAATCGGGTCCCGCAGCATCAAGCCGTTTAAGCTCATTTGCGGTAAAAATTCCCGATTGTGCTCTTTTTTCGGCTGACGCCTTAAATATGTTCTTCGCATTGCCGAAGTATTCAAGCGCCTTTACAGCCCTTACATTGCCGGCGCCCATAGCGTTTGAAAGACTGATGTAATAGCTTATCATTTCATCATTTCCCAAATTGCTATTGCGGCGGCAGCGGCTGCGTTAAGCGACTCCGCACGCCCTGTCATAGGTATTGTAACGGCGGCATCGGCGGCGTTTTTCATTTCTTCTGTCAGTCCGTTTGCCTCATTGCCTATCACAACAACAGAGCCTTCTTTAAAATCACAGTCCGATATGCTTTCGGCGTCTCTGTCAACCACGCAGGCATAGGATTTAAGACCCGTATTTTTTATACCGTCCGCAAAGCTTTCAAAAATATATACGGGCATACGGAGCAGAGTACCCATAGACGCGCGCAAGGCCTTAGGAGAAAAGGGGTCGCACCCGTCGGAAGATAAAATTATACCGTCCGCACCGAGCGCCTCCGCCGTGCGGGATACCGCCCCGAGGTTAGACGGGTCGGCAACATTTTCAAGCGCAACATATTTCCCGTTTTTCTTAATTTTACCGCAGTCCTGTTTAATAATTTTGCAAACGGCAATTATTCCCTGCGGAGTTTTAGTGTCGCTTATTTTTTTAAAAAGCGAGTCGGGTATTTTATAGCACCCGTCCGCGGCGGAAGAAAATTTTTCAATATCCGCACTGTATTTTTCATATGCCGTATCAGAGATTATCAGTTTATCAAACCTGATTCCGTTTTCGTATGCGTCCTTGCATATTCTCAGTCCCTCAAGCACAAACATACCGTTTTCACGGCGTTTTTCCGCCGAATTCTGCAAGGAGGAAACAAGCTTGATAAGCGGATTTTCTCTGCTTGTAACAGCGTTAAAAGCCTTCATAAACATCCACCTAAAAAACACAAAGTCGCCCGAAGTTAAAAACCCCGGGCGAAAAAATTACTTTTCAAGAGCCTTATTGGCAGCTTTTACGAGAGTCGCAAAGCCGGCGGCGTCATTAACCGCAAGGTCTGCAAGCATTTTACGGTTTATCTGTATTCCTGCCTTGTTAAGACCGTTCATAAAGGTTGAATAATTCATACCGTTTATCTTAGCGGCAGCCGAAATACGGGTAATCCATAAACGGCGGAAATCACGCTTTTTCTGCCTGCGGCCGATATAAGCGTAATTGCCTGATTTCATAACAGCTTCTTTAGCTGTTTTAAAAAGCTTTGATTTAGCGCCGAAATAGCCCTTAGCAAGCTTTAAAGTCTTTTTTCTTCTTTTGCGTGTTGCCAACGCACCTTTAACTCGTGCCATATGTTATACCTCCACTTTAAAGTCGTTCCTTATTTATAAGGAATCATTTTCTTAACCTTTGCTACATTTGTTACATCCGCGGTAACTACCTTGCGAAGATTTCTCTTACGCTTGGTTGTTTTCTTGTTGAGAATGTGCGACTTGAAAGCGTGAGCACGCTTAACCTTACCGGTTTTAGTGAGCTTAAAGCGCTTCTTGGCGCCGCTGTGAGTTTTGATCTTAGGCATTGTAATTCCTCCCTAATTAAATTCAACTGCCGTTATTTACCCGATTTAGGGGCTAAAAACATCAGCATATTTCTGCCTTCCATTTTTGCCGGCTTTTCAACCGAGCCATGCTCTTCGCAATATTCCGCAAAGCGCCTCATAGTCTCAAGGCCGATTTCGGGATGGCCGAGCTCTCTGCCCCTGAAACGGATAGAAACCTTTACCTTATTGCCCTCGTCAAGAAAGCGCATAGCGTGTTTTCCTTTGGTTTCAAAGTCGTGAACATCAATACTTAAACCCAAACGAATTTCCTTAATCTCAACCGTTTTCTGATTTTTTCTGGCTTCCTTTTCACGCTTAGCCTGTTCAAAACGGTATTTTCCGTAATCCATTATCTTACAAACGGGCGGCTGAGCGTTAGGCGAAATGCAGACCAAATCAAGATCCGCCGCATATGCGGCTTCAAGCGCTTTGGCAACCGGCATTATGCCGAGCTGAGATCCATCCGAACCGATGGTACGGACCTCCTTGAATTTAATACTTTCGTTTACGAAAAGCTCTTTACTGCTGATGTTGATGCACCTCCAAATTTAGTATTGCAGCAAAACTGCATTTCTGCAATCAAACAAAAAGTGCGGACGAAATCCGTCCGCACATAAAAACGCCAAACAAAAATGTCTGAATTTTTATTGACCCTTCAGCCGTTGCCGACAGGGTGAGACGAAAACCGTACTGCTTCTTTGTAATACCGATTATACCACAAAAATTTATTTTGTCAAGTATTTTTTAAGCTCTTCCGTTTTATCCGTTTTTTCCCAAGTGAGCGGAATATCGGTTCTGCCCATATGGCCGTATGCGGAAAGTTCGCGGTAAATGGGTCTTTTAAGGTCAAGCTTGTCTATTATGGCGGACGGGCGCAGATCAAACACGCTCTTTACCGCCTCGGCGATTTTTTCGTCGTCATATTTGCCCGTACCGAAAGTATCTACCATAACCGAAACGGGGTGCGCCACGCCTATCGCATAGGCAAGCTGTACCTCGCACTTTTTCGCAAGACGCGCCGCAACAATATTCTTTGCGACATACCTTGCGGCATATGCGGCGCTGCGGTCAACCTTTGTCGGGTCCTTACCCGAAAACGCGCCGCCGCCGTGACGGGCAAAGCCGCCGTAGGTATCTACTATTATTTTTCTGCCCGTGAGTCCCGTATCGCCCTGCGGTCCGCCTACGACAAAGCGGCCGGTCGGGTTAATATAAACCTTTGTTTTTTCATCAAAAAGCTCTGACGGAACAGTTGGCTTTATTACCTTTTCAAGTATATCTTTTCTTAATATATCAAGGTCGGTATCGGCGCTGTGCTGTGAGGATACGACAACCGCCTCAATATGAACGGGCTTTCCGCCGTCATATTCAACAGTGACCTGAGTTTTTCCGTCGGGTCTTAAATACGGAAGCACGCCCTCCTTACGCACGGCGGTAAGCTTTCTTGCCATTTTGTGCGCAAGCGATATGGGAAGCGGCATAAGCTCGGGCGTGTCGTCGCAGGCGTAGCCGAACATCATGCCCTGATCTCCCGCGCCGTTAAGGTTATACTTGTCCTCTTCGCCCTCTTTATATTCAAGCGAGCTGTCAACACCCATCGCTATATCGGGCGACTGCTTATCAATCGCCGTCATTACGGCGCAGGTATTGCCGTCAAAGCCGGCAGACGGGTCGTTATAGCCTATTTCGCATACAACATCCCTTGCAATCTGCGGAATATCCGCATAACAGCTTGTTGTTATTTCTCCCATAACCGTAATACTTCCCGTTGTGCAGAAAGTTTCACAGGCAACACGGGCGTCGGGGTCTTTTTTCAGTATCTCGTCAAGTATCGCGTCCGAAATTCTGTCGCACACCTTATCGGGATGCCCTTCGGTGACAGATTCGGATGTAAAAAGCATTTTAGACATCGTTTTTCCTCTTTTCGCATAAATAAAGCCGCTCACAAAAGAGCGGCTGAGTTTAGCCTCATCTTTCGGATAATCCGCCGGATTTGGCACCTTGAAATTAATCAGGTTGCCGGGCTTCACAGGGCCGGTACCCTCCGCCGCTCTTGATAAGGACAATATTTAATTTAATACCATTTTATCATATTATACAGCTTTGTCAACTGTTTTTTACACGCCGAACAAAGATAGATACCCTTTAAGACCGACAGTAACGGTAATAAGATACGCAATGTATATAATAAGCATAAGCGCGCCCTGCCAGCGGCTGAATTTCTTTTTTATTACGGTAGGCACCGCGGCAATAAGCGAAACTATTATTGCAACAGGAAAATCGAGGTAGATATTCTGCGCCGAAACAGGGAGCTTTCCGCCGTAAATAAACGAACATACCGCAAGTATCAGCGTGGTATCGATAACATTGGCGCCTATAACATTTCCGACAGACATATCGGTCTGTTTTTTAACAATAGCGGTAATTGCCGTTACAAATTCGGGCAAAGAGGTTCCGACCGCAACGATTGTAACACCGATAATCGCTTCCGATACGCCGAGCGAAGCGGCAATTTTACTGCCGTTGTTTACAAGAAGCTGAGAGCCGATAACAATGCCTGCCGCACCGACTACAACCTTTTCTATATTCATTATTACGGATTTTTTATCAGTGCTCGGGCGTTCGCCGTCATCCTCCGATGTATTTCCCTTTGCGGAACGGATATTTTCCGCTATATAAACGGCAAATATCGCAAGCAGTACAAGTCCGCCGACAATAGAAAAAGAGCCGCTCAGTGAGAAAGCGAAAAGCGCCAGCATAGCCGCAATAAGCAAAAAGGACTTAGGAGCGAAATCTTTTCTGTCAACGGCGATCGGCATAAACATTATGCTTATTGCCAAAATCATAGCGGTATTGCAGATTACAGAGCCGATACCGTTGCCGATTGCCATACCGACCTTATCCTGCGAGGCGGCAATGTAATCGCCGACGCCCGAAACGAGAATACCGTGTCCCTCAATGGCGGCAATGGTTGAAACTATAATTTCCGGCAATGTGGTGGCGACGCTGATGATGGTAGCGCCTATTATAAATTTCGGTATTCTTGTAACCTCGGCAACCCAAACGGCACCGTCAACAAACCAGTCGCCGCCCTTTACAATCAGCACAATTCCCACAACAAACAAAAAATACATTAAAAACGCTTCCATATTTTTCCCATCCTCTTATTACTTATCTTATTAAGAAAGACAAACCCTTATTACACAAAACTGTTTATAAAACATCAAAGCTCCGATTGCTTTACAATGACTGACCGCATCAGTTATAACAGCAATTATAGCAAGAGCCTGACAAAAAATCAAGTCCGTAAGTATCGCAAAACAGGAAAAAGACGGCTATCATTCGACAGCCGCCTTCGATATATAGGGTTAATTATCTGTTATATTTTCTTTTTTTGCTGACTATCACAGCTCCGACAGCCGAACCGCCTGTAACAAACAGCAAAGCAAGCCACAACGCCACACTGTCATCCTCGCCTGTTTTCGGGGATGTTATGCCGCCGCTCGGCAATTTTTCTATAACAGTATTCTCACTGCGTTTTGCGCCGCAAACACTGCATTCCTCATGCTTAAGTCCCGTTTCGGTAACGGTAGCGGCTTTATCCTCCCGCCAAGCGAAGGTGTGCGCCGCTTCGGCGGCCTTGTCACCGCAGGCACATTCGTGCCAGTGGTTTGTTCCGTCATACTTAAAGTCTGTTCCGTAGCTGTGTGTATGAGACGCCGCCGTTTCAATTACAAAGCTCGTGCCGCATTCTCCGTCGCTGTAAAGAACCGTCAGCGTATGCGTACCTGCGGACAGTCCTGCAAGATACGAATTTTTAAGCGTAATCACGGTAGAGCCCGAAACGGCGGTATATTTGTCGGAAGAAATAATAATGCCGTCCAGCTTAACGCCTGTGAATTTGGAGAAATCGCCGTTTGCGCGGAAAGTAAGTGTTCCGCCGTCGGTTTGCTTCCAAGTGTTGTCCGCTCCCTCAATAATTCGGTAGCTCGGAGTATTGTCTTTTGCTGTGTCTTTATAGGTAGCTTCAATCGTGGCAGGCGTATTTTTTGTAGTAACGGTGGTGGTTGCGCGGTTTACATCCGCAATGACCGCGTCTCCGCTTCGAATTACCCATTTATCAAACTCTTTACCCGTCTCGGGAGCATTTGCCGTAACAGTAACGGTCGTGCCGGTTTTATATTTACCCGAACCGCTGCCGCCCAAAACAGTCAGCTCATAAACGGGAGCGTTCCCGTCCTCAAGAGTGACGGTAAATGACGCACCTGCGTTATAGTTCTTGGTTGCCTTATACCTTACCTCGTAGCTGCCCGCCGCAAGTCCGCTGATTTCGGTACCTGTACAGGCAGTCCATGAGGCCGCGCCTGCTTTGCGGTATTCCATATCGGAAGTAACGCCTGTGATTTTTCCGTCGTTCGCGCCTGTAACAGTGGGTTTTATGCCGGTAAGACTTTCGGGAGTCTTTTGCTCGGCTTTGGAAATACTCCATTTAAACTGCTTAGCATCCGAAGTGCCGTCAGTCCATTCCTTACCCGCGGCAGGCTTTACGGATACCGTATATGTGCCCGCGTCGGTCGCTTTGTTGGTTCCCGATGTAAGAACATAGTCGCTTCCGAGCGTAATGCCGATATGCTCCGTTCCGTCATAGGTATAGCTGCCCGGTATGGGGTCTGACACCTTTGGTACAGAATAAACCGGAACATAGCATTTGCTTATAGGCGAAGCAAGGTCGGTAAGCGTTCCTTTAAAGCGTACCTCGTAGGTATAGCCTGCGTCTACCTCACAATAAGTCAGTCCGCCGAAGTCCGACCAATTTTCCGTACCCTGTTTACGGTATTCCAAAGCGTATTTTATTACATCGGTATTAATATATCCCTTGCCGTCCGCCGTGTTGGGCGCCTCACCCCGTACTCTGGGTGCGGAGTGTGTTCTCTTTGCCGTTGTGATAACGGTTACCTCAATATCGCTTGTAGGACTGCCGGTAATAAGAATGGATGGACTTTCATTTACCTCCGTAACATACATACCGGCTTTCTTTAATTCGGCGTTGATAGCTTTAATATTATCGTTGCTGAAATAGTGGGTGCTGTCCGCATTCAAGCGTACAGGATTAAATCTATTATTCTTGCTTACCGTCTGCACCAACTCACCGGTAGCCGTATTAGGGCTTGCGCTGCCGTCCGCAGGCAGATTAATCCTCACGGTATAGGCTGTTCCCGTTTTCTCCCTAAGCACAACATAACCGTTTGAATCTATTGCAGTTTCAGCGTCGGCACTGTCCGCAATAAAATAATTCTTTGTTGCGGTATTGCTTGTAATTGTCATCGGCAATGTTGCGCCGCTCGGAGCGGAAACGCCTATTTTCGCTCCGTCGGTCAATTCGGCGGCTGAAATGCGGAAATTTGTCATGTTCATATACAGATTATTATTTTCTTCTGACTTTGTCTTGTTTTCGGTTATGTTTACATTTCCGCTAAGTGTTATTGTATTACTGTTTCCCATATGCACGCCGCCGCCATATTCGGCAGTGTTGCCGGTAACCGAACCGCCCGCAGCGTTCCACCTACCGCCGCTTACATAGATACCGCCGCCGCGCTGTGCTTTGTTGCCCGAGATTGTACCGCCGTTTTGGTTAAACACCGGGCAATTATCGGAATTGTTGCCTGAGTTGCAAACTCCGCCGCCGTTGCCCTTACCTGAATTTGTACCGGTGGCGGTATTGTTCTTAATCTCGGCATTTCCTTCCATTGTCATTGTCATGCCGCTGCCGTTGTTGCTTACTCCGCCGCCGTTCTGAGCAGTATTTTCCTTAATAACGGCATTGCCGGACATTCTAAAGCTTGCCGTTGTGTCTTTCCCCGCAGAATTGCGAACGCCGCCGCCGACAACAGTAGCCGTGTTATCGGAAATAGTACCGCCGGTCATGGTAAAAATCGCGCTTTGGGATATATTAGAACCGTATGCCGCTTCATTGCATACACCGCCGCCGCCGTTGCCGCCGACTTTATTGCCGGAGATAGTGCCACCCTCCATTGTAAAGGTACCGTGGTAGTTTGCAACACCGCCGCCGCTGCTGGTGTCGCTTTCGGGGTTAGCTTCATTATCCTTTACAGCCGCAGTGCCAGACATATTAAAGCTTCCCTTAAAATTATACACGCCGCCGCCGGAGCTCTTGGAATAGTTTTTCGTTATGGTGCCGCCGGTCATAATAAATACACCGCAGTTATATACTCCGCCGCCGCAGTTCCAGTCGGTAATTTTATTTTCGGAGATACTGCCGCCGTACATTTTAAAGGTTCCGGCTTCGTTGTTATACACACCCGCTCCTACGCTTTTAATGCTGTTGCCTGTAACAGAGCCGTTCCATAGGGTCAGCGTACCATAGTTGGTAATTCCTCTGCCGAAATATTTCGTTCCGATTTCTCTTGTGCCGTGGGTTATCTTACCGACGGTCTCCCGACAGTCGGTTATCTCAAGAGATTTACCGTAGTGGATATATATGGTTACATTCGAATCCTCGTAGTCGTAGCTTGCGGTGCTTATAATATCCTTTCCGTTAAGGCATAGCTTTACATCATATTTACAGTACCATGGAGAGCTGCGCTCTACATTATCCGTCAGATAATAATAGCCGCTGTTTTTAATGTCGGAAAGGTTGGAAATGCCTATCCATTCCTGATCCTCTTTGTGGGTATGCCCACTTGCGGAAAGATTATTTGAACCGCACACACAGTGGCTGTGTTCGGTTCCCGCCGCCCACGCAATAACGGGCAATGTTCCCGCTATCACCGCAAGGCTGAGTAAAATTGCAAACAATTTTTTCTTCATAAAAATTCCTCCGATTACGGATTGTCCGTCTGTCGCCTCTTTAACAGCTCGGACATTTCCTTTCCCTTATGTATCGCTATAATTATATATCAACAGTACGGGCAAAAATGTCTTTTTTCGTGAAATGTACCGTTTTCGGCGTGAAATGCATACGAACACAAGCTAAATCGGCAGGCAGTATTAAAGCTACTTACAAAAATTAAAAAATAATATAAACTGCTTGCATTTTGTATTCCGCCGTGCTATAATAATGCCGTTATCAATAACGGCATTATTGATTTTTAAGAGGTGACGGTATGGCAAATAAGGATCATTCCCTTGACAGCGGCATTACAAAAGCCGCTTACGAGGAATTTCTTTCCTGCGGTTTTCAAAAAGCCTCACTCCATAAAATAGCCCAAAAAGCCGGCGTTACCACCGGGGCTATCTACACCCGATATAAAAATAAGGACGCACTGTTTGTAAGTCTGCTGCAAGGCTTCTTTAAAACAATGGAAGAAATATTTTCTCCGGCGGCGGAGGAATACGAGAGGGCGAGAAAAAGCACCCGTACCGAGGATATTATCCGCGCTATAAATGCGGAGGAAAGCATCTATTTCCGTCTGCTGACCGAACATTATGACGACTGTACCCTGTTTTTCAGCCGCAGCGACGGAAGCTCTGTCGAAGCAATACTAAGGGAGCTTATGGAGCGTAAAACAAACCAAACCGTTGATTTTTTCTCCGAGGTCTACGGAAAAACGCCGAACGAGGATGCGATACGCTTGCTGATGGGCTCGCAGTTCTGGTATTTCAGGCAGCTGCTCGACGAACACCTCGAAGAGGATAAAATGTTTGCCTGCTTAAGAGCAATCCTCGATTTCTTCAATGCCGGATGGCGGCAATTATGCGATACCCTTAAATAGACGATACAAACGGGAAAATGCTCCCTTTGATTAAAATTTGTCCGTTTATATGTCTAAACAGCCTAAAATTACGGGCGGTATCCCCGCCCGTTTCTTACGACAGTCAGTTAGACTATGCTAACTAAAAGAAAAGAGTTAACCATGATAGATTTTGAATTTGAATTTCAATACGCGGAAGAAAAAACACCCGCGCTCCGAAAAATCAGCGGAAGCATTCCCAAAGGGCGTTGTGTGGTGTTTTGCGGCGGCAGCGGCTGCGGAAAATCCACGCTGCTTCGCTGCATAAACGGACTGATACCGCAGTTTTACGAGGGAGAGTTGAAAGGCTATTGCCGTCTTTGCGGAAAAGACACCGAGGGGCTTAGCATCGGTGAAATCGGCGAGCTTGCGGCTTCTGTTTTTCAAGATCCCCGAAGCCAGTTCTTCACCGTGAACAGCTCAGGTGAGGTAGCTTTCGGGCTTGAAAATCACGGCTTGCCGCAGGAAAAGATACGGCAAAGAGTGGACGAAGCGTTTCGAATATTTCACCTTGAGCGCCTGAAGGACCGTAATGTTTACGAGCTATCAAGCGGCGAACGGCAGTTAATTTCCATACTCTCCGCATGGGCAATGGACGCTGATATTTTTCTTCTTGACGAGCCGACCGCAAACCTTGATTTTACGGCAACAAGACAGCTGAAAAGTATTTTGTTTTCCCTCAAAAAGCAGGGTAAAACATTGCTGATAAACGAACACCGCCTGTATTATCTTGCCGATATTGCCGATGAATATCGGGTGATGGCGCACGGTGAAATCAAGCAAAAATACACCGCCGAGGAAGCAAAGGTTCTTTCGGAAGAACAGCTCCGCATGCTTTGTCTGCGTACGCTTAATCTTGATAAAATTGCCGTGACAAAAAAGACACCTTTGCCCGAAAATACGCCGCAGGTACTCTCTCTTTCAAATCTTAGGTATACATACGGCAAAAATAACGGGGCAATACTTTCCGGAGTAAATTTTTCTGTCCGTGAGCATGAAATTGTCGGACTTGTAGGCGCGAACGGATGCGGTAAAACAACCGTCGGCAAGCTGATTGCGGGACTTTACCGACCGTCAGGCGGCAAAATCACGCTTTTCGGAAAGACACAAAACCCCAAAAAGCTCCGAAAGAAAGCTTTGTTTATTATGCAGGAGGCGGAGTTTCAGTTTTTTACAAATTCGGTTCTGAACGAGCTGAAATACGGGCATACGGTTACGCCGGAGTTTGAAAGGAAAACGGAGGCTCTCCTAAAAAATATGGGAATGTGGGAATGCCGCGACCGACACCCGTTCTCCCTATCCGGCGGACAGATGCAAAAGCTGACGCTGATGACGGCATACCTTTCGGACAAACCAATAGTCATTCTTGACGAACCTACGGCAGGACAAGACGCCGAAAGCCTTGAGCGGTGCACGGCGCTGATACGCGAAATGCGGAAAGAAAAAACCGTTTTTATAATCACTCATGACCTTGAACTGATTGCAGGCGCTTGCGACCGATGCATCGGATTGTCTGACGGGTGCGCCGAAAAGGAATTTGCCTTGCAGTCGAAACGGGATTTGCAAGCGGTACGGCAGTATATGGAGCGTTTCCATCCTGCCGAGCATCAGCCCAAAAAGACGCACAAGGAACTGTTTCACCCTGCGACAAAGCTGCTCTATTGGATAACGCTTATGACCGTTATATCCACCTCAAACAATCGCTTGGTTTATGCCGCATACGCGGCGCTGATCCTGCTGACCGCCGCCGACGGATGGCTCGGAACGGCTCTTGCGGGCGGAATGAGCTTTGCGGCGCTGTGGACGGCAAATGCATTGCTTCCGAATACGGTATTCTCGTTTATATTGGTGCTTTTTCCGCGTATTATCGCTATCGGCATCTCCATGCGTACGCTGATTGGGCGCAACGAAGCAAGCCGAACCTTGGCGGCATTGCGTAATATGCGCCTGCCTGAACGGCTTATTATGATTGTCGCCGTAATCTTCCGTTTCTTTCCGGTACTGTCGGGCGATATGAAGCTGCTGCGGCAATCCGTCCTGACACGAGGGGCATTTGTAACACCGTGGCAAAAGCTGCGGGCGCTGCCGTCGTATATCGAAATTCTGACTGTCCCGATGGCACTGCGTGTAATCCGTATCGCCGAGACACTTTCCGCCTCCGCCGAAACAAGGGGCATTGATTTGCAAGTGCGGAAAAGCAACTATTTGTCTCTTCGCTTTTCCGCATGGGACATTATCTTCTGCACGATATTGGCAACGGCGGTCGTTGCCGCTCTCATTCTGTGACAGCTGCCCTAAAAGTGGCTTTCAATATAAAAATTTACAATACATAAAGGAGTTCTTAAACCATGAAAACCGCAAGTACAAACAAACTGAAAATCAAGGATATTATTACCGTTGTCCTCTTAGCGCTCATTAATGTCGTTATTTTCTTCGCAAGTTCGCTATTGTATGCAACGCCAATCACCATTATACTCATGCCCGTATTCTTCTCACTGCTTGAGGGTGTTGTTTACTTTATAATCGGCACGAAGGTCAAAAAGCCGGGCGCCATACTTATTTACAGTATCGTCCGCGCCATTATGGGCGGATACCTGCCGTACATCATCCTGTTTATTCTCTCCGGCGTCATCGCTGAACTGCTGTTATGGAAAATAGGCTACGGCAACGGAAAAGCGCTGACCGTCAGCTACATCATCAATCAGGTATTTGCCGCTTTCGGAAGCACCGTTATTCCCTACGGCATTGCCGCAAAAGCGATGGCAGATCAAATGGTAACAGACGGCAGACAGGACAATATTCTCGCCGCGTCAAAAATTCTTCAGTCATGGTGGTCGGTTGCTTTGGTTGCAGGCGTGATAATTACCGCATTCATCGGCGCTTCCATCGGCAAACGAGTTGTAAAAAAACATCTTGCAGCATAATGCATATCGGAGGAATTATCAATGAACAAAACCCCTGAGCCGAAGCGCTCCGCCTTTTCGTGGCTTACAGAGCTTGCAAAAGGCAGGCGCGGCGAATACGCGCTAAGCGTTATTACGGCACTGATTGGCGTTGCCTGCTCTCTCGTACCGTATTTTATCATTATTAAAATTATCACCGTGCTTGTAAACGGTACGGCTAAGCTGTCGCAGTGTCTGATACTCTGCGCTTGGATGGCTTTGTGTTGGATATTACGCTATGTACTGCACAGCCTGTCCACTTCCCTTTCTCACCATGCCACCTTTTATGTGCTTGCAAATATCCGTATCCGTCTGCTTGACAAGCTTGCCGCACTGCCGCTCGGCACGGTGCTTGACCGTTCCTCCGGCTCGTACAAGAACATTATTGTTGAGCGTGTTGATTCCATTGAAACGACGCTTGCGCATCTTCTGCCGGAAATGACCTCCAACATTATCGGCGCTTTGGCTGTGCTTATAATGCTGTTTACCGAGGATTGGCGTATGGGGCTTTCCATGCTGATAGTCCTTCCGCTCGGCATTATCTGCTTTATGTCTATGTTCAGCGGATATAATGAGAAGTTTCAGCGCACCGTGACCTCAACAAAAGCTCTCAACGACACCGCCGTGGAATATATCGGCGGAATTGAGGTTATTAAAGCTTTCGGGCAGTCGGGAACAGGCTACGCAAAATTCGTATCTGCCGCAAAGGAGGGTGCGGACTGCTTTATCGACTGGATGCGCGGCAGTCTTTTCGGGCAGGTCGCGGGAATGGCTGTATTCCCCTCCACGCTTCTCGGTATTCTGCCTGTCGGGTGTCTGCTTTATATGCGCGGAACGCTGTCTGCGGAAACCTTCCTCGCCGTTATTGTCCTTTCGTTCGGCGTTATGCAGCCGCTTATCACAGCATTTTCCTATACCGACGATATTGCACAGGTAAGAACCATTGTCGGCGAGGTGGCGGATGTGCTGTCAGGCGAGGATATGCAGCGTCCGGAAAAAGCTGAAAAGCTTCCTGCCGATAACTCCATTGAGCTTAAAAATGTCCGCTTTGCCTATCACGACAAAGAAGTATTGCACAGGATAAACTTGCATATAGAACCGGGAACCGTCAACGCTCTTGTCGGTCCCTCCGGCAGCGGAAAATCCACCATTGCGCGGCTTATCGCCTCTCTTTGGGATGTAAAGGACGGAGAGATTAAGCTCGGAGGTGTGGACATTCGTACACTTCCGCTTAAGGACTGCACCGACCGTATCGCCTATGTGTCACAGGACAATTATCTGTTTGACCTTTCGGTTATGGATAATATCCGTATGGGCAAAAATGGCGCGACCGATGACGAAGTTATTGCCGCCGCAAAGAAATGCGGCTGTCACGAGTTTATTATGAGCCTTGAAAACGGTTACAAAACCCTGTGCGGCGCTTCCGGCGGGCATCTTTCGGGCGGAGAGCGCCAGCGTATCTCCATTGCACGCGCTATGCTTAAAGACGCGCCTATTGTCATACTTGACGAAGCAACTTCCTACACCGATCCTGAAAACGAGGCGGTCATTCAGTCCGCATTAGCGCGGCTCGTACAAGGCAAGACACTGCTTGTCATCGCACACAGACTTTCTACCATTGCGGATGCGGATCAGATAATCGTTGTCAATCAGGGTAAGATAGAAGCGACCGGCACGCAGGAAGAACTCCTTGCGTCCTGCCCGCTTTATAAAGCTATGTGGGAAGCCCATATCAGCGTTAAAGACGACGGGGAGGCAGCGTGATGTTCAGAACACTCAAAAAATTCTTTGCCTTTTGCGGTAAGGAAAACCGCAAAATGTTTATTACATCCATCTGGCTCGGCGTTATAAGCGCTATCTGCTCCGCAATGCGTATACCCGCCGCCGCAATTGTCATTCGGGCGCTTCTTGTCAAAAATGTCACAATGTCAACACTGTGGACAAGCCTCGGCATCATCGTCGGTTCGCTTATCGTGACGATTGCCATAAATATGAAGTCCACAATGCTTCAAACCAAAGCGGGCTACCGCGCCTGTGCAAACAAGCGCATTGAAATTGCAGAGCATCTGCGGTATCTGCCGATGGGATGGTTTAACGACAACAGTCTCGGCGAGGTAACAAGCGTCACTACCAACACTATGGAAAACATGGCGAATATCGCCACACGAGTGGTAATGGTAACGACAAGGGGCTTTCTCACCTCCGGTATTATCGCCGTTATGATGTTCCTTTTCGACCTACGCATGGGGCTTATCACCCTTGCGGGACTTATTCTGTTTTTTGCCGTTAACGCCGCTATGCAACGCGGAGAGCAGTCTCTTGCTCAGCGAAAATTCAGCGCAGACGAGCGCCTTGTTACAAAGGTTCTTGAATATGTGCAGGGCATTGCCGAGGTCAAGAATTTTGACCTGACCCACGACTCCGCAACGCAGGTACACGCCGCCGTTGAGGAAGCGCGAAAGGCGTCTTTCGGTATGGAAATTCCGTCTGTGCTTTATATGCTGGCGCAGTTTATCATTAATAAGCTCACCGGTATTGCCGTTTGCGCCGCCGCAATCGTATTTTACTTCGGCGGAACAATGGAACTTTCTAATTGTCTTTTAATGCTTATCTGCTCATTTATTCTCTTTGAACAGCTTGACAGCGCGGGAAGCTTCTCTTCCCTCTTCCGTTCTATCGACATCGGTGTAGATAAGGCAAATTCAATTCTTTCCGTAGAGCCGATGGATATTGACGGTGAGGACCTGACGCCGAATTGTGAAGACATTGCTCTTTCGCACATTGATTTTTCCTATGACAGCAAACCTATTCTGCATGATGTGTCGCTGAATATTCCTGAAAAAACAACGGTCGCCATTGTCGGTCCGTCAGGCTCCGGAAAAACCACGCTCTGCAATCTTATGGCGCGGTTTTGGGATGTAGACAGCGGCAGCGTGACGCTCGGCGGACGCGATGTAAGAGAATACAGCTACGACAGTCTGCTCCGCAACTTCTCCTTTGTATTCCAGCGGACATATCTGTTTTCAGATACGATAGCAAACAATATCCGTTTCGGCAGACCTGACGCTACTCTCGACGAGGTAAAAGCCGCGGCAAAGAAAGCCCGCTGCTATGATTTCATCACGGCTCTGCCTGACGGCTTTAATACCGTTATCGGCGAAGGCGGCGCGACGCTTTCCGGCGGCGAGCGTCAGCGTATCTCCATTGCGCGCGCAATAATGAAGGATGCGCCCATCATTATTTTAGACGAGGCGACAGCCAATGTTGACCCCGAAAACGAAAAAGAGCTGATGGAGGCTGTTTCCGAGCTGACGCACAATAAAACTGTAAT
>ERZ808266.110-NODE-110-length-33629-cov-6.805028_pt1 | contig 33629 bp, 24 predicted proteins | sample MGYA00521278_ERZ808266 | MGnify/ENA primary metagenome ERZ808266 (study PRJEB31516, sample SAMN03275591) | gut metagenome | biome: mammalia-associated habitat; material: feces | host: Papio cynocephalus | place: Kenya | collected 2012-08-02 ... | reverse complement strand
TAAAAGCAACATTTTTTTACTTCAAAACTGACCATACACTATACCTATAAAAAAGTTTTTTAGATTTGAGGCTAAATGATGGATAGAAATAAACTTTTATTAGATAAAGAATTATTAATACCTACATCTTCTTTTGATGAAAAAGGAGGTTGGGTTGTCGATAACGAATTCATCTTGAATAACGGAGCATCCTATCTTTTGGCACATGGACTGGGTACGCCAGTTGAAAACGCAAAAAAAACAATAATTGTTAAGAAGTCTGGTTATTATCATATCTATGCATACACATATAATTGGGTTTCTCCTTGGCATAAAGATCTTTTTCCTGGATTATTCCAGGTTAATATTGGAGATGGTTTAACTCCAAAACTTGGTAAAAGCAATTCCTGGTCATGGGAAGATGGCGGAAAGCTATATCTAGAAGAAGGTGAGAATACTGTTGAATTAGTTGATTCTACAGGCTTTGAAGGCAGATGTAGCTATATATACATTTCTGATAAACCTAAAGATTTAAAGAATGGCAAAGACGAAATCTGGAAACTCTATTTCGATATGATTCTTTCAAAGAAGACTCAATCAAAGTTTAATTTTGATTTAATTGTTATTGGTGGTGGTATATCTGGAATGTGTGCTGCTACTGTTGCTGCAAGAAATGGTTTAAAGACAGCTTTAGTTCAAGATAGAGCTATAGTTGGAGGAAACAACTCTAGTGAAATTAGAGTTTGGCTTGGTGGTGGAACAAACTATGAGCCTTTCGGTGGCATTGGGAACATTGTAGGGGAGTTTGAACAGGAGAAAATTGGTCACTATGGTGCAATTAATCAGCCATCCCTCTACGAAGATGAGAAGAAGCTAGCTGTACTTAAAAGAGAGAAAAATCTAACGCTCTTTCTATCTTCTAGTCTAATTAGTGCCTCTTCTTCTGATAATTCTGTAAAAGAAATTACTATTCTAAATATTGAAAAAGATGAATTGAGTATTCTTTCTTCGCCTCTATTTGTTGATGCTACAGGAGATGGAAATCTAGGTGCCTTTGTTGGTGCTGATTATGAAGTGACAACGAATGGTCATATGGGTGTTAGTAATTTATGGCACATAGAGAAGACTGGAAAAGATAGGGCTTTTCCACGCTGTCCTTGGGCTATAGATCTATCAACTGTTACTTTCCCAGGAAGAGGCCAGACGAAAGATATATATGGACACTCTAGGGAGTTCTCTCTTGGCTGTTGGTTCTGGGAAAGTGGTATGACAGAGGATCCTATTAAGGATGCAGAGAAGATAAGAGACATTAATTTCAGGGCAATGTATGGTGCTTGGGATACTTTAAAGAATGTAGATAAGGATTATGATGGCTATGAATTAACATGGTGTAGTCCTATAGCAGGAAAGAGAGAGTCACGTCGTCTTCTTGGTGACATTGTTATGACTAAGGCTGATTTTAAGTATTCTTTCCCTGATGCTTGCGTTGCAACAACATGGAATTTTGATGTTCATTATCCAGATAAGGCCTTTTACGCAGCATTTAAAGAAGGGGATGCATTCTTAACTATGGATTGTAGAGAACCTGTTGATTGGCCATATTTCTTACCATATAGAATTCTATACTCTAGAAACATAAAGAACCTATTTATGGTAGGACGATGTGTTTCTACCTCTCATGATGCTTCCGGAACAGTAAGGGTAATGAGAACAGGTGGTCTTATGGGAGAGGTTGTTGGATACGCTGCTACACTATGTAAAAAATATGGATGTGAACCAAGGGATATATACTCTTCTCACTTAGATGAGTTTATTAAGCTCCTTAAGAGCATCCCAAATAAAGAAGTTAAAAAAGCTGGTAGTACAGTTATATAAAAAATAAACGGAGGAAAGTATGAAAAAGGTTATCGCATTATTATTAGTTCTTTCTCTTGCCCTTTGTGTTTTTGCTCAGGGTTCATCAGAAAAGTCAGAAAAAACTACAGCAGAGACTATAGTTTGGGCTGGATGGTCAGGAGAAGAAGAGGCTTCAAAGGAAATTTTCGCTAAGATGAGAGAAAACTATGAAGCTAAGAGTGGCAACAAGGTAAATTGGGTTGGTTGGACATGGGCTGACACTGCACAGCAGCTTCTAATTCGCCTTCAAGGTGGTGAACAACTTGATATTGCACAGGCAGATATCGGCATCTTCAACACAATTGCACAGACAGGAACTCTTGCAGATTTAAATGATATCTTCGGTAAAGAATGGCTTGAAGAGACATTCCCTGAATCAGCACTCTCTGTTGGAAACATTGATGGAAAACAGCTTGGTCTTCCATGGTCAATGGCTTCTATCACAATGGTCTACAACCCTGAAATTTTAAAGAGAGCTGGTTGGGACACAGTTCCTACAACTATCGAAGAGTTTGAGAAGTGCCTTGCGGATGTTAAGGCTCTTGGTGAAGATATTGTTCCTTATGGTGTTTCTACAAAGGATGCAACAGCTGCTGGAGACTTAATGCCATGGCTATGGACATTTGGTTCATCTATCTTTAACGAAGATGGTTCTGTTAATCTAGGAGAAGAAGCTGTTGAGACAATTAAGTGGTATCAGAAGCTCTTAAGCAATGGTTATATCAAGATGGATGTTGGTAGAGGTGACGCTAGACAGTTATTTGCTCAGGGTAAGATGGCATTCTATGATGATGCTGTTGTTGCTAAGGGACAGGCTGTTAATAATGGTGTAAAACCTGAAGACGTTGTTAAGGTTTGTTCTGCTATGAAGAGACCTGTTCTTAAGAGTGGTGATAAGAGCCAGTCAACAATGTGGGGTCATATGCTAGTTATCTTCGCTGCCTCTCAGCATAAAGAAGCAAGTGCAGAATTTGCAAAGACTCTTGTTAGCGATGAAATTGCTCTTGAGTATTTTGAAAAGAATGGTATGCCACCTGTAACAAAGAGTGCTAGCGAACTAGAAGAAGTACAGAATGATGCATATCTTAAAGGCTTCATGGAATCAACAGCATCAGCTAGACTTGAAGAGACAGCTCGCTTAAGTAATGCAAGTGAAATTAAGGCTATCATGACTGAAGAATTACAGGCAGCACTTCTTGGACAGAAGACAGCTGAAGCTGCAGTTGCATCAATGAAGAGTAGAATTAGTTCTCTTTAATATTTGTACAAAGGGGTATAATGAAAATGCAAATGATTAAGCAAAAAAATAAGGGTATGTTAACAGATAAGCAAGTTGGATTTTTGCTTGTAACTCCTGGTCTAGCAATCTTTATTGCTGTAATTCTATACCCCTTTATAAGTGCTATTTTAATGTCATTTACAAACAGGACTCTTCTCAGTCCTGTTTATGAAAATGTAGGTTTGAAAAACTACATTAAGCTTTTTAAAGATCCTTATTTCTTAAAAACGCTATTAGTGACTTTGCTCTTTGTTGTAGGCTCAACACTTCTACCATTTACGCTTGGCTTAATATGGGCAATCATTCTTAATGAAAAGTTTAAAGCGGCTGAGTTTTTAAGAGGAGTTACACTTGTAGACTGGATTATCCCTGGTACTGCGATAGGCTTTCTTTGGTCTTGGATATTCAATGGCCAATATGGTGTTCTTAATGGTTTATTATTAAAACTTGGCCTTATAGATGAAGGAATATCATTTTTAGGACAGACATCAACAGCGCTTTTCTGCGTTATTATTGCACGTACTTGGCAGATGCTCCCATGGTACATGGCATTTTTGTTGGGTGGCTTACAAAGTGTACCAAATGACAGAATTGAAGCTGCTCGAATAGATGGAGCAAACAATTGGCAAGTCTTTTGGCGTATCGTGCTTCCATCAATGCGTCAAATTGCCTTCTTAGTACTTGCTTTGGGTGCTATAGGAAACTTACAGCACTTTGACCTTCCTTGGACAATGACGCAAGGAGGACCAGCTAGAGCAACAACCACACTATCTATTGAAGTATATAGGACAGCCTTTAAGAATTGGAAGCTAGGAGCTGCGGCAACAGTAGGTACTGTTTGGGCATTGCTCTTAATGATTTTTAGTTTTGTTTACTTAAAGCAAGTAAACGAATCAGAGTAGAGGAGAAAGAGTAAAATGTTTCAGAAAACAATACCATATAAGATTTTTTTCTTTAGCTTTGCTATTATTATCGGACTTTTTGTTTTTTTTCCTCTATTGTGGCTTATAAATACAGCTTTAAAGCCTTCTGATAAAACATTTACGCTTTATTTCTTCACTGGGAAACTAACTTTAAAGAATATATGGGCAATTCTAACAAATAAAACAATAATGAGATATCTACTGAACTCTCTTATTGTTTCATTTGCTTCTTCATTTATGGCAACATTTGTTAGTTCCTTTGCAGCTTATAGCTTCTCTAAATTTCGTTATAGAGGGAGAAAACTTATTATGGGTGCATTCTTAATGAGTCAGGCATTTCCTCAAGCAATATTGCTATTATCAATATATCTATTGATGCAAAAACTAGGACTTTTAGGTTCCTATTGGTCTCTCTTAATAAGCTATGTAGTATTTACACTTCCTGTTGGAACTTGGACGCTAAAGAGCTATTTTGATTCTCTTCCAGACTCTTTAATAGAGAGTGCTAAAGTAGATGGTGCTAAGAACCTAACTATTATGAGAAAGATTGTCTTTCCTATGGCTGTTCCTGGAATGATTAGTATTGCTATCTATGGCTTTGTTTGGTCATGGAATGACTTACTGTACTCTATGACGCTCGTTACTGATCCTTCTAGAAGAACATTAGCACCAGGCTTAGTTATGACATATCTTGGAGAAGCAAGTACCAATTGGTCTGCAATGATGAGTGCATCAATTGTTGCTGCAATTCCTGTAACTATTATATTTGTTTTCTTACAGCGATATTTTATATCTGGTTTAACTAGCGGGGCTGTAAAGGAGTAGCTAGCAATACATGGTGGGGTAATATCTCACCATATTTTTATCAATATATGCTCAAATAAAGAGTAGTTTTAACAAAGAAGATATATGCAAGACTACAGCAAAAATTACCAAACAGGACTAAATAAGGGAGTTTCTAATATATCGATATTACTAAAAATCTATTAATAAGAATGAAACTATGGTATTATCAAAGCATGTTAGAAATGCGAAGGATTATAGAGTTTTCATCTCGTGTTCATACTTATTTATTATCTCTATACATGTTCTTTGCTCTTTTGTTTGTCTTGTTTCTTTACTTTCCAGTACAAGAGCAGTTAGTTAATATAATTACGCTTTCACAGATGGTTATGGGGTGGACAATCTTCCTCGTTGGACTTTGGATTGCACTTGCTTCTATTCTCTGTTCTATTTATTCAAAGGTCTTAATACTTAGCCCAATAGTAAAAACACTAGTTAGGTTTTTGGTCTACTTTTCGATTTCAATCATATTAGACATTATAAATAGTTTAATTACCGGAGGATTTTCCTATGGAATGTAAAGCTCCTATTTATGCTCTTCGTGGTGCTACTACCGTTGAAAGTGATAATAGAGAGGAAGTAATTAGAAATATTAAAGCTCTTTATGAAGCAATTCTTAAAGAGAATGAGCTTGAAGAAGAAGATCTTGTTTATATTCACTTCTCCCAAACAAAGGACATAAGAACAATTAATGCGGCTTCTGCTCTTCGTGCTTCAGGATATGGTCAGACTGTTCCACTTTTTTGCACACAAGAAGCAGATGTTGAGAATTCTCTCAAGTATTGTATTAGAGTTTTAATCCTAGTTGGGCATCCAGAAAACAAGAAAAAAAAGATGATATATCTTGAGCGTAGTAGCGCTCTTAGACCTGATTATCAAAAAGGAAACTGAGTCTTATGATTTACTTAAATAGCGAAAGTTTGAAAAAAGATGCTCCATGGAAGAAGCGAGGCACAGTAGTTTTTCTTTCAGATTTTGGTACTGTTGATGGCGCTGTAAGTGCTATGCACGGCGTAGCTGATGAGGTATCTCATGGCTTAAGGCTTGAAGATTTAACCCATGAAATTCCACAATTTAACATTTGGGAAGCAAGCTATAGATTAATTCAAACTATGCCATATTGGGCGCCAGGAACTGTCTTTGTTTGCGTTGTTGATCCAGGAGTTGGGTCAGAGAGAGAAAGCGTTGCTGTGTTGACTAAGAGTGGTCATATTGTAGTAACTCCAGACAATGGGACTCTTTCTCACATCTCTAAGGGCATTGGTATATTAGAGAGAAGAGCGATAAGTGAAACAACCAATAGACTTAAAAATAGTCAGCGTTCATATACATTCTATGGCAGAGATGTCTATGCCTACACTGGCGCTAGACTTGCAAGTGGCATTATTTCATTCGATGAAGTTGGTCCTTTACTGGATAATAATGTCGTAATGCTAGATATTAAAGAACCAAGAGTTAAGGATGGAGCTGTTACAGGTTCAATAGATATTCTCGATACTCGTTATGGTTCTCTTTGGTCAAATATTCCAGATAAGTTCTTTAATGATAATGGCTTCAATTATGGCGATGACATTATGACAATTATCTACTTCAAAGACAGGATCGTTTATGGTTCTAAGTTAAGATTCTGTCGTAATTTTACTGAAGTAGAGAAGGGCGAGGGACTTATTTATATTAACAGCTTACTCAATGTTGGTGTTGCCATTAACCAAGGCTCATTCTCCTCAACCTATAACATTGGAACAGGTGAGGATTGGCGAATACTTTTCTACAAAGAAAACAAGAAAGCTAAATGAACGGATTGTAATATCTTCCACCATTAACAAAGTTAAGTGAAATGGATATTACAAAAAGAAGTACGGAGACTATTAAAGCTATGTAGTCTCCTTTTTTAAAGCCCTTAAATGAGTACCATGTTCTCTTTTTGCCTTTACCAAAACCTCTAAGGACCATTGCATTAGAGATTATCTCAATTCTATCCATACTTGAAATAATTAGAGGAAAGAGCATTGTTGCCGCATTCTTTAATCTTTTAATCAAGCTTTGCTTCTTAGCTTGCATTTCCAATCCTCTTGCTTGCTGACTAAGAGATATATCATGATATTCCTTCATGATATCTGGGATGTATCTAAGAGCAAGAGATACAGAATATGCTATCTTGTAGCTTAGACCTATCTTGTTTAAAGAAGAAGCAAATTCACTTGAGTCTGTTGTTGATACAAAAAGCATTACAAGAGGTATTGTTGCTAGGTACTTTAAGATAACATTTAATTGATAGAAAAGCTGTTCTGCTGTTATTGTCCACCTTCCAATGCCATTAAAAAGCACTGTCCTGTTATTGTATAATTCAACACCATGTTCTGGAGAGAAAACATAGATGAGAAGGTTGTTTAAAATCATAAAGACGAAGGTGAATATAAACAGGACCTTTACTTCTCTAAATTTTATCTTCGATACTTTAAACAAAACAAAAGAGAGTATGACTAAGAAAAACAAGAATCTAGTGTCGAATGTAGTCATTGCCGCAAACGAAAGAAGAATTAGGCCCGAAAGCTTTGTTGCACCACTTAGGCGATGAATAGGGGATACTTTGTCGATGTAATTAAAGAGATTGTTCATTTTCTTCTTACCTCCCTATCATATTGAATAAAGCGTTTAATGAAGTCTGTATCGTTAAGTGAGCACATAGAAGCAAGAAGTGAGAGGCTTGTCTTCTTTAAGCTTGCTTTTTCTGTGAGAGTTGTATTTGTTAAAATCTTTTCAGGGCTTTCGTCTGCAATTTTCTCTCCATCTGTGAAGACAACAGCTCTTGTGCAATATTCAAGCATTAAATGCATATCATGGGTGATGAGTATTATAGTAACACCTTTTTCATTGAGACTCTTTAGGAATTCCATAATGTCTGTATAGTGTCTGAAGTCTTGCCCGGCAGTAGGTTCATCTAGAATTATTATTTCAGGCTTCATGGCTAATATTGTTGCTATAGTTACTCTCTTTTTTTGACCATAGGAGAGGGCACTTATAGGCCAAGATTTAAATGGTCTGAGGCCACAAATTGTTAGTGCTTCCTGCACTCTCTTTTCAATTTCTTCGTCACTCAGGATTCCTCTAATTTTCAGGCCTAAAGCTATTTCGTCCTTAATCATTGGCTTTGTTATCATCTGATTTGGGTTTTGCATTACATAGCCAATGTGGTCAGCTCTTTCTTTTATTGAGAGTTCATCCAAGGAGCGACCTAATAAAGTAAGCGTACCTTTGTCTTCCTTTTCAAAGCCACAGATTACTTTACTAAAAGTGCTTTTGCCTGCACCGTTTTTTCCAACAATACTCATCATCTCGCCACGTCTTAGCGTAAAGTTTATATCCTTAAGAGCTTCTTTCCCTTCTGGATATTTGAATGAGAGGTTTTTTATATCTAAAAGGATTTCTCCTTTTTCTTTTTCGTTTTTATCTGGAATATTTTTAAACCAAGCTTCTACAGCTTTCTTATCTTCATCTGAGAGAGAAAGCGTATCTATTCGTCCTGGTCTCATCTCCTTAGTTATTTTTACGCCTGCATATTTTAGAGCAGTTACGTATAATGGTTCTCTAATGCCATATTCGATTAAATCATTTGAAGAGAGAAGCTCATCAGGTGTCTTATCTGAAATAATTCTTCCCTCTGACATGAGTATTACTCTATCAACAGAACGATAGAGCACATCTTCTAACCTGTGTTCAATAATTACAATTGTGACATTCGTTGTTTTATGTAGTTCATCAATGAGCTCGATTGTCTTCTTGCCACTTAAAGGATCTAGGTTAGCCAGTGGTTCATCAAAGAGGAATATCTTTACTTTATCGACCATAACGCCAGCAAGAGATACTCTTTGCTTTTGTCCGCCACTAAGAGCTTGAGGAGAAGAGTTTAGATATGCTTCCATACCAACCTTTTTGGCAGCTTCTAAAACTGCCTCTTTCATCTCTTTTAGTTCGACTGAGTCATTTTCAAGAGCAAATGCGATATCTTCTCCAACAGTTAGGCCAATGAATTGGCTATCTGAATCTTGTAGGACTGTGCCTGTTATTTTCGATAAGGAAAATATGTCGTAGTCTTTGTAGCTTTTTCCATCAATGAGTAAGGAGCCAGTAATATCACCTGAATATGATTCAGGAATAAGGCCATTAAGCGTGTTAGAAAGAGTACTCTTTCCACATCCTGATGGACCGCAGATTAATATCTTTTCTCCCTCATATATTTTTAGGTCAATATTAAACAAAGTAGGTTCAGCTTGAACCTTATATTTAAATGAAAAATCCTTGAACTCAATAATTGGATTAGACACTTTTCCTCCAATAAAGACAAAATGCCTCCCTTTCGAGAAGCATTTTGATTAAGAATAGTTTTAGTTTTCTTTCTTTAAGCTTCCAGCTTTTGGTTTAGCTGCAGAGTAAGCCGCACAGAGTAGTGTACCAACAATAGCTGTTGTGACGATATTTGCAATACCACCTACAAGACCCTGTAAGAATACTTTGTTAGCTGGTTCAGCATAGATGATGATATCAAAGAGTGGAGCGATAAGTCCCCATGCAATAATATGAGCAATAACTTGAGCGATATTAAAGCGAGCGATATCTTTGCCCTTGAAACTGTTCTCAATGTCTAACTTATTCATCAATAGTCCCATGATTAAGCCAGCAACGCCAGAAGCGATAACCCAACTCCACCAAATTCCCCAACCATATGAGAAGTCGATTAAAGCATGTCCAATAAATGCAATAAGACAACCAGCAACAGGTCCAAATAAAGCAGCCATAAACGCAAGTAAACCATACTGAATGGAGATGTTTGTGTTAGGTACTGGACTTGGAATAGCGACAAATCTACCTAAAACGAAGAAAAGTGCAGCACCAATAGCAATTGCTACAATTGTTGTGATAGGACTTTTTTTATTCATATTTCCTTCCTTTACTAAGAGACAGCTCTCATTAGCGATAATAGTATCATATCTTTCCTTCTGTTTTGACAACAGATGAAAGAGTTTAACTCTTTACTTTTTCTTACTTAAGATACTTTTCAAACCATGCTGTGATTTCTTCTAGTCTCTTCAGTCTATTAGATGGCTTACCACTTCTGCTCAGTTCATGTGTTTCATCATGGAATAAGACAAACCTTGAATCGACACCAAGCTCTACGAGTGTGTTATACAGTTGATAAGCTTGCTCGACTGGGCATCTATAATCCTTATCTGAATGAATGATTAGAGTAGGAGTAGATGCATTAGTAATTATTCTTTCCATTGGAGAACGATGATACATGCTCTCTAAATCTCTAAAGCTAGCATTGCATTGGTCTTGTGCAAAATATGGCCCTATATCACTTGTGCCAAAAAAGCTAATCCAATTGTAGATTGACCTCTGAGTTGCAATAGCTGCAAAACGATTTGTGTGACCCAAAATCCAATTGGACATAAAGCCACCATAGCTTCCTCCAGTTTCGCCTATTTTTCTAGGATTAATTGATGGATACTTTTCAAGTACTGCATCTGTAAATGCCATTAAGTCAGAGTAATCTATTGTGCCGTACTTACCTCGGATGTCTGCAAAGCAGTCACCATGCCCGTCAGAGCCTCTTGGGTTGGTCCAAAATACGAAATATCCCATATTGGCCCAATATTGCATTTCGTGCATGAATACTGTCCCGTAGACAGTTTTAGGTCCACCATGAATATCCAAAATAGCTGGATATTTCTTATTCTTGTCATAGTTGTATGGTTTAATGACCCAGCCAACAAGTTTAACGCCATCATTTTCGTATCTAATCTCTTCTGGTTTAGCAACGTACTTTCCCTTTAACACTTTGTCATTAAAGTGAGTAAGAACACCATTAAGAGCAGAGTAGAGTTCTTGTAACTTTTGTTTTCTTAAGCTAATAAAGTAGAGCTTTCCTTTGTGAGAAGAGAGACAATCTATACTACCTTCTTCCTGGACAACAGCTTCAATTTTCCCTCTTGCATTTATTTTATATATAAATGAGGAATGTCCAAGAGTTGTTGTGAAGTAGAGCCAAGAACCATCAACAGTTGCACTTGAGCCACCCTTTAAGCGAACATCGCTTCCGACAGATGAGTATATAGCTTCACCCCATTTAGTAAGCAATTTTGCCCTTCCATCTACAATTGTATAAAAATCTGGGTTCTGGTTTATTCCGTGTTCTTTTAAATCAGAAGCGAGTGCAATAATTGATTCTCCAATAAACCATGCGCCAGAAACGCTTAATTGACCAAGGGGAAGAGCTATATACCATGAACCATCTTTAATAGATACAACTCTTACTTCTGTTGTAAATTGCATCTTAGCGCTAACTCTAGTTTCGCCAAGAACAATAAGTTTTGTTTTATCTGGACTGAGAGTATAAGAATCAACAGAGAAATCATCATTAAAGACTTTTGTAATCTCTTTATCCCTAATTATTGCTAGGCGTTGCCTTCTTCCATTAATAAATCCACCACCATTAAGATAAAAAGAGCTTTCTTCAATTTCTTCATAGTCTTTTATTTGCTTAGCTCTTTTAGCCCTTTCTTCGCCACTCAGGCTTTCAAGACGCTTATCAACATAGTAGAGAGCAACTAATGTTGATTTATCAATTACGTCAAAGCGTGTGATAGCTTCATCGACAGTTAAGAAGGGGAGAGCTTCTCCTCCATCTAGAGGAAGACAATAAATAGTGCTTTTTAAGCTATTTTCTTCCTTCTTTTCTTCGTCACTTCTTTTTGCAAGAAAATATAGTGATCCTTTGTATGTAGTGAAATAAGAGGCTTTACCATCACTTGTAAGCTGTCTTACTTCTTTTCCTCTTAATGTGTAGAAATCACTGTAATAACCACTCTTGTCTTTTTTAGCTTTGCTAACAGTAAAAAAAACACCATCTTCTGAAACATTTAATCCAGAAAGATAACAATAGTCTAAGAAATCATCAATTTTTAACTGTTCCATGATTAAAAGTTTATTTGTAAGCTCAAATTCATTCAATGAATGAGCCAAAATTAAACTAAGAAAATCGAAATATAATAATGAAAAGTGAAAATTTTAAGACAAACTTTCTCTCAATTGAGAAGAAAGTGAAATTTAGGCATAAAAAAAAGAGCTAAAATTAGCTCTTATTTTAAAGCCGCCTGTCGGATTCGAACCAACGACCCCGAGATTACAAATCACGTGCTCTGGCCAGCTGAGCTAAGGCGGCATACCTAAGTACGAGAGATACTATAAAATAATCTTCAAAATAAAATCAAGTACCTTTTAAAAAAAAGTGAAAAGTATAATTAAATTAGATGACAAATAGCGGTTATTTATGTTACAACTTTATCTTGTCAGGTCAGATATTTGACAAAGAATGATGCAATTTGTATATTATGGCTTGGTAGCTTGAATTATAAGTCGGAGGAATATAGATATGCCAGGTAACGTATCAAAGAACGCTCATCGTGAAGGTTCTAAAACTCTCCTCAGCAAGTGGGGTGGCGTCATTAAGATGAAGAGTGTTTTCGAGAATGGTAAGCTTCGCCATGTTGCTTATTGCGAAAAGACAGGTAACACAGCTCGCAAGCCTAAGGATTTGATGTAATTTATTTATTGCATGGAAAGGGTGACTTTAAGGGTCACCATTTTTTTTGACCAAAAATTGGGTAAAACAGTTTAGTCTAGTATGCTTTACCGGTTTAAATGTTATTTTTCTGTTAATTTTTCTTGCTTTGTGACTTATTACGTCAGATAATCTGTAGATATAAAAACTTCATGGAGGAGAAATATGAAGAAGATATTAGTTATTGCTCTTTGCTTACTAGTTGCTCTTTCTACTATTTTTGCACAGGGCGCAGCTGAAGCTACAACAACTACAACAAGTGCTGATCCATTAATTGCAGCAGCTCAGGCTGAAGGCGAGCTTGTTGTTTATGGTTCTTGTGAAGAAGAATATCTTGCAGCTGTTTGCGAGAACTTCCAGAAACTATATGGAATTAAGACAACTTACCAGAGATTAAGTACTGGTGAAGTTCAGGCAAAGATTGAAGAAGAGAATGGTAACCCATCTGCTGATGTTTGGTTTGGTGGTACAACAGACCCTTATAACATCGTAGCTGCTGAAGGCTTACTTGAAGCTTATGATGCAAAGAATGCTTCTCACATCATTAGCCCAGTTTACAAGGATAGTGAAAATCGTTGGTTCGGTATTTACACAGGTCTTCTTGGCTTTATGTATAACATTGACGAAGTTAAGAGACTCGGAATTGAACCTCCACAGGATTTTGCTGATCTTATAAAGCCTGAATATAAAGGTTTAATTTGGTTAAGTAACTACAACACAGCTGGAACAGCTAAACTTTTCTTGAACACAATCATTCAGAAGTATGGACACGATGAAGGTATTAAGTTCCTAACAGAACTCGATAAGAACATCCAGGTTTATACAAAGAGTGGTTCTGGTCCATCAAAGAACGTTGGAACAGGTGAGTGTGTTATCGGTATTGGCTTCTTACATGACGGTATTTATCAGATTGTAGATAATGGTTATGACAACATTGGTATGGTTATTCCATCAAGTGGAACAACATTCGAAGTTGGTGCTACAGCTATCTTCAAGGGAGCTAAGCATCCTAATGCTGCTAAGCTTTGGATTGAGTATGCTCTTTCTCCAGATTGTGTTAACCTTGCAAAGGAAAATGGTTCTTATCAGTTCCTAGTTATCGACAATGCAGAGCAGCCAGAGATTGCTTACAAGTTTGGTCTTGATCCATCTAATACAATCAATTATGACTTTGCAGATGCAACAGCTAATACAAAGCAGTACATCCAGGATGTCATGAATGCTATTGCTGCAAGTGGATCAGATACATCTGATGCAAGATTTAAGACTAAGTAATTAGTTTAAGCTATCATTTTATAGGGATGACGGCGCACTATGCTGACATCCCTTTTTAGATTTTTTCTAGGAGGAAAGTATATGGTTAGAAGCCAAGGCGCAGCGCTCGACAGAAAGAAACTCTTTGCAGACCCTATTATGGTCACAACAATTGTCGTGCTTATCGCTTTCCTTACATTATTTATCCTTTATCCATTAGCAATTCTACTTGTGGATTCAGTTGTAGGCGATGGGAAATTTGGGTTTAGTGTTTTTTCCAGAATTTTTAAAATGCCTACATTCACAACAGCTATTTCAAATACTCTAAAAGTCGGTTTTGTTGTAGGCATACTCTCAACACTTGTTGGACTTTTGTTTGCGTATGTTGAAGTTTATGTTAGAGTTAATAAGTTTGTAGGTGGACTCTTTAAGGTTGTTTCTATGCTGCCTGTAGTATCACCTCCATTTGTTCTTTCTCTTTCAATGATAATGCTTTTTGGTAAAGCAGGTATTATTACTAGATATCTATTAGGTATCTACGATAACTCTGTATATGGATTCTGGGGAATTGCAATTGTACAGTCACTAACATTCTTCCCTGTCTGTTACATGATGCTTCGTGGATTATTAAAAAATATAGATCCTTCTCTTGAGGAAGCAGCAAGAGATATGGGAGCTAGTAGATTTAAAGTTTTTACGACTGTAACGCTTCCTTTGCTCCTTCCAGGACTCGGTAATGCATTCTTAGTTACATTCATTGAGTCTATTGCAGACTTTGCTAACCCAATGATTATTGGTGGTTCCTACGATACTCTTGCAACAACAATCTACTTGCAGATTACTGGTGCTTACGATAAGGCAGGAGCTGCAGCAATGGCTGTTGTCCTTCTTGTTATTACACTTGCTATGTTTGTTGTACAGAAGTACGTCTTAGAGAAGAAGACAGCTGCAACCCTTACTGGTAAGGCTAGTAGAGCAAGAATGCTTATTACAGACAATAGTGTTAAGATTCCACTAACAGTTTTTTGTTCTCTAATTGCGCTCTTTGTTATTATCATGTATCTTTGCGTTCCAATTGGAGCATTATTCCCAACATGGGGTTATAAGTTCTTCCCTCTAACAGGTAAGTGGTTCAAGCTTGTATTTACTCGTTATAAGGGTTTAAAGGCATTTAAAGACTCATTCTTGTTGTCATTCATTTCTGCACCAATTACAGCGCTATTATCGATGATAATAAGCTATCTTGTTGTAAAGAGAAAGTTTAAGTCAAAGGGCTTTATTGAAGCAGTTTCAATGCTAGCAATGGCTGTTCCTGGAACAGTATTGGGTGTTGGATATATTAGAGGTTTTGCAAGTGGTATCTTCCACACAGGAATTCTTCAAGGTCTTTATGGTTCTGCTGCAATTCTTGTTATTGTCTTTATTGTAAGATCTCTTCCAACTGGTACACGAAGTGGAATTTCAGCTCTTAGACAGATAGACAAATCTATTGAAGAGTCTGCATATGATATGGGAGCAGATTCCTTTAAAGTATTCATGACTGTTACTCTTCCTCTAATTAAGGATTCATTCCTAAGTGGTCTTGTTACAGCATTTGTTAGAAGTATTACTGCTATTTCTGCAATCATTCTTCTCGTTACTCCACAGTTCTTGCTTATTACTGTTCAGATTAACGAATTTGCAGAGAAGGGTGCATATGGCTTAGCTTGCGCATTTGCAACAATACTTATCATCATTACCTATGGTTCTGTTATGTTAATGAATCTCTTTATCAAGCATTTCGGAACTAGTAAGAAACTTCAGGAGGAAAAATAATGGAAAAGGTTAAAAAGGGCGTAAGACTCGAACATATTTCAAAGATATATAAAGATCCAAAGACAGGAAAAGATTTTTATGCAGTTAAAGACACATCTTTAACAATTGAACCAGGTTCTTTTGTAACACTCTTGGGTCCATCTGGTTGTGGTAAAACTACAACACTTAGAATGATTGCTGGCTTTGAAAGCCCTGATGAAGGAGAGATTTATCTTGGAGATGAGGCAATCAATGAGCTCACACCTAATAAGCGTGATACAGCAATGGTCTTCCAAAGTTATGCTCTTCTTCCTCATTATAATATCTTTGATAACGTAGCATATGGTTTAAAGATAAGAAAGCTTCCTAAAGATGTAATTAGAGAAAAGGTATTAAAGATTCTTGATCTTGTTGAACTAAGTGGAATGGAAGAAAGAATGACTAACCAGCTTTCAGGCGGTCAGCAGCAACGTGTTGCTCTTGCTCGTGCGCTTGTCATTGAGCCAAGTGTTCTTCTCTTTGATGAACCACTATCAAACTTGGATGCTAAACTTCGTGTTCAGATGAGAACTGAAATAAGGAGAATTCAGCAAGAGGTTGGAATTACAGCTATCTACGTTACTCATGACCAGAGTGAAGCTATGGCTATCTCTGATAAGATTATCATCATGAATAAGGGTGTAGTTGCTCAAATGGGAACTCCTGAAGAGATTTACTATCATCCAGTAGATGAATTTGTTGCTGACTTCATTGGCGAAGCAAACTTCTTAAGAGGTAATTATATTGGAGACGAAGGAAAGTATGGTATATTAGACTTTGAGCATAATAAGCTATTAGTCCCAAAGAAAGAAGGAATGGTACTTGGCGAAAAGTATACAGCTGTATTGCGTCCTGAAGCTGCTAAACTTTCTGATACTGGCTCAATTAGGTGCAAGGTTATAGTATCTTGCTTCATGGGTTCTTATCAGAACTACCACATTACTGTTGGCAATACTCTTATTAAGCTAGAAGATCACAATCCTAAGAACCGCAAAGTATATAAAGTAGGTGATGAGTGTTATCTTAATATAGATGCTGAAGCATTACATGTAATCTAATTTATGAAAGACCTTCTCGTTTGAGAAGGCCTTTTTTCATAGTATAGATATAAAAGCTCCAAGGGCTTTGTAGTCGTTGTAAACAGGATAGACTGGTATTTGATAATAAAGACCTATGCTTACATTGTAGTGCTTTCCAATTTGCAATAGCGTATAGAACTTTGGTCTAAGCATAAGGCCATTATTAGCTAAGAAGATTCTACTATCATCCTGTGGAATCTTTGCATATTGCATATAGTAGCCACAATCTAGTGCAAGGTATGAGCGAGAGATCCATACTTCAATTAACTTCCAAGAGAACATAACGCCTGTTTCTACCATATACTCTAGTGTTGCTCCTCCTCCTTGTCCTCCTAAAGGAGATGGAAAATAATCACCAAGAGTGTATAGCGCAAATTGGAATGATGGAGACTCTAGTCCAATATTAACTCCACCACCATAACTTAGGCTTGAATCTCTTACCATTGATGCTCTAAAGAATATATCATTAAAAGACGATGCCTCTTCAATTTGAGTTTGCCACCATCCTTTACTTTTTTCTTTTTTTACGACTTCATAGCCACTTTCTTTTAATACATCATTCAGAGTTGCTAGAAAGTCTTTATCGATTGTTGTGGCTTCGGCACAAAGAGTGAATGTAAATAGAATAAGAGCAATAAATATAAAAGCTTTCTTCATTACTTATCCTCCCTTAAAGAAAGTGTGTCTATATAATCATCAAGGACTTTCTCACTTCCTGCATATTTAAACTCATAGATAGAAGCTGTGTCATTAGGGTCTTGAGTTATCGTTAGCGATATAGGTCCATTGTTTTTATCACACTTCCAAGAGTAAAAAAATAGGTTTGTTCCCTCTTTTAAAAAACTATCTTTAATCTGGCTTGGAAGAGCATTGTCTTCAAGCTTTAAAAATAGGCTTCCATCGGCCGCAAGAAAAGAGAAAGCACGAAGAGTATAGTCATACTTTCCTTTTACAGTGAATGTGTCATTAGTGCCTGGGATAACTTGAATGAAGAGAAAAGTTGAATCACTTTTAAGAGATAAACCAGCTAAATCATAACCTGTTGTTTTATCTTTCAGATAGTATGTTCCAACAATTGGGTTTGGTATTTCTGCAGAACATGAAACAACAAAAAGAATTGTTATAAGTAGTATTATTATGTATTTACTCTTTTTCATTAATTACTCCCAACGCTAGGGCTAACTTCTTCGCTCTCTAGTCCATTAGCTTGCCTAACTGTGTATGTTCCTACAAACTTTTGACTCTTAACACTGATGTTTTGTAGGCTTATTTCTGCACTATACATTCCTGAGAGGCTAAGTGCACCTGATGCACTTCCATCTCCACTCATGCTTACTTCCATTGTGTATGAACCTGTAGTATTGAGGTATTCAGTTTCGCCAAAGTTTTTATAAATAAAGCTTACGCGTCCACCGAGGCCCTTTACTTCTGCACTATATCTTATTGATCCATTGAAGAAGTAAGATTTTTCTTCAATGCCACTAGATAAGCTACCTGTTCCAGCTTGCTTAATCTTGTTGTATATAGCGCTATTCTTCCATTTCGCGTTAATATCTTTATCTTTATATGGATAGAGCGATGTTAAGTATGGAGTATCAATAAATTCCCAAGGTTTAAAAGCATAAACTTGCATATGCTCTATGAGCTTTGAGCCCGTAATAGCGCTGTAGCCACTATCTACATCACTCCAAGCTCCACTTCGACCAAGACTGTCATAAGCAAGGATAGAGAAATAATACTTTGTACCAAGAGGCGAGTAAGAGTTAAGACCCTTTATGATGCTTCTGTTTTTATCTAATTCATCAGCCTTAAGTCCTTCTAAAAGGGTAAATTTTGCATCTTTATTTCTATCTGGATCTTCTTGCCATATTTTTAAATCATAAGAAACAACAGAATTATTTTTTGCAAAAGTTATGCTAATAGGGTAGAGCCCATCTCCATTTGGACTATTTTCAAATACATAGTTATCTGAAGCATTAAAGTCCTCTACTACTGATGGACGTGGGACGTAGAATCCATTTGCAGAAACAATTTCATCATACCTTCTACTCTGAAGTGAGCCAGTATCTGTACAAAGTGAGAAGTATTCATAGCTCTCTTCTTCGTTTTCACTATTGTTATCGAAAACTGTTTGTATTACATACTCACCGCTTTCATTAATAGAGATAGAAGAGTAGTTGGAAATTGGTTTCCAATCGTCTTTATCTGTCTTTCTGCCAAGAAGTACATATTTCCACTTCTCGCTATGCTCTTGAGCTCCAAGAGCATCTTTGAAGACAAACTCAAAGCCATTGTTTTTGATGCTTTTACTTACAATCTCCATTGGAGGAGAAAGAATAAAACCGTTAGCAGTTGATGGAAAGCCATTAGCTCTAATTGTAGTGCCATCATCTGTTTCAACATCACCGATTGCAATGATTTTATATGTATATTCAATTCCTTCTTCAAGATTCATGTCATCAACAATACACATCTTTCCGTCTTCAATTGTTGGCTGGTTGTCTCCATTTTCTGTCGAATAGATTAATACTTCTGACTTTCCTTCTGTGAACCTATATATATTCCAATCATAGCTCTTTGATGGATCGTTGTTTGGATACATTTCATCCCAAGATAGTGTTATTGAATCCTTTTCTTCTCCTCGAGAGGCTTTGAAATTTGTTGGTGCTGTTGGTGCTCCTTCGATATATGTATAACCAATACGAATAATGCTTTCTTTACTCTCTTTCTTTGAAGATGAGAGAGAAACTATGTAGAAATAGATAGAGACGCCATTGTATTGTTTGTCAGGAATAAAGGAAGCTTGAGTTGTATTCTTTGAGAATACATAGTCGGTGCTTTGAACTCCTTTTGGAATAAAGGTGTTCCATGTTCCATCATAACCTAATGTGCTCCAGTAGATTCTGTAGCCATTAACGTTTTCAACAGTTGTCCACTCAAGCTTTATCTCTTTATTGCTCTCTCCTTGAGAAGCAGAGAAACTAAGAGGGGATGTTAGAATGTTACCATAAGTAACTTCAGACATTTCTCCCAGAAGAGAAAGATTTGAGAAGCTTCTAGCTCTTACCTTGTAGTAGTAATTTACTCCAGCAACAACATCCTCATCGACGATGTATGCCTTCTTTACTGCATTTTGAGTTAGTTTCTTCCATTCATTCGCTTCTAGATTTGTTGTTCTGTAGATTTCATAGTAATCAGCACCTGTTACTCCGTTCCAGGAGACAATGATTTTATCTGCATAATTACTCTTTGTTGCTGTAACATATTTAGGACTTTCGCCTGTAAATATGTATGAGGTATTTATTGTTCCATTACCCTTACCATAATCAATGACTTCGCTTCCCCAAACATCCCACTGGCAACTACAAAGGAGAAGTAAAATTATTGTTGATAATATAATGCAAATAGTTTTCTTTCTCATCTTCATTTTCCTAATACCCTTACAAAAGCAGAGGAGTCTTGAATAGTTTTTGCACCTTCACCTTCAATTTCGACTATGTAAGAGCCTGAAGAATCTGGTGTGTTAACATTAATTGACTTGTAAGAAATAGTAAAACCTTTAAGTTTTCCTTCCGTTTCTCCGTTATATGAAACAGTGATAGGACCAATACCCTTACCACTTTCATATTCTTTTCCAATAATTTTTAGTGGGTCTGTTCCAAGATTTCCAAGGTCTTTTAGTCCAGTTCCACTTGTAATGTCAAAGCAGATATTATCTACAGTGCTAAGGGAAAGCTTTAGATTTTGATCCGTATAGTTAATAATAGACAGATAGTTTTCATTATATGGATAGTTTCCATCTATGCCTTTTGTATAGAGCCTAAAGCTAATTCCATTTCCATCCACATACTCTTTTGTTGGCTTATTCCCTGCAAGACCATTATCAATCCACCAATCTCCATTAAATGACTCATTTGCTGCTTTAAAAGCTGGGCTAAGGATAGATGAGACTATGTTAATGCAGTCTTCTTCCTTTAAGCCTCTTATAAGAACTGAGTTGTTTTCTGCTGCTCCAGATGCCTCTGTTTCATGGGAAGGTACAATTCTGTATGAAGTGACGAAGTATGTGTTAGTCATTACTCCGTTACCATCGTTATATGTGAATTCTTTTGTTGCTGGATTGTACTCTAAATAGCCAATAGCATTTTTATCTAGGCCATTAGTTGAAATATCTTCCGCTGAGTATTTGGAAATACTATCAACACTAATAATGGTGTTGTCTACAAGTGAACTTGATAGCTTGTATTCAGTTGCGCCAGGAACCATTTTCCATTGTACTTTGTTATATGGCCTATAGTAATTATTTTCGTCTAGAACAGATTCTGCCTTTAAGAATGAGGCATCATGGAGAATGTAGCCAAGTGCAGTGTATTCTTCTTGCCCAAATATATTTGTAATAGTTTCTTTTCCACTCTGATAAAGGCTAGAGGAGTCATCTTTATTAGCTTTTACTGTATATAAAACAGAGTCATTAGTAATAACACTAGTCTCGTCATCGATATACGTAGTTGAAGTTATATTCTCTATTTCATCATACTCTTTGTATGTGTTATCACTAGGAGAATAGATAGATCTCTTGAGAGTATAAGAAGTAGCATTTTCAACTTCAGACCAAGTTACAACAATTTTAGATGTATATTCACCCTTTGTTGCATTAATAGTCTTTGGCGGAGCAAATAGAGAACCTTTTGCTATCTGCGATGGAGATGAGGTAATAGTGCTTGTTCTACCATCTTCTAGGTATGGAATAACAGTATATGTATACACTTCAGAAAGAGGTGTTGTGCCATCAAGATTTTCTATAGTAGTAGCTTTATCTATATATACCGTAGATGTAAACTTTCCAGGAAGTATGGTTCCATTCCTCATTATTTTGTAGTAACAAGCACCGGCTATCTTATCCCAAGAAAGTGTAATTTTTTCTGGATCTAAGCCGTTGTTTATGATTCTAGCGTTAATTAGTGCTGGACCGAAGACAGATCCTTTTTCTATCTCACTCCTTAGTTTAGGACTATCAGGTTGCTCTTTGTTATATATTTCGAGCATAAAGGAGACAAGAGAGCCGTCTGTCTCATCTTTCTTAGCCATTAATTTTGCACTTCCTTTCTCTGTATGTTCTAATTCATCCCAATTTGCTCCGTCATAAGAGTAGAGGAGTGTATAGACTAATTCGTCATCGTTATTTTCTTCCCAACTGATGTTTATTTCATCAATGGATGTACTATCACTAGCTTCTGTTATTACGGGAGAAGGAAGAATTGCGCCAACTATTTCGTCGTGAGATACATAGAAGTTGTCATTCTTATTCGTTACTTTAATTCTGTACTTATGCTCTATTTTTTCAGTAGCAGGTATATCAACAGACTTGAGAGTGTTGTCACTATGAATTATCAAGTTATCTAGAAGCTTTGAGCCTTCGTAGATTTCATATGTAAACTCTTCGCCATCTTCTTTGTATAGAGAGTTTTCATTCCAAGTAAGACGAACTACATTTACCCAATTAGAAGTTGCGCTTACGTCTGTTATTAAGTCTACTGCTTTTGTTTCTCCAAGGATGAAGTCTTCAGCAGACGTTAACTCAATAAGTGGTTTCTCTCCTAAAGCCACCTTAAATGTGAAAGAGTAGAATGTAAGAGGAGAAGATAAGTCTATAGTAAATGACTGTGATAACTCATAGCTTATTTTCTCTTTTGTTGGCTCTATAGTTCCAGTAGTTTTATCTAAAGGAGATCTTGTCGATAAATCTGTTTCAAGCCATCTTTCTCCACCAAGCTCCCAATTAATTTTGTCTTGAATAAATGGAGGATTATAATCAAAAGATAGAGTGAGAATGCCACTGTATTTGCTTTCATCTTGCTTGAATGTAAATTTGAGATTCTCAATTTTCCAGAGAGAATAGACATTTTCTATACTTAAAGCATCTTCTTCATCTTGGTAATAGTATATACCTTTGTATTTATAACCATTAATTATTCTGTAGCTATAGAGGGTGTTGTCTTCTACTTGTGTATCTGTAAAGCTATATCTTCCGTTCTCGTCTTCTGTTAGAGCAAGATCGATATCCTCCCAAGTTGATGATTCTGTAGCACGCTGAATGACGAAAGCTCTTTCTGCGCCGCTTACATCTGGCATCTTAGGTGGCATAAATGATAGCGTAATGCTTCCATCTTCTTCTCCTGTATCTGTTTTTATATCGAAAACAGGATCAGGATAGATTTTGCTATCTGTTTGCAGCATGTATAGGTCACTCTTAATTGTATTAATTTTCTTTCCATTTTCATCAAGAATCTCTATTTGCACAAAGAAGTCATAATCAGTATCGATGTTAAATATAGAAGATGAGAATGAGTAAGAATCAATCATTTTTTCATTTTCAATTACAACTGGCTCATCCCATGAAGATGAAGATGATAGCTTTTTGTAAATTGAGATATTGTAGTCAAAGAGTTCTTTAGAACTTTCAAGAGAGGAATAGAGATTAGAAATATCCCAATAGAGGGTGATTGTTTTACCTCTTACTGCTAATGAAAGGTGAACTTCTCCATTAGTGCTGCCTTCAGTAAATGCACTAGGCTCAGAGTAGAGCACAATATTTGATTGAAAGTCACCCTTTATAATCTTTTGCGCAACTATTGAGAAAATATATGCGCTATTGGCCTTTACGGCTTGTAGCTTATATGAGTTTGATGAGACGATATCGAGAAGAGAAAAGCCTCGACTTTGAAGCTTTGAATACGGAGCATTGGACTCTAAGATTTCATTTATTGTTCCATATTTTTCTCGCTCGATTGCCCATATTTGATAGCTTGTAGCTCCTTCCGTTTTCTCCCACTTTAGTTCGATTGTATCGCTATAGCCGTTGCTTGCACGAACATTTGTTGGAGCAAGAGGTGAGGAGTATGGGTTAAAACTCTCATCCATTGAAAGTGGAGGAGAAGAGGGACATGATGTGAGAAATATTATAATTAAAAGAGTAGCTAGTATTGTTAGTATTCTTCTTTTCATAAATCAACCATTGAATGAATGTTTAGAGTGAAATGTTATAATTCTTTCATTCTTATTTCAATAGTTAACAAATTGTATATTATTTTTTTAAGTAACTAGCAATTAATAATCATAGTGATAAAAAAATATCCCATACGCTGTAAAAACATATGGGATAGTTAGATAGTTATAGTTTTCTATTAAGCTTCTTCAGTCCACTTTCTTCCGTAGTAAGAATCAAGATAGAGAGTCTTAATTTGACTAATTAGAGGGTAACGTGGGTTGCTTCCTGTACACTGGTCGTCGAAAGCTTTAACAGAAAGTTCATCAACTGCACTTAAGAATTCGTTCTCGTCAACTCCCCATTCTTTGATAGAAGCTGGGATGCCAAGTTCGGCCTTTAACTTTTCAATACCTTCAATTAAGGCCTCAACTCTTTCATTCATTGTCATAGTTGGAGTTGTAACGATGTATTCTGTATTCTTTGTGTCATTGACAGGAGTTGCAATGTAATCAGCAACACGAGCATAACGAGAAATTACAGAAGGGAATTCGTACTGAGGGAAAGCTGCCATCTTTGTAGGGTTATCATTTGCGTTGAAGCGAATGATATTTGTTAAAAGAAGCGCGTTAGCCATTCCGTGTGGTACATGGAACTGAGCTCCAAGCTTATGTGCCATTGAGTGACAGAGACCTAAGAATGCATTGGAGAAAGCCATTCCCGCCATAGTAGATGCATTGTGCACCTTTTCTCTTGCCTTCTTATCTGTTCCATCCTTGTATGCCTGTGGCAAATACTTAAAGATAATTCTTGCAGCTTCAAGTGAAAGAGCATTTGTATAATCTGTGCTCATAGAAGAAACAAGTGCCTCAAGAGCATGTGTTAGAACATCGAGTCCACAAGATGCTGTTAAGCCTTTAGGCTGGCCCATTGCTAGTTCGCTATCGATAATTGCCATGCTTGGCGTTAGTGCATAGTCTGCGATAGCCCACTTCATTCCTGTCTTTTCATCTGTGATGATTGCAAATGGAGTTACTTCACTACCTGTACCACTTGTTGTTGGGATACAAACAAGCTTTGCTTTCTTTCCCATATTAGGGAAAGCATAGACACGCTTTCTTATATCCATGAAGCGAAGTGCTAGGCCTTCAAACTTAACTTCTGGATGCTCATAGAGTAACCACATAATCTTTGCAGCATCCATTGGAGAACCACCACCAACGGCAATAATAATGTCTGGATTGAAGGCATTGACCATCTGCATAGCTACGTTGATTGTTCCAAGTGTTGGGTCTGGTTTAACCTGGTGGAAAACCTCTGTTTCAATTCCAATACCCTTTAAACAGTCTGTGATCTTATCGATCATGCCAGAAGAGAAGAGGAAGCTATCTGTAACAAGGAATGCTCTCTTTTTGCCTTCAAGTTCCTGAAGTGCAACAGGAAGACAACCATACTTGAAATAGATTTTTGGTGGAAGTTTAAACCAAAGCATGTTTTCTCTCCTTTCTGCTACAGTCTTTATATTTAATAGGTGTTTTGGTCCAACGTTTTCGCTTATAGAGTTATTTCCCCAGCTTCCACATCCAAGTGTTAATGATGGTTCGAGACGGAAGTTGTAGATATCACCAATAGCACCCTGAGATGCAGGCATATTGATTAGGACTCTGCTTGTCTTAACAATCTTGCCGTATGCATTTACCTTATCATCTTCCTTTTCATCGCAGTAAAGAACAGATGTATGGCCAAAGCCACCCATTGAGATAAGTTTAGCTGCCATTAATGATCCTTCTTCAAATGTTGAACACTCATACATTCCAAGGACAGGAGAGAGCTTTTCATGAGCAAATGGTTCATCAAGTGTAATCTTCTTTACTTCACCAATTAAAACCTTTGTTCCCTTAGGGACTGTAAAGCCAGCAATAGAGGCAATTTTCTCTGCACTCTGGCCAACAATTTGTGGGTTAACAGAACCTCTCTTTGGGTCGAGGATGATAGGAGAGAGTGCATTGAGCTCTTCTTTAGATAAGAAGTGAGCACCTTCTTCTTTTAGTAGTTTCTTTACTTCTTTATATACATTCTTGTGGCAGATAATGGACTGTTCACTAGCGCAAATCATACCATTATCGAATGTCTTAGACATAAGGATAGAAGCAACAGCCATCTTTAAATTAGCGCTTTCGTCAATTAATGCAGGTGTATTTCCAGCTCCAACTCCGATTGCTGGCTTACCCGATGAGTAAGCACTCTTAACCATTCCTGGACCACCTGTTGCAAGGATTAAGTTAATAAGAGGGTGCTTCATTAAGTAGTCTGTTTTTTCGAGAGTAGGGTCATCAATCCAACCAATAATGTTTTCAGGAGCACCAGCTTTGACTGCAGCATCAAGAACAATACGAGCAGCATCACAAGTACATTTTTTTGCTCTAGGATGTGGGCTGAAGATGATAGCATTTCTTGTCTTAAGAGCAATTAATGCTTTAAAGATAGCAGTAGATGTTGGGTTAGTTGTTGGAATAATACCACAGATAACACCCTTAGATTCTGCAATCTTCTTTATACCGAAGCCCTTATCTTCTTCGATAATGTCACATGTCTTGTCATCTTTGTATTTATTGTAAATATATTCAGCAGCAAAGTGGTTCTTAATAACCTTATCTTCAACTATTCCCATACCTGTTTCTTCTGTTGCGTCTATAGCTAGAGGAATACGTGCGTTATTAGCAGCAATAGCTGCAGAACGGAAGATTTCATCTACCTTTTCTTGTGGAAAAGTTGCATAAAGTCGTTGTGCATCTTTTACTTTAATTATTAAACTTTCGAGTTCATTCTGGCCTGGAAATAGTTCTTTATTATCAGACATTCTATTCGTCTCCTTATATCGATATAAACTTATAGATAAAATAATATGTATTGTCAATATGGTTTTATGTAAATTTTTTTATCGATAAGATAACTACATGTATTATAATAAAATACATTTTTAAAAATTTGCACATCTTGAAGAAAGCCGTATTTTTAGCAAAAAACATCTTGAAGAAAGCCGTATTTTTTTAAAAAATAAAAAAAGGATGGTTTTGTATGATTTTCAAACGAAAAGCTTATGCTCAGTTAAAAGACTGGAAAGAGAAATATAATGGAAAGTATGCTGCCCTACTAGAAGGACCTAGAAGAGTAGGAAAATCAACAATAGCCGAAGAATTTGCTAAAAGTGAGTACAAAACATACATCAAAGTAGACTTTTCAAATGCAACAAAAGAGGTCTTAGACGTTTGTTCTTCTATTAGTAATCTGGATCTCTTTTTTTTAAGATTGACGGCGTTGTATAACACAAAACTGTACGAGCGAGAATCTGTGATTCTATTTGATGAAATTCAACTTCAACCAAAAGTCCGTCAGGCCATTAAGTTCCTTGTTAAAGATGGCCGTTACGACTATATAGAAACGGGTTCTTTGTTATCAATAAAGAAAAATATTAGTGGCATTGTTATACCTTCTGAAGAGCACAAGATTAGAGTTTATCCGATGGATTATGAAGAATTCTTATCTGCAACTGGAAGTAATAATTATGGTTTACTAAGAGAATTATATAAGAAGAAGCTACCAATTGGCCAAAGTGTAAATCGCTCTCTTATGCGAGATTATAGGATTTATATGGCTGTTGGAGGAATGCCTCAAGCTGTTGAAGCATATATTGAAAAAGCAAATTTTATGGAGATAGATGACACTAAAAGAAAGATCATCTCTCTATACAAAGATGATTTTTATCGTATTGATCCATCTGGGAGGATTAGCAAATTATTTGAATCTATTCCTTCTCAGCTAATGAAAGGAGGCAATAGATTTATCTTAGCATCAGCCTTGAATAAAGATACGACGAATAAGGATAAAGAGCTTTTTTATTCTTTAATTTCATCATGCACAGTGCTTCCATGTTATAATTGTTTTGATCCATCATTAGCTTTGTCTCAATCGATAGATTTTAATAAATTCAAGCTTTATCTTGCAGATATAGGTTTGTTTGTAACAATGATATTAAAAACGCATTCTTATACAGAATCGAGTATTTATTCCAAATTGCTTTCTGATATGCTTCCAAGTAATCTTGGTTTTCTATATGAAAACGCGATTGCTGTTGCGATTAATCAAAGTGGGCATGAGCTATACTATATGAATTGGAAAAAAGAAAATAGTACACATAGCTATGAGATAGATTTTCTCCTTAGAAAAGGAAACAAGCTTGTCCCAATTGAAGTAAAGAGCTCCAGAATAGATAGCCACCTTTCAATTGATGAGTTCAAGAGAAAGTACTCGTCATATGTTACAAGTCCTACTATTTTTTCTCAAAAGGATTATAGCCACAGTTCAGATATTACTGCTTATCCATTTTATCTTTCATCCTTTGTATTTGAAAATGAATAAAAGAAATTTATCTATCAAAGGATGATAAAAGCAGAAAATAATAATACTCAAAAACATAAATTTGATAGATACTCTTTCTTATGTATAAATACTTTATTCTTTCTGCTTTTGCTCAGATAGCTATATCATCATATGCTCCATATATACAAATTGCCTTACGCAACAAAGGCTATAGCCATTCGAGAGTTGGAGTTGTAATGGCTCTTGGGCAAGCTTTTGCCATTGTTGGACCTGTTTTGATTTCTTTTCTTTCTGATAAAAAAGGAAAGACCAAGCCATTTTTACTCTTAACTGTTATTTTAAGCATACTATTTGGGATTCCTTTCTTCCTATCTACTAATCTTTATGTTGTTATAGTGGCAACATGTGCCTTAGATGCAGTTTTTTGGTGCTTTAATCCTCTCTCAGATGGTTTTATAAATCGTAAGCTCGGTAAAGAAGGCTATAAATATGGCAAAATAAGAGCATGTGGAACCTTTAGCTATATGATAGCGCTAGTCACATTTGCTTTTTCTGGCTTTCCTAAAGAGACAGAGAATAAATCAATTTTGACATGTTTTATTATTGCTCTTTCCTTATTGTTTTTTGCAATTTTAATACAGACGGATGATATAAGAGATAAGAGCAATGACAAAAAAAGGAATCGTTTTTCTTTTTCTTGGTTTAGCAAGGGATACTATCTCTTTATGTTGATAGTTTTCTTTACTAGAATCGGACAGTCTGTAATAGAGAAGCTCTTAGCTTCTTATATGACAGAAGAGCTAAAACTCGGAGGCAATTTTACTCTCTTTGTTTCTATTGGAGCTCTCTTCGAGTTCTTCTCAATGATTTTGTTTGGTCGTTTATTAAAAAAGAATAAAGTAACACCTTTCTTTATGCTCTCTCTTTCTGCAATCGCTCTTACAGTAAGATTATTATTATATTTGATTCCAAATATCTACGTATTTGCTTTTGCCCAAACATTGCATGGCTTAACATTTGGCGCTTTACATGTTGCTGCAACAACATATACTGCTAGGAGTGTAGATAGCTCGCACTACGAGGTCGGAATGACTCTTTATTGGGCAATAGCAACTAACCTCGCAGAGCTTATTGGTTCTCTATTTGGTGGCTTTATTATTGAAAAATTAGGTTATAGTAGCCTCTTCGCTATCTACTCAATATTCCCACTTATTGGCTTTATTCTTTGCTTTGTACTCAAGAAAGAGATAGAAGAGAAGCCTTCTTCTTTAGTTTCCTAAAGTATAACAGGTAGGTTATCGTAATTAAGACAGAACATAGAATCCAACCAAATGGGTAACCCATAGCTATTGGTAGGACTGTATTTGAAATGAAGTTTTTCATAATAAAAAGATAGCACTGTCTCGCAATTACAAAAGAGAAGAGCATTATAGCCATTGGAAGCTGGCTGTTACCTGCGCCACGAAGTGCTGAGCCATATACTTGGTTAAATGTACAAACAATGTAGAAAGGTGAAATTACTCTTAAAAATAGAGATCCATACTTTATTACTTCTACTTCGTCTTTGCTAATGAAGAATTCTACAACATATGGTGAGAAAATGATAATTGGAAGGAGGAAAAATATGGTAGAAAGTAGTCCAAGAATAAGTGCTCTATTAGCACCTTTTTGTGCTCTTTTTATCTGTTTTGCTCCAATGTTTTGACCAACAAATGTCATTGAGGCGAGACCAAGGCTTTGCATAGGTAAGAAAAGAAGCTGATCCACCTTAGTATATGCTGTCCAACCTCCCATAACATCAGAGCCAAAATAGTTTATATATGACTGAACAAAGACATTAGAGAAAGCTGTAATAGACATCTGTATTGCAGATGGAAGACCAATTAATACAATAGATTTCAATATTTTTTTGTCAAGGCAGAGCTTTGAAAGAGAGAGTCTAACATCACTATTTGTTCTGAATAAAAAGAGTAAAACCAGAAAAGCAGAAATTGCCTGCGCAATTATTGTTGCAATAGCAACTCCACTAGTTCCCATCTTAAAGAAAATAACAAAGATGAGGTCCATAATAATATTTAAAACAGCAGAAACAACTAAGAAAATAAAAGGAAGACGTGAGTTTCCTACTGCTCTAAAAATAGCAGAACCCATGTTGTAAATTAAAAGGCTGCTTACCCCTGCAAAGTAAATATAAAGATATATTTCTTGCTCTACTCTTACTTCTTCTGGAGCCTTTACTATATCTAAAAAGAAAGGGACAAGAAGAAGGCCTAGAATAGTTACTGCAATTGAAATAATTATAAAGAAAACAAAGAAAGTATGTACTGCCTTACTTACATTTTCTTTGTCTCCTGCGCCAAAGTATTGCGAGATAACGACACTAGCACCTGTTGCAAAGCCCCCAGCAAAGCCGATAAGCATATTAACAATTGAGCCAACTGTACCAACTGCTGAAAAGCTATTCTTTCCTACAAAGTTACCAACACACCAAGTATCAAAAGTATTGTATAGCTGCTGAAAAATCTGTCCTAAAAGTATAGGAAGAGCGAACAAAATTAAGGAGGAGTATATTCCTCCTTTTGTCATATCTTGTGTTTCTTTTGTTGTGTGTGGCATTACTTCAGCATATTCATCTTGTTTAAAAAAGTAAATGTGATTTGTAATCAAGAATAATAAGGCAACTTCTTTCTTGTACAAGAGGTGAATTAATTATTAGGTACAGATATATTAACTAACGCTATGTGCATTAATTGCTACAGTTTAGATTTTTTTGAGAACTAACAAGGTAAAAGAGAAGAGAATAAGCTTTACAGAACGCGGGGGGGGGGTAGTTATCATTGTTAATAATGGAGGGGATATTATGAAAAAGACATTAATCCTATTATTAACATTAATTCTTTCACTATCGATGGTGTTTGTATCTTGCGAGAATTCACCTAATGATAAGGTGACAGAGAAAACAGAAGATCTGACAGGACAATTCTCATTGTCTATTAATAACAAAGTAAGCGAGTCAATTTTTGCTAATTCTCGAGGAATTGAATCAAGTAGAAAGCTTGTTGTTGAAAAGTACAGAATAACAGGCTCTGGCCCTAATGGAGATTTACTCGAGGAAAAAACAATACAAGCAACAGCATCCTCAAGTGTATCATATAAGTCACTTTCTGTTGGTGAGTGGTTAATAAAGGTTGAGGCTCTAAATGAAGAAGGTGCTATAGTTGGAGAAGGAAGCAAATCCATTAAAATTGAAAAAGGTAAGGAAATTACAGAATCTATAGATGTATATGAGTGTGAAGGAGAAGGTACTCTTCATGTTAATATTGAATATGATAACAACACAGATTCATCTATTGAGCTAATAGTATCTGATGCTTCCGGTATAGAATTATCTAATTCTACGCTAAGTAGAACAGAAAAAACCTATTCTGTAACACTTCCTCTAAGTAATGGTTTTTATCGCCTCGATATGAAAGTAGATGGTGGAGAGAAAATCTTTTTAGAAACAGTTAGAATTGTTAAGGGCGCTACAACATCTTTTAGCGCAACATATGAAACTAAAAACGGAAATATAATTTCTAATATTGTTACCCATATTGTTACTACTCCAGAGATAACACTAACACTTGAGTCAGAGAGTGTTGCTCAAAATGGTATACTTAATGCAAAGGCTGTTGTAAGTGGAATAGAGAATGCAAGCTATAATTGGTATATAGATGGAACTCTCTTAGATAGAGCAACAGAAACATCTCTTTCTTATGGTGACCTATCGAGTCTAGCGCTTAGTAACCATAGACTTACTTTTGTTGTATCTAATGGAGAGGTAATTTGGTCAAAAGATGCCAATTTTGAGGTAAAAGAAGCATTTTATATTGATGATTTCACAATTAATGCAAAATCTGAATATATCTATACAGATACGTTAGATGTAACTCTTTCTAATTCTAAAAGTTTTGATGACACCTATTCTATAAAGTGGTATATAGATGATAAAGAGATAGTGCCATCTGATGTTGCATTGAGTGATTATCTAGGTAACCATCGTTTAATGGCAGTTGTCGAAAAGAATGGCGTATCTAAAAGTACCTATACTTATATTAATATAAAGGCAGTAGCATCTAATCTAAAGATTGATAGTGCCTATGAAGGCTTAGCTATAAAAGGAAGCATATCTATTCAACCAGAAAGTGCAAATATTAGATATGTAAATATTATGTTAGAAAAAATGGATGATACCTCTTCATCTTATACCGAAGTATATATAGATGAAAATGGCAACTTTAGTGGTAGTATACCTAATGTAGAAGCAGGTAAATATAAAGCTTATATTCAAAATTCTGCTGTTAAATGCGACGATATAGTAGAAGTTGAAGTTTTAGCTCAGCCTACTTTTACCATTTCTGGACCAACAACAATAAAGCAATATGCAACAGCTGTCTTTGAGCTTTCACCAGATTCTTCATTATCATATATAAATTGGGAAATTGATGGTAAGTATGTTTATTCAAACTATACTAATGAAAAAAACAAGTTTGTTCTTAAATATGATATTTATAGTCCATCAAACTACCCTGCAGTTGGTGAACATAAGCTAACAGCAAAGAATGGAGGTAACGAATTAGCTTCTATTAGCTTTACAGTTGAAGCTATAGATGCTATGAACTCTATTATAATTGAGGCTCTTCCACGTGATACTTATCAAGTTGATTCTACTACGGAGTCAGGAGAAGCTTACATGAAAATGAAATTTAATAAAACTCAAGGTAAATTGGAGGATGAAAGTACCTTTATTGCCAACACTTATAATGAGGATTACATTGAATATATTGTTATGTATCCTAATAGCGCTGAGGTAAAAGGTGCTGTAGATATTACCTACAAAGAGAACGAGTCTCATTATTCAATTGGCTCATTAAAATTTGACTATCTAGTATCGCAAGAAAGTTCCTCTGTAACTATTTCGAATGTAATAGCAGAAAATGTTCTTAAGGATAAGGTAGATATATCAAAGGATGAAGTTGAAATTAATAGATTGATTTCATTTACCATGGGATTAGTAGGGATTGACGAAGGAGTTACATACTTAGAAAACAAGATAATTAGCTCAGCAAAATGGACTTTTAATAACTTTGAAAATAATGGATACAAGGTTATTGGAAGTGTTATAAGAAAAGAGAGTAAGATAGATACAATAACAGAATATAACTATAGTTCTAATTTTAGCTTCGAAAAAGAAACCGAGAAATATACTTTCTCTTATGATATCTCATACAAATCAGAAACTATAAAAACAGAAAATGGGTACAGTAACAGATACTTTGACACTGTAATTAGCAATATAAAATTTGAAGGTGAGGATATCGAGTTAAAAAAACTTATAGATGGCACTATTACAAGAATGAAATATTTTGTTGGTAATCAAGAGTTGTGATTACACTATATGGGAAGCAGGAGATTCTTGCTTCCCTTATTTAATTAAATGAAGAGAATAATCTTTCTTATATAACTAACACTTTCCCAATTTATCGGACTATATAGACCTAACTATGGCTAGGGATTT
>ERZ808266.107-NODE-107-length-34170-cov-4.061732_pt1 | contig 34170 bp, 25 predicted proteins | sample MGYA00521278_ERZ808266 | MGnify/ENA primary metagenome ERZ808266 (study PRJEB31516, sample SAMN03275591) | gut metagenome | biome: mammalia-associated habitat; material: feces | host: Papio cynocephalus | place: Kenya | collected 2012-08-02 ... | reverse complement strand
GGGCGGAAGGGCCATTCAGCTCGTTGGCCGCCTCGCAATAGGTAAGCAGCACCTCAGCATAGCGGAATACGATGGGCTGGCACTTGGTGTTCCAGATGTTGGAATACTGGTTCATCGGTGCCAAATACTTAGCCCATGTCAATCCAGTCTTCGAGCAGTTGTCGGCTCCAAGGTAATAGTTGGCGTTAGAACTTCCATTGATGTCCTTGTCCAGGCTGTTGTAGATAGCCTCTTGGCCATTACCGTTAATATAGTCAGCGCCAGGATAAGTAACCGTCATGGCCATGCGAGGGTCACGGTTGTTGAATGGATGAGTTGGATCATAGCCAGAGCCAGCCTCGTCCTCCGTAAGACCGTTTGCCATCTCATATTGGTCGATAAGCCCATACGTTGGCACGATAGACGACCATCCACCGTCGGCATTGTTGTACATACGGCCAATCACGTCATTTTTGTAGTCGTTCTCCACAGCCTGCACGGCGAGGATAATCTCCTTGGAGTCTTGACCTGCCACGGTAAAGAGGTTGGCATAGTCGGGATCCAAGTCATACTGGTTGAGAGCGATAATCTTTTCAGCGCGATCCTTCGCCACGTCATACTCGCCATAATACAGGGCCTCACGCATGCGGAGAGCAAGTGCCGCTCCCTTTGCCACACGTCCACGCGCAGCTGGCTTCTCGTTGATATCGTTGACAAGATCATCGAGCTCCTTCTCAATGTAATCCTTCACCTCCTGCTCGCTCTTGCGCGGCACCATGGCCTCAGCGGCCGTGGCATAACTGTCGATGATAGGCACGCCGCCATAGTTCCAGTTCATCAAGAAGTAACGATAGGCTCGTATCCAGCGTGCCTGTGCCGTGATGTCCTTCTTCACGTCATCGGAGATGTTGCACTTGTCTATGTTAGCCAACAGCTCGTTCACGCGACGTATGTGAGTGAAGCTGTACCAGTCTCTGCCACTGCTGGCGGTCATAGTGCCGTTGCCAATAGGCGTGTAGCCCTCCCATGAGAACTGGTCGTAACCAAAGTCGGATGTGCCGTCCCAATAGAGCAAGAAGCCGTCCCATCCCCAGCCAGAGTCGTACTGGTCTTGCCACTTGTCGTAACAGCCCACCAAGAACTTCTCGGCATCATCTTGTGTCTGCCATGTGGTAGCTGGCGAGAGAGCATCCTTTGGGTTTGTATCCAGGAAATCGGAGCATGAGGTCGCCAAAAGCGCCGTCATGCCGATGTATATATATTTTCTAAGATTTCTCATAATGATATTCTTCTTTTAAGATTGTTAGAATGTTACGCTCAAGCCGAATGAGTGGGTGCGAAGCAATGGATAAGAGCTGAGTCGCTGGCTTGTTGCCTCCGGGTCCACGTTGATGTCGAGGCCATCGATGGTGAAGAGATTCTCGCAAGAGTAGTATACGCGCACCTTGTTGACATGCAGGAATGCGAGTGCCGACTTAGGCAGGGTATAACCAAACTGCAGGTTCTTCAAGCGGCAGTAAGACACGTTCTTGAGCCAGAAGGTGGAAACGTTGTTACGTGTCGAGCTTGGAGAGTTGGTGTTGGTGAAGAGGCGCGGCATCTTCGGGTTGGTCTTGTTGTAGGTCCAAGAGTCTCTCCAGATGGTTGCAGGGTGAGAGCTGTCGCCCACGAATGCGCCTTCCACCTCGTATGCGTCGAAATAGCGATAAGCCTTAAACTGTCCGTTGAAGAACAAAGACAGGTCAAATCCTTTCCAAGCCGCGTTGAGGTTCAAGCCGAATGTCCAGCGTGGCACGGAGCTGCCCGCGTAGATGCGGTCGGTATCGTCTATCTTGCCGTCGCCATTGGTATCCACATATTTTAGGTCACCACCCTTGAAGTCGCCACCACCAAACGGGCAAGATCCCTTTGAGCCGTCGGCGGGCCAATAGTAGTCCATGTACTGCTTGGCTTCCTCGTCTGAGTTGAAGAAACCGTCAGCCTTGTATACGTAGTAGCTGTTGTATTCCTCACCCGTGGCATTGCGCTGGTTGTATCCTGTGCTTACATATCCCTTTCCAGGCATGCTCTCAATCTTGTTCTTGTTGTATGCCACGTTGAGAGCCGCTCCAAAGGTGACATCGCCAAACTTGTCGTTGTAGCCGAGACTGAACTCCACGCCCTGGTTGCGCATCTTGCCCACGTTGTCGAGGTAGCTGCCCAAGGCGAACTCATACGGAGCGTCCACGGAAATCAAGATGCCGTCGGTGAGGCGGTTGTAGTAATCAATGGTGGTGTTGATCTTGCCGTTGAGGAATCCCAAGTCAACGCCAATGCCCCATGTGGTGGCTTTCTCCCATGTGATGGTATTGATCTTGTAAGAGCTTTGATAATAGCCAGTGTTAACCTTGTTGTCGAAAGGATACTTGGCATCCACGCTATATGTGCTGATAGACGGATAATAGTCGCTCAAAGCCTCCTGGTTGCCCAACTGTCCCCATGAAGCGCGAATCTTGAAGTTGGAGAGCCATGACTTGGTCGCCTCCATGAAAGGCTCCTCACTCACGCGCCATCCAGCCGAGAACGATGGGAAGTAGCCCCAACGATGACCGTCAGCGAAGCGGCTGGAGGCATCGGCGCGAAGGTTGGCCTCGAAGAGGTAACGACCAGCGAAATCGTAGTTGACGCGGCCAAACCATGAGAGCATGTTCAACTCACGAGTGTAGCCCTGCGCTTTCTGTGTGGAAACGTCACCGGCATTGAGATCGGTCACTTCGTTGTTTGGGAAATTCTGACGATAGGCGTAGCTGTATTTATAGTCGTAACCCTCGGCATGCCATCCTGCCAACGCCCCCACGCTGTGCTTACCAAATGTCTTGTTGTAGGTTAGCAATGCCTCAAAGGTCTTACGCTCCCACTTGTACAGCCTGTCGTCGAGGAAGTTGGGGTCGGTCTTCTTGTTGGCGTTGTACACGAAATATTTTTGGAAATAGCTGTAGTTCTGGTTGTCGTTGACGTAAGAAGCACTCAGTTTGGCTGTCAGGCCATCCAATATCTTGTAGTCCACGCCCAAAAGCCCCGTGAAATTGGTGTTCTTGCGGTTCACCTTCAGGCCATTGTCGAGCCATGCTATTGGGCTGCCGTCGGAGATAGTTCCCCACGTGCCATCGTCATAGCGAGCGGTAATCCATGGCGCGATGAGGTTGAGCTGTCGTATTATCTGGTCGGAGCCGCCACCATTGTATGCCGATGAAGGGTCACTGTAGTCGTTCTTGATAAACGAGAGGTTCAAGCGTGCGGTGAGGCGACTGTTGATTTTCATCTCCAAGTTGGTGCGTCCGTTGAACTGCTCACGTCCGGCATGTGGCAAGATACCAGTCTGCTTCAAGTAACCCACCGAAGCGAGATAGTTTACGTTGTCTGTGGCCCCATTCACGCTCACGTTGTGGTGCTGCAGGGAGCCTGTCTTGTAAGCCAGGTCGTACCAGTCGGTATTGGGCAATGCGTTGATTTCCTCTTCCGTGGCAAACTTCTTTGCCTTGCCCTCGCTCTCAAGCGCGTCGTTGAGCATGTGTGCGTATTCGTATGAATCCAGTCGGTCAACCAGACTGGTCGGATTCTGCAGACTGATATATCCGTTGTACGACACCTGCGGCTTGCCACTCTTGCCACGCTTGGTGGTTATGAGGATAACGCCGTTGGCGGCCTTGGAGCCATAGATGGCGGCAGATGCCGCATCCTTCAGCACGGAGATGCTCTCGATGTCGTTTGGGTCGAGGCTGCTCATCGTGCCCGACTCCACGCCGTCTATTAATATATAAGGTGAAGAAGTGTTCAGCGTGCCCACACCACGCACGTTGATGCTACCCGCGTCCATGCCAGGCGCGCCGTTGGTGCCGCTGATAGTAACGCCAGGCATCAAGCCTTGGAGTCCGCTCTGCAGGTTTTGGATAGGACGGCTTTCAAGTACCTTGCTGTCCACTGAGGAGACCGATCCCGTGAGGTTCACTTTCTTCTGGGTGCCATAACCCACGACCACGATTTCGCTGAGCTCCTTGTTATCAGGCTTCAAGGTGACTTTCATGTTGCCTGAGGCTTGCAAGGTTTGAGAAATGTAGCCAACGTAAGAAATGGCGAGCTTGGCATTGGGGTTTTTCAGGTTCAGGGAGAATTTACCGTCCAAGTCGGTCACTGTGCCATTAGACGTTCCGGCTTCCATCACGGTAACGCCGATAAGTGGCTCGCCTTGATTGTCGAGCACACGTCCCGTAGCCACTTGTCTCTGTTGCAATATGCTGCTACTTGGAGGAGTAGAACTGTTGGCCATAGCTTTTGGGCCTACCCCGAACGCAGGAGTAATGGAAGTCAGCGCGCAAATAAGCAAGGCTGTCTTCATCTGTTTTTTAGGTTTAATGTCCTTACTCATATCAGTGTATGTTAATGGTAAAAATATGTGTTTGTGAACAAAAAATATAGGTTTAGCTTTAGTTGTTCCGTAATTTTGTGTAAAGTTAGGGAAAAACGCGATAGTTCACAAGAAAAATCGTGACTTTTTTTGCGAAAAACACATAAAAAAACTCACCTGCCAGACGTGTAGCCTGACAGGTGAGCTCTATTTTGGGTAAGACGATACAGTTTTACCGTCTTACATGTTACAGTTTTACCGTCTTGTTCATCAAATAGCCATCGAGGATGACCATTGCCGCCATGCTCTCAACGATGGGCACCGCCCTTGGCACCACGCATGGGTCGTGACGTCCGCGCACGTCTACGGTGGTGGCATTGCCGTCGATGTCTATCGTGGGCTGCGGCATCAGCAACGTAGCCACAGGCTTGAAAGCCACGCGGAAGAAGATGTCGGCACCGTTGGAGACGCCGCCTTGTATGCCGCCCGAATGGTTGGAAAGGAGACCGTCGGGGGTCATGATGTCGTTGACCTCTGAGCCACGACAACGCACCATGTCGAAGCCGTCGCCAATCTCAAAACCTTTCACGGCATTGATGGAGAGCATGGCCGCGCCAAGCTGGGCGTTGAGCTTGCCAAACTCTGGCTCACCAACCCCAACGGGACAACCTTTTATGACGCAAGTCACCACTCCGCCTACCGTGTCTCCCCTGCCCTTGACGTCGAGGATAAGGTTTTCCATCTCCTTTGCCTTAGGCGCGTCGGGGCAGCGCACCATGTTGTCCTCCGCCTTGTCGAGGTCATACTTATGATAGTCGCGGTCAAGCTCTATGTCGCCTACCTGCGACACGTATGCCTGAACGCTGACACCAAGTTGCCGCAAGGCGAGTTTGGCCAACGCACCGCCCACACATCGCGCTATGGTGACACGGGCAGACGAGCGACCGCCGCCACGATGGTCACGTATGCCGTATTTGGAATAATACGTGAAGTCGGCATGGGAAGGACGAAACAGCCGGCGAATGTTGTCGTAATCCTTGGAATGCTGGTTTGTGTTGCGCACGATGAAGCCAATGGGCATGCCCGTGGACTTTCCCTCAAACACTCCGCTGAGCAACTCAACCTGGTCGGGCTCGTTGCGCGACGTCGTGATTTTGCTCTGTCCTGGACGGCGGCGAGAGAGCTCACGCTGGATGAAGTCAATGTCGATATCTATTCCTGCCGGCATGCCATCTACGACACCACCGACAGCCGCACCGTGACTCTCGCCAAAAGACGTGAGGGTGAAGACATTTCCAAAAGTATTGCGCATGATTATTTATAGGATTATTATTATGTATATCTTGTTTATGTTACAAAGTTACGCTTTTTGCTTTTAATTCAATATCTCATTGCCATGTTTTTACCAAAATCACCAATTTTAAGTATTGTGGCAATGAAAGAAAACAAGTAATTTTGCAATCAGAAAAAGGAAAGGTATGTAAACCTTTTGCCAATTGCCTTACGAGATAGATATCATAATGTTTTTGTATAATTCAATATTAGGCCCGCCGTGAGGTGTGCCTTTTATTTTTTTATCTCCTCAGCGACAGTTTGTCCACATCGATATTAACCTTTTCCTCATTCACGAGAAATCGAAGGGCGCGGTCTATGTCCTCGCTCGGTGCGTCGAGCGCCGCCACTTCGTCCAAAGAGTGCGGCTCCTTATCGGAGAGAAGAGCGAGGATTAGCTTTACCGTGGTGCTTTTGAAAGCCACTGGCTCGCGCCTGCCTCTGAGACACACGTCGCAATGGCCACATTCTTCCACGTCGTCCTCGCCAAAGTAGCGCAACAATTGTTGGCTCCGGCACACGTCATCATTGCCGGCATAAGCCATGATAGCCTCAACGCGCTTCACAAACTGCTCCTTGCGGTCTTCATAAACCGACTTGGGAAGGAACACCTCTTCTTCCCTGTCGCGTTGATAAGACACGAAAGGCATCTTTCGTTGGGGGATATAGCTGATGATGTTGCGCTTGCTAAGGCTCTTCATCACCTGGTAGCACTGGTCGCGACTGAGCTGGGCTTGTGACGCGATGAGCGACTCGTCAACATAACGATAATCGGTGAAAAGGCCTCCATAACAGCGAAGCAACGCCGTCATCACGGCTTCGTCGTTGCCGGAAAGGGAGTCGAGGCGATAAAGGTCGTTGCGACTCAACAGCATGCGAACCCTCGCCGCCGAGTCGGGATCGGTCTCATAATGCAAATATCCGGCATTGTCAAGGATATGGAGCGAGGAATCCACCTGAATGGGAAACAGGTGATAAGTGGCGCAAAACTGCCCAATGTCGAAAGTAAAAGTGTGCCCAATGCCACTCCCCAACCCTACGCCATAATAAAACGCCAGGCAGTTGTACACATTAGTAATATAGTCCTTCGGAGGGAAATTCTCATCAACTCTTCTTGTCAGCTTGCCCACGTCGCTGCCATTCCACAGCAAGACGGCGTAAGCCCTTTTGCCGTCGCGCCCTGCACGTCCAGCCTCCTGGAAATAAGCCTCTATGGAATCTGGACAGTCAAAATGGATGACCAGTCTCACGTCGGGCTTGTCTATGCCCATGCCAAAGGCGTTGGTGGCCACTATTACACGCTTCTTGTCATCCTGCCAAGCCTTCTGTCGCTCGTCGCGAACGGAATGTTCAAGACCAGCGTGATAAAAAGTGGAGTCGATGCCATTGCCTTCCAAGAGTTCGGCTATCTCCCTGCAACGCCGCCGGCTTCTCACGTAGACTATCGCCGCCCCCGCAACACGTCCAAGGATATGCACCAGCTCAGCCGGCTTGTTCTCCGCCTTCCGCACCACATAAGAAAGATTCTTGCGCTCGAAGCTCATGCGGAAGACGTTTTTCGACCTGAAGGCGAGCTTTTCTTGAATGTCATCAATCACTTGCGGCGTGGCGGTGGCGGTCAAGGCCAACACGGGAACGTCGGGCTTCATCTTCCGTAGGCTACCTATCTCCAAATAGGCTGGACGGAAATCGTACCCCCACTGGCTGATGCAATGTGCCTCGTCCACCGTGATGAAACTCACGCGCATGTGGCGAAGCTTCACTTGGAAAATATCAGACGAGAGACGTTCCGGGGATACATAGAGCAACTTCATGTCGCCGAGGATGCAATTGTCCAACGCACTGACTATCTCGCTGCGTTTCATGCCAGAGTAGATGGCCACTGCCCTGATGCCCTTGGCCCTTAGATGCCGCACTTGATCTTTCATCAAGGCTATAAGGGGGGTCACCACTATGCACGTGCCTTCCTTGGCGAGAGCCGGAACTTGAAACGTGACGCTCTTACCTCCGCCCGTAGGCATCAGGCCGAGAGTGTCCTTGCCGGAGCCTATGCTCTCGATAATATCGCGCTGAATGCCGCGGAAATCATCATATCCCCAGTATTGGCGGAGAATGTCGCGATAGATGTCTCTTTCCTCCGGTTCCATTTGCGTGCTGTGTGGATTATACTTCTTCCTCCGTAGGCCGTATGTCCTCTATCTGAAGCTGCACCTGGTTGCGCTTGAACACGTTGGCCTCCAAGGTGTAGGCTATGTCGAAAGACCTCTTCGACTTTATGTACCTTGCCGAGGCACTCTGCCCGAAGGCTATGCCGTTGACCACCGTGCCCGACTTGGAATCGACCAGCTCCAGCTTTATATGCTCTTGCGAGCGTCCCACGACCTTGCTCGTACCATAGTCGTAGACTCCCTTGGTGCAAAACATTGGCTTCTCGTTGCCTGGCCCAAAAGGAGAGAAACGTCGCAAATCGTTGAAGAAGCGTTTGGTTATGTCCTTGAAGTCGAGCACCTCATCTATGCGCAACAACGCCTCGATTTGTTCCGCATGGATATGCTCGTCGACATAGCTCTGGAAACGGTTTCGGAACTCTGGCACGTCGCACCATTTCAACGTCAACCCAGCTGCATAGGTGTGTCCTCCGAAGTTGAGCAGCAGGTCACGACAGCTCTTTATCGCTGAGTATATGTCGAAGCCCATTACCGAACGAGCCGAGCCCGTGGCAAGGTCGCCATCGCGCGTAATGACCACCGTGGGACGGAAATAAAGTTCTGTAAGGCGTGATGCCACGATGCCGATGACGCCTTTTTTCCAATGCTCATCGTATAGCACGATAGAGGAATGGTGTTTCTGGGCATCGATACGCGACACGATCTGGTTGGCCTCTTCGGTCATCTGCTTGTCTATGTCCTTGCGCTGCTCATTATACTCGTCGATGTGGCGAGCCTCCCTGACGGCTGTGCCGAAGTCTTTCTCCACGAGCAAGTCCACGCTCTCCTTGCCATTCTCCATCCTGCCCGAGGCGTTGATGCGTGGGCCTATCTTGAAGATGATGTCGCTCATGGACATCTCGCGCCCATTGAGCCCACAAATATCGATGATGGCCTTAAGTCCTATAGATGGATTCTGGTTTAGCTGCTTCAAGCCATGATATGCGAGAATGCGGTTCTCGTCGACCACGGGGACGAGGTCGGCGGCAATGCTCACGGCGCAAAAGTCGAGAAGAGGAATGAGACGGGAGAATGGAATGCCATTGTTTTTTGAGAATGCTTGCATGAACTTGAACCCCACCCCACATCCACAAAGGTGCTTGAAAGGATAGGTGTCGTCGGCACGCTTGGGATTGAGGATTGCCACGGCATCGGGGAGCGACTCGTCTGGCATGTGGTGGTCGCAGATGATGAAGTCTATGCCAAGACTCTTGGCATAGGCTATCATGTCATGGGCCTTGATGCCACAATCGAGGATGATGATGAGCTTCACCCCAGTCTGGTAAGCGTAGTCGATGCCTTTCTTGCTCACGCCGTAGCCTTCATCGTAGCGGTCGGGGATGTAATAGTCTATATTAGAGTAGAACTGTTGCAGAAACTTGTAGACCAACGCCACGGCCGTGCATCCGTCAACATCGTAGTCGCCATAGACGAGCACTCGCTCCTTGCGTCCCATGGCATCGTTGAGCCTGTCCACCGCTATATCCATATCCTTCATCAAGAACGGATTGATGAGGTCGGAAAGCTGAGGGCGGAAGAACCGCTTGGCGGCACTCTCCGTGGTAATGCCACGCTTGACGAGCAATCCCGTAAGAGTAGGGCTCATGCTAAGTTTCTCGCTCAACTCAATGGCTTGCCGGGACTCCTCAGGTGTTAATGGGTCGTACTTCCATTTGAAATGCATGTTGTTGATTTTTATTTCTAATGCAAAGATAGGCAAAAAAGGAAACAAATGAGAGTATTGGCATGACAAATGAGCAAAAAAAAGAAAAGGCTCGCCTTTTCAGCGAGCCTTTGTTGCATATTGTCGTCTTCAGTGAATCCTTAGAAACCACACTTCTTGCGGATGTCCTTTGGCACGGCGTTCTTGTTTACCATGAAATCCATGGTGTTTGCGACGATGAAGTTCTTGGTCATGTACCAAATGCCCTTATAGTCACCAGTCGTGCCCCAAGAGTTTTTCACCATGTAGTATTCCTTGCCATTCTGATCCTTTGCGATGCCATAGATAAGCATGCCGTGGTCATCTGTGAGCTCCCAGTTGTCGAAACGCTCTTGACGCTGTTTCTGAGTAGGCTCTACCTCTGGCACGTTCACGCCGAGAGAGTCGACAAGGTTCTTTTTCTTTGAAGGAGCGAGCTTGAGCCAGTGAGCCATGTCGGAGCCTTCCATGCTTGCAAGCTTCTTGGTGTCGTACATATAGGCGAGTCCCGTGCGGGTGAAGCCGTCCTCCGAGACATCACCACCCCACGCCACGGTGTAGCCGTTCATGATGGCATTGTCGATGATCTTCGCAAGGTCGTTGATTGGGACGTTCCATGACAATGGATTACGCCAGTTGTCCTGCACCTCAACTGCGAAAGCTGTCCAAAAGGGATGGTGAGTATAACTCGTGAAACTCACGTAGTTGTTGCAAGCCGCGCTGTCAAGGCCCAGGCTTGCGGCAAAACTCTTCGGAGTGTATGCCTTGCCTTGGTAAGTGAACTTCGCAGGGCACTTGCCCAGATAAGAGTCGAGGATGCCCTGCAAACCGTTCTTCCACGCTGGAGACAACTTTGAGGAATTGCTCTTGGCAACAGCCTCAACATAAGGACTCATCACTTTGAAAAACTCATTGAAGTTGAGCAGGGAGTCTCCGTAGAGGCTGCCGGCCTTGGGCATTGCCGTCTCCGGGCAGATGCCATAATGCTGAATCACATAGAGGGGGTCATAGCAGCTGCCGCCTTGGGCAAACTGGCAATCGCCATGAAGACGAACCACCTGAATGGCACGGTCCATATATGTCTTGTTGGCAACAAACGACTCGCAAAGGTCGTAAGTCTTGCCTGTATTCTTCAGAATCTCAGCCTCAAAGAAAGCGAGGGTTGAAAAATCCCAACACGTGCCAGAACGGTTCTGGTTCTTGATGCTTGTGATTGGATTCTCCTTGACCACGGTAAAGACCGGCTTGTTCGGATTTACACTGTCTTTCTTTTCCGCCGCCCCAGCATTCAGGGAAAGCAAAACGGCCATCACGGCCACAATTGTACTCTTCATCTAATTTGTCTTGGTTTTTAATATTTGTTGCAAAATTACGCAAATCTACGCATATAACGAAACTTATTGATACTATTTTTATGCAATATAAAACTTTTTGCGTTTTTTGCATTCACAAGCAACTATTCGTCACTAAACATTTTGTTATTACGCATAATATTACTACCTTTGCAACACATCAATCGCAATGGCCCCGTAGCTCAGTTGAATAGAGCATCAGATTCCGGTTCTGAGTGTCGCGGGTTTGAGTCCCACCGGGGTCACACGGCAAAGCCCTGCAAGTCAATTGACTTGCAGGGCTTTGCGTTTTATGGGCAAGACGGCCTTTCCTCACTTGGTTCGTTACAATGCGTATCCAGTTGACAATCAATCTTCGTCAGCCCAATGTCACTTCTTCAACTTGAATGAAGTCTCTATGCTCACGAGCTCAGCAGAGAAAGCCTTGTCTACCTGCATGCGCTTCTCCACCTGTGAACAAGAATGGATGACCGTGGAGTGATCGCGATTGCCCACGAGCTTTCCTATACGACTTGCCGGCATCTTGGTATATTTCTGCGCGAGATACATCGACACTTGCCGCGCCACCACATAGTCGCGTTTGCGGCTCTTAGAGTTGATTTGCGTGGTGGTGACATTATAATGTTGACATACTTTCTCAAGGATGTCGTCCACCGTGAGTGGGCGGTCGTCTATCTTCACTGCACGCTTCACCACTCGCTCTGCAAGGCGCATGTCGATATTGCAATTGTATACGATGGAGTATGCCATCAATGAGTTGATGACACCTTGCAAGTCGCGCACGCTGCCACTCGCAGTCTCGGCGATAAGCTCAATGACATCACGCGGTATCTTCAATCCGTCGCGCTTGATTTTGTTTTCCAGTATGTCCACGCAAAGCTTGCGGTTTGGCTTCTCAAGCTCGGCTATCAGTCCACACGAGAAACGCGTGAGCAAACGGTCGGGCATATCCTTCAGGTCTACCGGAGGACGATCGGAAGCGAGGATTATACGCTTGCCATTGCGGAAGAGGTTATTGAATATGTGGAAAAAGGTGTTGAGCGTGCCTGTCTTTCCCATCCATTCCTGTATGTCGTCCACGATGAGCATATCAATGGTCTGGTAGAACGCTATGAAAGAGTTCACGGAGTTTTGCAGCACGGCGTTGCTATACTGCACCTGAAACAACCTCGCCGAGATGTAAAGCACCCGCTTCTGTGGATAAAGTTCCTTAGAGCGCATGCCAATGGCATTGATGAGGTGCGTCTTTCCGCATCCCGATGGCCCATAGACAAACATTGGGTTGAACTGCATGGTGCCCGGGTGTTCAGCGATTGACAATCCCACCGAGCGTGACAACTTATTGCTGTCGCCCTCGATATAATTAGAGAACGTGAGGTGTGGGTTCAGTTGCGGGTCAAGTGCCTGTGGCTGGGCCGCGTCGAGTGGTGTCGGGCTTTGGTTTGCCCTTTGCACAGGCTTGGGCTTCACGGCATTTGCCGGTTCCGACCAAACGGTCTCCGTGCCACCCTTGTCCTTGCGCTCTTTATCCACTACTACACGATAGGACAAATGAATCTTTGGACCGAAGCACTCGTAGAGCACCTTGGTAAGAAGATCCACGAAGTTCTCCTCAAGATATTCGTAGACAAAGGGGCTTGGCACCTGCACAAGTATCATCCTTTGAGCCTCATCGAAGTGCTCAAAGACGATTGGCTTGAACCACGTGTCATATATTTGCCCAGTCACATTCTGCCGAATGAGCTTCAATGCATTCTGCCACCGGGAATCATTTTTTGCTGTCATTTTGCTGTCTCAAAGATGTAGATTGTCTGCCATCAGAACGCCTCATTATCGAAACGCAAATGCAAAGCTACACAAAAAAACGATACGTTGCAACCCCCAATTCCACCATTCACTATTGCTGTCAAGTTATAACCTCTTATGAATTATGAAATTAGGGGCAATGAGGCACGCTTGTTAACGTAATATAAATTTCACGTATTCTATTTGTCTTTCTTTCCGAACAAGGAGAAGTGGACGTAACGTTTTGGGTGTGCCTTGAGGTCGATAAGCAAAGAGTCGGCCGAGCGCATCGTGCCATTGAGGTTGCGATAAAGCGTCGGGTCGTTCATGAGCAAGCCCAACGTCCCGTTTGGTGAGTTAAGTTGTCTGGTGACGCTTTCCACGTTGTCGAGAGTGCGGTCTACCTTCGCCATGGTCTGAGCTATGTCGAGCTGGGCGAGACTCGCGGTGAGCTTGTCGGTATTGTTGAGCGTCGCGCCAGCCTTGTCCATTGCATAGTCGGCCTTCGCCAGCAGCCCTGGCACCTTGCCGTTTGCCTGTGCCACGAGGCTGTTAAGGCCAGCTGAAGTCACGGCGAGGTTTGCCGACATAGTTTCCATGTTATGCAAAGAAGCCTTGATGGCGGGATCGGCAAGCAGCATGTTCACGCTCGCCAAGATGCTGTCCACCTTTGGCAACATGGCTGCTATGGTAGGGACGAGTTGCTGCACCGAGCCCATAAGCCCGGCATTCATGTTGCCCTGGATGGTGTCGCCTGGCTCCACCCTCTCGCGGGGGTTGTTGGCAAGCAGGATGTTCATCTTGATATTGCCCATCATGTCGCTTTCTATCTCAGCCGATGAACCTTTCGGTATTCGCAAGTTGTTGTCCACCTGAAACTCCACAAGCACGTTGCCGCTCTTCTGGTAGTCGTAGATTATCGACTTTACGGTTCCCACTTGGTATCCATCCGCGTATATAGGGTTTGACGCCGAGAGACCATTGATGTCCTTGAACGTGGCGTAATACACGTTGTCCGTAGAGAATACCGGCATGCCCTTAAGGAAATGGAGCCCGAAGAAGAGCACCGCAATGCCCACGATAGCCACTGTGGCAATCTTGACTTCTTTAGTAAAAAACTTCATGTTTATCGTGTTATGTCGTTGTTTTCATTTCTTTCCCTTGTTCCCGATGAACTCTCTTATCGCCTCGTTCACGTCCACCGCTTTGCCGTTTTTCATGGCAATGATGAAACAATCGGGGAACTTGTCGATGATTGTGCCGCGCAGCCGCTTTATCTCATTGTAGTTTGTCGAAGCCCCATAGGTATATCTCAACATGGATCCATCCATGAAGCTCTCGCAACCTTTCAAGCCCTTGAATAGCGGACTGCCATCATTGATTTTCTGCTTTCCGGCAAATATCTGTATCTTAAACGTCGGCGCGTTCTTGTCAGCCTGGCGCGTGCTGCCCGCTTTTTTAGTCTCTTCTTTCGCAGGTTGTTGTTTCTGCGCTTGCGTGTTCTCACGTCTGCTCTCGACAGTCCTTCTTGCGTTTCTCGTCGACCTGCCTCCATCGTCGCTCGCGGCGATATTGGCAGACATATAAGATGAGGAATCATCGTCGGCATTGTCATCATACGGAATCTCCGTGCCCATGGAGCCATAGCGTCGCTTGTAAATCCTGAAAGCGCTGACAATGCCCCTCGTGTAAGCGTCAAGGGCAGAGTCGGTGTTCAAGTAGTTTTCCTCGTCGGGCGTGGTAATGAAGCCGAGCTCCAACAGTACGGCGGGCATGGACGTGAGGCGCAACACGGCGAGATTGTTTTGGTGCGCGCCGCCATTTACTCTTCCCGTGGCGCGACAGACCTCTGTTTGCAATATGCGCGACAGCTCCACGCTCCTCTCACGATTCTTGTCTGCGATAAGCTCAAACATGATGTCGCCCTCGGCTGAGTTTTCCAATCCCTTGTATCGGGTCTTATAGTCTTTCTCCAGGAATATCACCGAGTTTTCCCGCTTGGCCACCTCAAGGTTTTCCTGCAGTCCTTTCGAGCCCGTGCGTTCTCCGGTGCCAAGCGTATAGCTTTGAAAACCGTGGCTTATCCTCCCACCCGCAAGGGCATTGATGTGTACAGACAAGAATAGGTCAGCCTTGTTACGATTGGCAATGTCGGCACGCTCGTGCAGCGGTATGAAGACATCAGTGCGTCGGGTGTAGACCACACGCACGTCGTCAAAATTCTTTTCTATGGCGCTGCCCAAGGCGAGGGCATAGCGCAGGGTGAGGTTCTTCTCATAAGATATCAAACCCTTGGCACCACAATCGTTGCCACCATGACCAGCGTCGATCACCACCGTGAATTGTCGAGACGCGGCGCATAGCGTCAACGAGCAAAGGAGCAAGAAGCCTAACGTGAGAAGTGACCTGCGAGACATATCTTTCCCAATCATTCCGTCACGTATTTCTTCAGCGCTCTCACCACTCCATTCTTCCACGTGTTGATGTTGTCGTCGTTGAGTGACAACGAGCTCACCAGTTTCACCACGTGGTCTATTGGCATACCATAGCGCAGCACTCCGGAAATGAGTTTGGCATAGTTCCAGTACTCCGGGTTGAACTTGTCCGACAATCCCTCGACGGTAGTCTTATATCCACGGCGGTTCTCAAATTGGAAGTCGTAGCGGTGTGTCCCGTCCGGGTTTGTCTGCCTGATTATTTTTCCCTTCACCACGGTCTTGGGCAACACTATGCCCTCCTCGTCGTCTTGTAGGCCAGTGAAGATCTCGTAAGGCCGACCATCGAGAAGGCCCACGAACGCCACCCATTTGTCCTTATTGTTTTGAAAGCGCACGACATCGCAGTCGAGCTCGTCTGGGCGATTCTCTATCACCTGTGGACGCGCATAGTCGCCATTAGCCCAAATAGAGCCGTCTGACGAAGCAGCCGACTGGGCCTTGATTTCCTTATCCGATTGTTGTAAATCCATGAAACTTATGCAAGCTTGTTTTTGTTTTGTTCTCGTTTCACACGAGTTATCAATGTGCAAAAATACCTTTTATTTTCCACATTCTATATAAAACTAAACAAAAAAACCATTTTTTTCAGATGATTTTCCATAACTTTGCAAAAATACGTTCAAAAGAGAGCAGCAAAAAGGAAATATGGATAGTTTGAATCATAGAAAGAGCATAAGGAAATATTCCTGCCGTGAGGTGTCCACCCAATTACTGACAAGTCTTCTGAAAGACGCGGAGCGCACGCCAACGATGGGCAACCTCCAGCTCTATAGTGTCGTAGTGACACGCAGCAAGGAGATGAAAGAAAAACTCGCGCCAGCCCACTTCAACCAGCCAATGGTGACAGGCGCGCCTGTAGTGCTCACTTTCTGTGCCGACTTCCGCCGCACCACGCTTTGGGCGGAGAACCGCAAGGCCGAGCCTGGCTACGACAATTTCCTCAGTTTCATCAACGCCGCCACCGACACGCTGCTTTATTGCCAGACTTTCTGCAACCTCGCCGAGGAAGAAGGCTTGGGCACATGCTTCCTTGGCACCACGGTGTATCTCCCACAACTCATAATCGACACTCTCAAGCTGCCTAAGCTCACCTTCCCCGTGGCGACGATAACGCTGGGATGGCCCGACGAAGACCCAGCGCAAAGCGACCGTCTGCCCGTGGAAGCCATCATCCACGAAGAAACCTACGACGACTACACACCAGAGAGAATCAATCAATTCTACGCTTACAAAGAGTCATTGGCGGAAAACAAGCATTTCGTGGAGATTAACCACAAGGAGACGTTGGCACAGGTATTCACCGACCTGAGATACACTCGCAAGGACAACGAGGCCATGTCGGAAGGGTTGATGAAAGCTCTTAAAAGCCAAGGGTTTATCAAGTAGACGGCAATGAGTTCACTTTCAGACATTCTGGTCACAGAAGTGGTGACTGGCAAGCAGCGCAAGGCTTTCGTGGATTTCTTTTACGACCTTTATCGCGACAGCCCGTATGCCGTGCCATACCTTTACCTTGCCGAGAAGCTCACGCTGAAGCCCGGCTCCAACCCCGCTTTCGAGTTTTGTGAGGCTCAATGCTTCCTTGCCTACAAGGAGGGCAAGGTCGTTGGCAGGGTGGCTGCCATAATAAACCATCGTGCCAACGACTACTGGAAACGCAAGATGGTGCGCTTCGGCTGGTTCGACTTCATCGATGACCCCAAGGTCTCTGAGGCCCTTTTGCTTGCCGTGGAGAAATGGGGAAAGGACAAGGGCATGACCGAGATAGCGGGGCCTTTCGGCTTCGAGGACATGGATCGCGAAGGTATGCTGGTGGACGGTTTCGACGAGCTGTCGAGCATGTACGTCAACTACAACTACCATTATTACCCAAAACACATGGACCGGCTCAGCTTCAAGAAAGACAACGACTATGTGGAATATCGCATTAAGGTGCCCGAGGTGACACCAGAGAAGTTCGCACGCACGGCAAAGCTCATCAAGACGCACTATCACCTCGAAGAGAGAAAGTTCAGCGTCCGCGACATGACCAAGGGTGGCAGGGCACGCGAACTTTTCAACATCCTCAACATCACTTACGCCAACCTGTATGGGTACTCGCAACTCTCAACCGAGCAGATAGACACGATAACCAACAATTACATTAGACTTGCCGACCTCAACCTCGTCACCTGCGTGGTCGACACCGAGAAAGACGACAAGATGGTAGGCTTCGGGGTGTCGTTTCCCTCTTTCTCCGAGGCGTTGCGTCGCACCCACGACGGCAAGCTCCTGCCCTTCGGATGGTGGCAACTTTTCAAGGAGCTGAAATGGCACTTTACCCGAACGGTGGACTTGCTGCTCATCGGCGTGTTGCCCGAATACCGCATGAAAGGCGCCAACGCCATCATCTTCAACGACCTAATATCATGGTACCGGCGCTATGGATTCGAATACGCCGTGACAGGGCCACAGATGGAGACCAACAAGGGCGTGCTCTCGCAATGGCAATACCTGGAGTCGGAGGAGATAAGGCGGCATCGCATTTACGTAAAGGACATCGAATGAAATAACGATAGAACCATGGAAAATGAAGTTTTAAAGGCTATCAAGGAGCGTCGCAGCATTCGCCGCTTCAAGAAGGAACAAGTCACCAACGAACAGCTAAACACCGTGCTCGAGGCTGGCACGTGGGCTCCCACGGGCATGGGCACGCAAGACCCGTTCATCGTGGCCGTGCAAGACGAGCGGCAGAAGGCCATACTCTCGAAGATAAACGCGGAAATAATGGGCACGAAATCAGACCCTTTCTATGGAGCGCCAACACAAGTGTATGTCTTCGCGCCCGCCGACAACGCCAACAACGTGAAAGACGGCAGCCTCATCCTCGGCACGATGATGCTCGCCGCCCACTCCATCGGGCTCGGCTCTTGCTGGATCAATCGCGTCGACAAGATGGTTGAGCGCCCAGAGGTGAAAGAGCTGATGAAGTCGTGGGGACTGCCCGAAGGTCTCATGGGCGTCGGCTCATTGGCATTGGGCTATTCCGAAAGCGAGCCTCACCCTGCCAAGCCTCGCAAGAAAGACTACACAAGGGTCATTAAGTAAGGCAACAAGAGACAATAATAGATAGGTGATGATAGACAGGCAGACAGTAGAGAAAATCAAGGACGCGGCAAACATCGTGGATGTCGTGTCGGAGTTTGTCACGCTTAAGAAGTCGGGGGCCAATTATAAAGGTCTCTGCCCTTTTCACAACGAGAAGACACCGTCGTTCTATGTCTCCCCGGCGCGTGGCACCTGTCACTGCTTCGGTTGCGGCAAGGGCGGCAACGCCGTAACCTTCATCATGGAGCACGAACAGCTCACCTATCCCGAGGCGCTGAGATGGCTCGCGAAGAAATATCACATAGAGATAAGAGAGCGCGAACTGACCAATGAGGAGAAGGAGGAACAGTCGAAACGTGAGTCGATGTTCATCGTCAACGAGTGGGCGGAACAGTATTTCGAGGATCTTCTCCACAACCATCCCGATGGCCAGGCCATTGGCTTGCAATATTTCCGCTCGCGTGGCTTCCGCGACGACATCATAAAGAAGTTCAACCTTGGCTACGACCTGCCCGACCGTTTCTTGCTTGCCACCGCAGCCAAACAGAAAGGCTACAAGGAGGAGTTCTTAGTGTCCACCGGCCTGTGCTATAAGACCGAGCGCAACGAGCTCATCGACCGCTATGCCGGGCGCGTGGTCTTCCCATGGACGGGCGTGAGCGGCAAGGTGGTGGGATTCACTGCCCGCGTGCTCGACAAGCGCACGAAAGGCGTGAACCAGAAATATGTCAACTCGCCCGACTCGGAGGTCTTCCACAAGGACCACGAGCTCTATGGCATTTGGCAGGCCAAGCGAGCCATAGCCAAGGAAGACCGCGTGTTCATGGTCGAGGGCCAGGCCGACGTCATATCCATGCACCAATGCGGCATAGAGAACGTGGTGGCCAACTCCGGCACGGCCTTGAGCCTCCACCAGATACACATGCTACACCGCTTCACTGGCAACATCACGCTCATCTACGATGGCGACGCGGCCGGCATTCACGCAGCCTTGCGAGGCACCGACATGCTGCTCTCCGAGGGCATGAGCCTAAGGGTGCTGCTGCTGCCGGGCGGGCAAGACCCCGACGAGTTCGCGAGAAGCCACACTGCGGAGGATTTCCGCAAGTATATCGACGACAACCAGGAAGACTTCATACAGTTCAAGACATCGTTGCTGCTCAAGGGCGAGACGGACCCGAAGAAACGCGCCGACGGCATCAACTCCATCGTGGAGAGCATATCCATGATACAAGACCCCATCTTGCGCGACACCTACATCCACGATTGCTCACAGCGCATAGGCATGGCAGAGGCCACGCTCATCAACAGGATGAACACCTACATCAGAAACAAGAGCCCCTATGCCACGTCAGAGCCAAAGGCCACCGCACAGAACACCGAAGAGCACATAGTCGACGACAAGGGAAAGGCATCATCGCTCATCGTAAGGCTCATAGTGAAGCATGGCGAACGCGTCATATATAATAATGTGGAAGACGACAATGGCGTATGCCATAACCTCACGATAGCGCAGGTGGTGGAATACAGCCTGGCGCAAGACCATCTATCCTTCAGCAACGACTTGTACAACCGCATATTGCATGAGGCGGCGGAGAAAAGCTCTGCCCCACAATGGAAGGCCGAGCCTTATTTCCTTCACCACGACGACATTGACATCTGCCGCGTGGCTACGGAACTGTCGGCAGACGCGTACCACGTGACACAATCAAAAGACGAGGAGCCCATAAACGAGGAGGCGAGAAAACAGCAAGAGGCCAACCAGATGGACGCGCTAAGGGAACAAACGGAGCATCTGCTTCTCGATTTCCGCATGGGGTACGTGGAGAGGCACCTGAAGGAGTTGCAGGCGCAGATGCTGAAAGTGGCAGGAGACATGGGCAAGCTGAAGGAACTGATGGCAGAGTTCAAGGACATGCAGCAAATACGCAATCTGCTTGCCAAGAAGCTCGGCAACAATATCTTCGTATAATCACCACCCCATTTAAGTTGAAAGATGACTTTCGAAATAGCCTTTCGGCCTCACGCTTGAATCGCGTCGCGATTCAAGCGTGAGGCCGTTGCGATTCAAGCGTAAAGCCATCACGATTCAAGCGTAAAGCCGACGCCATTCAAGCGTAAGGCCGAAACGCCACCGAAAACGACAGAAAACGACCTCGGCAAAGCCTCTGCTTGCCTCTTGTTTTTACGGTCAAGCAACATCTAAGAGCACTTTTAGCGGATTATTCGCACTCTTAGGGGTTTTAGCCAATAGCAATATAATATTAAAACAAAATCAGACGCGTTGTTAACTATATTTGCTACCTTTGCACATTACAAAGGAAAATCACATGCAAATAATCGATACCATAACCGCCATCTCTTTCTTTTTGATATCCATCGCATTGACTGCCCTCATCGTGTTCAGGCTTTGGGACATGAGAAAGGCAATATTGCCACGACACGGAAGCGATGCCAAGACAATAATGAAACGAGCCTTGAGGCAACTGAATGTAAATGCTGATTGGACGCAGGACAAGGACACGACCACCTCGCGTTTCGTTTACCAAGGAGGACACTTCAGCATAGAGATCGTGGAAGGCCGCAAATTTGCCACGGTCAACTACCTATACTTCTACAAGGCCGACATGGACAGCATAGAGAACGTGCGTGCCGTGTGCAACCTCTGCAACCTCAATGCGGAAAACTGCCGCATAGTGTACACCGTGGACGGCAAGGACAATTGCGTGGACGTGCATTTCATAAGCGAGATTCCCGTAGCGCAAGACAGCGTTGAAGAATCGCTGCAACTCACCATGGGCAATGCCTTTCGCTGGCAAAACACGTTCACGAAGAAGCTCGAAGACTTAGGCAAGAACAAGAAAAGCGACCAAGAGAAAAAGGCCGCCGAGATTGACGGCGAGCTTGGCCTCCTGCGCGAGCAAGAGATGGCACATCAACCCGAAGGCCCTGGGTGGCACGAGACGCCAAGCGAGCCTTACAGCCTGGGCCATGTGCTATCCACCACCATGGGACTAACCGACATCGTGCCCATAGGCTTGACAATGGCCGGGAGCGAGACTGCACGAACAATGACCAACGCCAACGACATATTGGGCATGAGCATTCACGAAGTGCTCATCGAAGACGGCAAGTTCAAACACAAGTCGGCATTTTCCAAGCTCGACTTCTACGATCCTCGCGACCTGTCTGAAGAGCGGCACATGATGATAGACTTTGAGGCAGAGGGACAGACCAAGGACACGCTATACTATCGTGTCACGTTGTCGCTGTCGCCTGCGGCTCTTGACGGCGAGACGGATGACTGTTCATGGAAACGGCAGAAATCGGCCACGAGCATAATGATCGGCTATGACCTGACGCCTTCTGACGAGCGGTTGGCCCATTTCCACTATGTATGGAAAGAGGCCATGGCCAAGGTCAATAGCGGCGACGAGGAAAACATGACCGACGAGGAAAAGACCATTGCCAATATGCAGAGACCACACATAGCCGAGAACTTCCACATTGGCAGGCAACTATATTTGCAGAAGCGCTTCTACGAGGCACTGGGGCACTTGACCGACGCTTACCACGAGCTGGAGGCCATATGGACTGGCAATGACCGCATTGGCAGGGATTCCATCCATGAGACCGCGTATCTCATAGCCTGCTGCTACATGAGTCTCAGGCAATATGAAAAGGCCTGCTTTTATATACAAGCCACGGCGCCATTCGGCATCGGCAAATACACGAAAGTATATATCAACAGCCTGGTCAACAACAAGGACTTCAGGGCTCTCGACGCCATTGACACCTTGCTCGACGACCTGTCTCGATGGCACGAGAACAATTTTTTGGGCAGCGATGACGACGATGATGACCAATACGACCCCAACGAGGCGCAACTTGACAGCTTCATCAGCTTCGCCAAGCGACGCAAGGCATACCTGCTCGTCGACCTGGGCAGATACGGCGAAGCGGAAGCCATGCTCACGAAGATGCTCAATGAGCCGGAAAACAGCGACTTCGCCCTCAATGAGCTCGCGTATATACAGAAGAACAAGTGACAGTATAATGAAATCAGTATAACAACAAAACAATAATATAATATGTATTACATAGAAAAATCGTTTGAGATATCGGCTTGTCACCACTTAATACTTGACCACGGCAGCAAATGCGAGAACATGCATGGCCACAACTGGCAAATAACGGTATACTGCAAGGCCGAGGAGCTCGACAACAACGGGATGGTGATCGACTTCACGCTCATAAAGCAGAAAATACACGGCAAGCTCGACCACCAAGACCTGAACAAGGTGCTCGACTTCAACCCTACGGCAGAGAACATAGCCAAGTGGATTGTGGACGAGATACCACATTGCTACAAGGCAAAGGTGGCTGAGACGGCGAGCAACGTGGCCATTTATGAGAAATAGATGATGGACAAGACATATCGCGTCAACGACATTTTCTATTCGCTGCAAGGCGAGGGACACAACACGGGGCGCGCCGCCGTGTTCGTGAGATTCAGCGGCTGCAACCTGAGATGCCCTTTCTGCGACACCGACTTTTCCGAGTTTGACAACATGACCGCCGAGGAAATAGTTAGCCGTATGACGAATCTCATCCCCAAATCGGAAGAGAAGCCCATGGTGGTGCTTACCGGCGGAGAGCCTACATTGCAAGCAGACTGCGCCCTTATCGACGCCATCCACAACGCGGGATTCCAGATGGTGGCAATGGAGAGCAACGGCACTGGCGAGCCTCCCGCGAACCTCGACTGGCTGACGGTGTCGCCCAAGGAACGTGTCAGCGTGAGCCGTTGCAATGAGCTGAAAGTGCTGTTCGATGGCAAAAACGAGCCAAGCGACCATGGGGTGAACGCTGACTTCCACTATCTGCAGCCACTCGACAGTGGAGACGAAAAAGAAAACGCCTCCATCTTGAGAAGCTGCGTGGATTACATCGCCAAGCATCCACAGTGGAGGCTCAGCCTCCAAACCCACAAGCTCATAGGCATAAAATAGGGAAACGGCAATGGGAGGCACGGATTATATCTACTGGATTTTCTACGTCGCCTATGTCGCGGTAGACATAGTGGTGATGTTGAAGGTGGTGATGGACAATCGGCAGCCATCAAAGACCATGGCTTGGCTCCTCGTGCTTTGGGCGGTGCCATTCGTGGGAATCCTCCTCTACTTCTTCTTCGGGCAAAACACGCGCAAGGAGAGGCTCATCTCCGAGAGATCGCTGAGCCAGCTCACCAAGCGGTCAATGTTTGAGTATATCGAACAGAAAGACCTTCGCCTGCCAGAGGCCCACCGGCCGCTGATGATGCTCTTCAAGAACCAAAGCATGGCATTGCCCTTCAAGGACAACGAGGTAAGGATTTACACGTCGGGCTACGAGTTCTTCCCCAACCTGCTACGCGAGATTAGCCTCGCCAAGAAGCACATCCACGTGGACATATACATTTTCGAGGACGACGAACTGGGCAACCTCATAGCCGACGCCTTGATAGACAGGGCAGAGCATGGCGTGGAAGTGAGGGTGATCTACGACGACGTGGGATGCCTGAAAGTGAAAAATGACTTCCACGAGCGCATGCGCAACGCTGGCATCGAAATTCATCCCTTCATGCCGGTGAAGTTTCCCATGTTCACCTCGAAAGCCAACTACAGAAACCACCGCAAGATTATAGTCATCGACGGGCGCGTGGGGTTCGTGGGCGGCATGAACATAGCCACGCGATACGTGAAGGGAACAGGCACGCAACCCTGGCGCGACACGGTGACGCGAGTGACAGGCGGAGCCGTATACGGCTTGCAACGGGCATTCCTGGTGGATTGGTACTTCGTTGACCGCACTCTCATCACAAACCAGAGCTACTATCCCCCACTCGACCATTCCATCAACAACAACTGCCTCGCACAAGTGGTAACGAGCAGCCCAATAACCCTCTGGCCCGACATCATGCAAGGCTATGTGCGCATATTGCTCGAGGCAAAGCGGTATGTCTACATGGAGACCCCTTATTTCCTGCCCACGGAGCCAGTGCTCTTCGCCATGCGCACCGCGGCCCTCGCGGGGGTTGACGTGAGGCTGATTGTGCCGATGCACAGCGACTCCAAGATCGTGGAATGGGCAAGCGCGAGCTATATCAGCGAAGTGGCGGAAGCCGGGGTGAAGGTCTATTTCTACCAAGCAGGATTCAACCACTCCAAGTTTTTGGTCAGCGACGACAGCATCTGCACTTGTGGAAGCACCAACGTGGACTTCCGCAGCTTTGAGCACGACTTTGAGGCCAACGTCTTCTTCTTCGACGAGGGCGTGGCATTGCGCATGAAGAAGATATTCCTCGACGACCAGGCCCTAAGCCCAACCTACGACGAGATTTTCGCTCACGCGCACTTCTCGTTCAGGAAAAGGCTTTGGACAAGCATAATAAGACTTTTGAGTCCGCTCTTGTGATTTTTTTCGTAACTTTGCACCAAAGCAGTTCATTTGGCACATAGAGGAAAACGAAATGAGATTGAAAGTCAACAACACATATTGTCTCGGAGGATGCGCCTTCCTGTTAGCCATCCTATGCATCGCAAGCATAGGCTCTCCCATGCACTTTGAGAAGCAAAGGGCAAGACGCGAGAACGCCGTGAAGGAAAGGCTGATGACCATTCGCGCGGCAGAAGAGAAATACAGGGCAAGACATGGGGTATACGCCGCGAGCTTCAAGGAGCTCGCACGCTGTGGACTTCTCGCCGACTCGCTCGGTGATGTCCCGGGCGTGGAAGGCCAACGGTTTTCCATAACAGCTACCACCCTTCCCGGTAAGAGCGGAAAGGCAATACCCGTGATGGAATGCGGCGCGACATACAAGCAATACCTGGATGGGCTCGACAAGTCGAGCATAAGCGAGCTCACCGAGGAGGCCAGCGCCAACGGAAGATTCCCTGGCCTGAAAATAGGCGATACGGAAACACCAAACGACAACGCGGGCAACTGGTGAGCCCCGATGCCACGCTAACAACATGAATTTCGAAAAGACCATGCAACACAGAATGACGATAAGGGTGGCGGCTGGCTCACTCGCCTTCGCTCTTCCAAAGGACACGGATCGCACGCAAGTGGACTTCTGCAAATACGCATCGAAAAGCGGTATATCCGTGGCGGCGCAACTGCGCGACGCTTTCAAGACCGTGGAGATGCTGAAAGAGTCTGCAACCGAAAGGGCCAAGATCCTTGTAGACTCGCCCATCCTCCTGATACCTCTCGATGAATACAACGACAAGGACAAGGAGACCCTCTATAAGCACTCGTTCCCATCAACAGAGGGCTGCGCCATCATTGGCAATGTGCTGCCCGACTTGAATGCCGTGGCCGTGTTTGCACTGAACCGTGACCTGAAGCTCGTGGTGGAAGACCATTACAACGACACGAGGTACATACACCTCATGCAACCCGTGTGGGACTATCTGCACAGGAGGCACTTCCTTGGCAACAGGCGGAAGCTGTATGTTTATTTCCACGACAACGAACTGGAGATGTTCAGTTTCGAGCGCAACCATTTCATCTTCTACAACCGATATCAAGCCCGCTCGGTCAAGGACGCGGTATACTTCACGCTCTTCGTCTGGAAACAGCTCGCGCTTGACCAAACACACGACGAGCTGTACCTTGTGGGCGAGATTCCCGACAAGGAGACGATGCTCAGGAGCCTGCGAGAATACGTCCAGATGGTAGCGGTAATCAGTTCTACCGCAAGTTTCAGCAACGTGCCATTGACACAGGAAAAGGGAATTACGTTTGACATGATAACATCTTTACTCGCATGAGAATAATAACCGGAAAATACAAAGGACGGCATTTCGACATCCCACGCACATTCAAGGCAAGGCCCACGACCGATTTCGCGAAAGAAAACATCTTCAACGTGCTCAATGGCTACCTCGACTTCGACGGATCGTCATCGTTGGACCTTTTCGCAGGCACGGGAAGCATATCTCTTGAGATGCTGTCAAGGGGGTGTGCCCCCGTGATAAGCGTGGAAGCCGACAGGGAGCACTCAGCTTTCATCGACAAGTGCATGAAGAAAATAGGCACAAGTGACAACATATTGATACGTGGCGACGTTTTCCGCTTCTTGAAGAAATGCCACGAGACATTCGACTTCATCTTCGCCGACCCACCATACGCATTGGACAATCTCGCGTCCATACCAAGCCTGATATTTGAAAACGAGCTTTTGAAACCAGACGGCATCTTCGTGCTGGAGCATGGCAAGAACTACGACTTCTCAGAAGAGCCACACTTCGTGGAGCACAGAAGCTATGGAAGCGTGAACTTCTCCCTATTCAGATAAGGACACTGGATGAAGACTTACGAGCTGGTAGAACGCATCATCGGCAACTTCGGCTTTTCTCCTACGCATGACCAATACAACGCCCTCAACGTTTTCTCGCACTTTCTCGCCGACCGCAGACAAGAGGCCGTGATGGTGATGCGAGGCTCGGCCGGCACTGGCAAGACATCACTCGCCTCGGCCATCGTATACACACTCCACTCCCTCGGACAGCGGCTCGTGCTCATGGCACCCACAGGACGCGCCGCAAAGGTTTTTTCCATGAGCAGCGGAATGGAGGCAAGCACCATACATCGCACGATATACAGGGAGAAAAGTTTTACTGGTATTGAAGGAAGTTTCGACCTTAACTTCAACGTGCACAAAAACACATTGTTCGTGGTCGATGAGGCCTCCATGATAGGCAATGGCAGCGCGGGAGAAAGTGGCTTCGGCTCCGGCAGCGTGCTCTACGACCTCATGCGCTATGTATACAACGGCAACAACTGCCGACTCATGCTCATTGGCGACAAGGCGCAGTTGCCGCCAATAGGCGAGGAAGAGGCTCCGGCATTGTCAGCGCAAGAACTTGAAAGCTATGGTCTCAACGTTTACCAATGCGACCTCGATGAGGTGCTCAGGCAAGGAGAAGGCTCAGGCATTCTCTACAACGCAACAATCATCAGACGCATGATAACGCACAGCGAAATGACCTATCTGCCAAAAATCCACTTGAAAGGATTCTCCGACATAATGATCATGCCGGGCAACGACCTGATAGAAAGTCTTGCGTCAAGCTATAGCAAGATGGGGACAGACGAGACAATAATCATAACACGCTCAAACAAAAGGGCAAACATATATAATAATGGTATAAGGAATTCCATTCTTGACCGCGAAGAAGCCTTATGCCCCGGCGACATGCTGATGGTCGTGAAAAACAAATACATAGCCAACGACAACAAAAACAATGGAAGCGGCATAGAAGAAAGCAAAAACCAGAAGGAGACTTTCATTGCCAACGGCGACCGCTGCGTGGTATGCAGGGTACGCAATTTCATAGACCTTTATGGTTTCCATTTCGCTGATGCCACACTAAGATTTCCAGACTTGGACAACTATGAGCTTGACACGACCATCATTCTCGACACGCTATCAAGTGAGGCACCAGCCCTCACACGCGAACAAAACGAAAGACTCTTCAATGGGGTTATGGAAGACTATGACGACATACCATTGAAGGCAGACCGCATGAAGGCTTTGAGAAAAGACAAGTATTTCAACGCCATACAAGTGAAATTCGCCTACGCCGTCACCTGCCACAAGGCACAAGGCGGACAATGGCAGCACGTTTATCTCGACCAGGGGTACATGACCGACGACATGCTCACCCCCGACTATATCCACTGGCTATACACGGCTTTCACACGTGCCAAGGAAAAGCTGTTTCTCGTGAATTGGCCCAAGACACAAATTGATGTCTGACAAGACAATTGCACCAATTATAAGTAACACCTACCATCTTCTTACATGCACAAAACCATGCGCATTGTGCAAAAAACGGCTCTTTTAATGCCTTTTCTTTGGCAGGGAGGCAAATTTGTTGTAATTTTGCCCCGACATATTGTCCATATCTATAAGAAGATTACATAATTACATATAATAATAATACATGAAATTGAACATTGTAGTGCTTGCCAAGCAAGTACCCGACACGCGAAATGTGGGTAAAGATGCAATGACAGCCGAAGGCACTGTGAACCGTGCCGCGCTTCCTGCCATCTTCAACCCCGAAGATCTCAACGCGTTGGAACAGGCTCTTCGCCTGAAAGACCAGGATCCCGAAAACGTACACGTTGGTGTTGTCACCATGGGTCCTCCACGTGCAGGCGAGATATTGCGTGAAAGCCTTTACCGTGGCGCTGACGAGGGTTGGCTCCTCACAGACCGAAAGAGTGCTGGTGCCGATACGCTCGCCACAGCTTATTTCCTCTCAAAGGCAATAGAGAAAATCGACAAGGAGGCTTTCCATGTAGACCTCGTAATCGGTGGTCGCCAGGCTATTGATGGTGACACCGCTCAGGTAGGCCCACAGGTGGCACAGAAACTTGGTCTCAACCAGGTGACTTACGCTGAGGAAATAAAAGAGGTGAAGGACGGCAAGGCTACAATAGTGCGCCACATCGACGGTGGCGTGGAGACAGTGGTGGCTCCTTTGCCAGTGATGGTCACTGTCAATGGCACAGCAGCCCCTGCACGCCCATGCAACGCCAAACTCGTGATGAAATACAAATACGCCTCTTGCCCAATGGAGCGCAAGGGCGACGAGCCTTGGGCTTCTCTTTACGAGACACGTCCTTATCTCACGCTCGGACAATGGAGCATCGCCGACTGCGGAGCCGACTACGCACAGTGCGGTCTCGCAGGCTCGCCCACGAAGGTGAAAGCCGTGAAGAACATCGTCTTCCAGGCCAAGGAGAGCAAAAGACTCACCGCTTCCGACGAGGACGTGGAGGGTCTCGTGAAAGAACTGTTGGACGAGAGTATTATTGGATAGTAAGTAGTGGAAACAATGAATAACGTATTTGTATATTGCGAGATAGAAGGCACTACCGTACAGGAAGTGTCACAAGAACTGCTCACCAAGGGTCGCAAGCTCGCCGACACTCTCGGCGTGGAGCTCAACGCCATCGTGGCCGGCACCGGCATCAAGGGCAAGGTGGAAGACCAGATTCTGCCTTACGGGGTGGACAAGCTTTTCGTGTTTGATGGCGAGGGCCTGTTCCCATACACCTCTGCGCCACACACCGACATAGTTGTAAACCTCTTCAAGGAGGAAAAACCACAGATTGCCCTCATGGGAGCTACCGTCATTGGCCGCGACCTCGGCCCAAGGGTATCGTCATCATTGACCTCTGGCCTCACTGCCGACTGCACACAGCTGGAGATTGGCGAGTACGATGACAAGAAGAGCGGAAAGCACTACGACAACCTGCTCTTCCAGATTCGTCCGGCTTTCGGTGGCAACATCGTGGCTACCATCGTAAACCCTGACCATCGTCCACAGATGGCAACTGTCCGCTCAGGCGTCATGCAGAAAGCTCTCTATGAGGGCAAGGCCAAGGGTGAGGTCGTCTATCCAGACCCCAAAAAATATGTCAATCCATTGTCATACGCCGTGCAGGTGATAGACCGTCAGGTGGAGGCTGCCAAGAACAACCTCAAGAGCGCGCCTATCGTAGTGGCTGGCGGTTATGGTGTTGGCTCAAAGGAAGGCTTCGACATGCTCTTCCAGCTTGCCAAGGAGCTTCACGGTGAGGTAGGCGCAAGCCGCGCAGCCGTGGACGCAGGATGGGTGAGCCATGACAGGCAGGTTGGTCAGACGGGCGTGACGGTACACCCCAAAGTGTACATCGCTTGCGGCATCAGCGGCCAGATTCAGCACATTTCCGGTATGCAAGATTCGGGCATCATCATCTCTGTCAACAGTGACCCAGACGCTCCAATCAATCAGATTGCCGACTATATCATAACTGGCACCGTGGAGGAGGTCGTTCCGAAACTCATCAAGTATTATAAGCAGAATAATAAGTAATTCTTTTATTCTCCAAAACAAACAACAATGATTGACGCAAAAAAACTACAATATTATCTCGACTCGCCTCTGATGAAGCGTATTGTCGAGCTGAAAGAGCGCGACTTTGCAGACAAGGACAAGTTTGACTATGCTCCTGTTTCTTACGATGACGCCATCGAGAACTATAAGCGCATCGTAGACATCACTGGCGAGGTAGCGAAGAATGTCATAGAGCCAAACTCGGAGAGCGTTGACCTCGAAGGCCCACACCTCGTGGACAACCGCATGGTCTACGCATCAAAGACATACGAGAACCTTGACGCAACGCGCAAAGCCGGTCTCTGGGGCATCACCATGCCACGCCGTTTCGGTGGACTCAACCTGCCCATGACGGTGTTCTCCATGCTCTCTGAGCTTGTATCGGCTGCGGACAGCGGCTTCCAGAACGTGTGGTCGCTCCAAAGCTGCATAGACACACTCTACGAATTTGGCACTCCTGAGCAGCAGACTAAATACATACCACGCATCTGCGCTGGCGAAACCATGTCAATGGACCTCACAGAGCCCGACGCTGGCTCAGACCTTCAGCACGTCATGCTCAAGGCCACACAGGATGCCGACGGTACATGGAGGCTCAATGGCGTGAAGCGTTTCATAACCAATGGCGACTCAGACATTCACCTCGTGCTGGCACGTTCAGAGGAGGGCACTCGCGATGGACGTGGACTCTCAATGTTCATCTACGACAAGCGCGACGGTGGCGTGGACGTGCGCCACATCGAGAACAAGCTGGGCATCCATGGCTCACCAACCTGCGAACTTGTTTACAAGAACGCCAAGGCTGAGCTTTGCGGTGACCGTCGCCTCGGCCTTATCAAGTATGTGATGAGCCTGATGAACGGCGCGCGTCTCGGCATCGCGGCCCAGAGCGTGGGATTGCAACAGGAGGCTTACGACCAGGCAGTAGACTACGCACGAGAGCGCAAACAGTTTGGCGAGGCCATTATCAACTTCCCTGCCGTCTACGACATGCTGTCACGCATCAAGGCTAAGCTTGACGCAAGCCGTGCCGTCCTTTACCAAACTTCACGCTACGTGGACATCTACAAGACCCTTGAGGACATCTCTCGCGAGCGCAAGCTAACGGCCGACGAGCGCAAGGAGATGAAGAAATACAGCCGCTTGGCCGACGCATTCACTCCTCTGGGCAAGGGCATGACATCTGAGTATGCCAACCAATCGGCTTACGACTGCGTGAGCGTGCATGGCGGCTCAGGCTTCATCATGGAGTATAAGGCTCAACGCCTGTTGCGCGACGCTCGCATCTTCTCCATCTACGAGGGCACCACGCAGCTTCAAGTGGTGGCGGCTATCCGCTACATCACCAACGGCACTTATCTCAACATCATGAAAGAGATGCTCCTTGAGGAAGTGTCCGAGGCTGTGAAGCCTCTCCTCGACCGCATCGCCAAGTGCGTGGACCTCTACGCCGAGGCCGTGGAAAAGGTAAAGGCCGACAACGACCAGGCAGAGCACGACTTCCTTGGCCGCCGCCTATACAACATGACTGGCGACATCATCCTCTCCCTGCTCCTGCTCAACGATTCCACAAAGGCTCCAGAGGAGTTTGAGAAGAGCGCAAACGTCTTCGTGCGCATGGCAGAGGAAGAGTGCATAGGCTCTCACGCATACATCATGAACTTCAAAGCAGAAGATCTCAAAAACTTTGTGACAGAGTAAACAACATTAGAACAAAACAGCATAAAAGAAGCCACGCCAATGTTCTTGGCGTGGCTTCTTTTTATAACAAATGTTTTGCGCCCAACCGTGTCTATCAATACGATAGGCGTATTGAGCGACTTTATTATTTTACGATTTTTCTTACCGTGCCATCGCTCATGCGCACGATGTTGATGCCGTGGCGCATGGCAGCAACGCGCTTGCCATCAACAGTGTAGATGCCAACAACGTGTACATTGTCGTTCTCCGTGGGAAGGACAACGCCATTCGTAATGTTCTTTATTTCAGCGATAATGTCCTCCAAGGCTTTGATGTCCTCCTCACTGCGCAGATAGTAGGAGCGAGAGGTTGTCTCAAGAGTGTTTTCAAGCTTATTACGCAACTCGTCAGTGAGCTCTTCCTTACCGAGATACGACTTTGCCTCGTCGAAGAGTTCTACATATTTATCGTATGTTTGCTTCTGCTTGGGAGAAATGAGCAACCAATCGTTGGCAGAGCCTTTGCTCTCCGCCGCTGAATACTTTGGAGAGTTGCCATCCGTATCGATATTAAAGTAGCGCGTCTCCGTGCCGCCCAAAAGCTTGTTGCGAGTATTGACAAGCTTGTATACATACTCACCTTCCATGTTCTGCGCATCATCATTCAGCAAGGCCGTGAACGTCGTGGCTCCACTGTTCTCCTGGATTTTTGTATTCCAAGAGCCTTTATATTCCATGTGCAAACGATACTTGTCAGAATCGAATGTGTAGCCTTTAGTTTGAGAGCGTACGAACCATGTCGGGGCGGCATTGACGTCGGTCACCTTAGGCTTGGTATCATGGCTAATGAAGTATTTCTTGCCGACATTATATATATAAACCTCCTGGCCGTTGCCCTCTATTTGCTCACCGTTCCACCACTTGTCGCTGCTGCACGCATTGAGCGTTGAAGGGTCTGAATGGTAAGTGGCCGTAAAGTTCACGATTACGGGCACGTGGTCGCCAAGCAGCTCTCCATCTGCCGACTGATAGCGTGCGGCATCGAAGGTGATGCTGTTGGCTGTCAATGTCGTGCTATTGGCAGGATTGACAGGATTGAGAAACAGTACCTTGTCCACTATCTCGTAATAGCGGTAGGCTTCTGGGTCGGTCTTCTTATCGGCTGGAATCACCAATGTTTCAGAGTTGTCAAGCTTTGGGTATTCGCCGTTCTTGCACAGGTCAATCCACGCGTCAGTGACAGTGTATTTGCCAGCTGCATTAATGGGGTCAATGAAGAGCGACAGAATGTCGTCGCGTGTGTAGCGACTGTTGGTGTCGCCCATCACGATGACCGCGTGGCCGTTGGGATTAGCGAGAATAGCGTCGCGCAACTGTTCCCACTGAGATGCCCGCGCAGCGTTATCCTGAGGATCCGTGTCGGCATCCATGTGCATGGTATAGAAGTCTACAACCACGCCATCACCGAAATCAACGGTATAGAAGCGATATCCCTTGTTTATAAGTTCGTCGGAACCATTCTCGAACTTGCCATAGGTTTGTTTCCATGCCGTCCACTGCTCTTCTTCAAATTTAAGTGGCGACTTGACAATGAACTCCAGCCCGTCAGTGTCGAAGCTAACGTCAGCTTTATAATTCTCACTGCTGATTCCGCCACGATAAGTGCCTATGTTATATCCACCACCAAGAGCGTTAACAAGGTTGTCATGGTAATTGAAATCCTCGCTCAATGCCATGATGTCCACCCCACTCGCGCGCAAATATGTTCCTATGGCCGTGGCACCTTCGGCTCCCTTGCCGTCGGGGTTAATCTTGATGCCGATAATCTCGTTTGGAAGTCCATCCACGTTCAATGCGCAGACGCTAAATGATTTAGTGTTGTCCTGAGCCTCAACAGCCTGCGCACCGCAAGCCAAGAGGACAAAGGCGAGCACGGCACGAGCCGATGTCGCCAACATTCTTTTGATGTTAAAGTTCATCCTTTGAAATATAAATGTAATAATGTATTATCTCTTACTTTTAAAAAAGTCTAAAATAGAAGTGTAAAATTACTTAATTTTTGAATTTAAAATTATGAAAAGAATTTAGATTTAGTTGGTATTATAGATTTTTTATTTTATTTTGCAGTCGACTATAATGACAATAAAATCATGGGCAGCCAAGTCTGTATATCACGCATTGGCGCGCCTAACAAAGCAATACAGACTTGGCTGCCCATGATTTTAT
>ERZ808266.106-NODE-106-length-34176-cov-11.697107_pt1 | contig 34176 bp, 21 predicted proteins | sample MGYA00521278_ERZ808266 | MGnify/ENA primary metagenome ERZ808266 (study PRJEB31516, sample SAMN03275591) | gut metagenome | biome: mammalia-associated habitat; material: feces | host: Papio cynocephalus | place: Kenya | collected 2012-08-02 ... | reverse complement strand
AAACCGCCGCATATCGTTTTCCTAACATCACACCACATTGTGCTTCTCCTTCTAACTTGGTTCCAGCCTCATTGCCGGGACCTTAAACACTTACGAATATAAGAAAAACCATGCGTCAACACGCTTGATACTCTTGGTGGTGTAGTTCCTTCAACTACATCGCGATTCTCGATTCCACTATGAACGCTCACCGGTCCATAATGCTACGGCCTCCGCCGCGGTACGCACATGAAGCTTCGCCTTGGCACGGGCCAGAAGCGAATTAACCGTGGATTCCTTACATCCCATACTCTGCGAAATCCGTTTATTCGTTAATCCCCGAGATTTAAAGGCAAGGGCTTCCTGCTCACGTATGGACAACAGACGTCTAGCCGTTCGGACGCTCTTCCTTACGCGCAGATGCGCAACCGACGAGGTCTCGAAACCACCTCCCCACGTACCGCCGCATGCCACACTCACGATTGCGGATCTCAACACATTCCAATCGCTCTTGCCGACAATACCTTGCGCTCCAGCAGAAATAGCCTCACGCTGATATGTCTGCGTAGGAAACGACGTCACTATCAATAATCGGATCTTTCCGGTACGTCGACGTATCGCATAACACACATCGGCACCGGATAATCCTCTTGATTCCGGTCCCAATGCCATATCCACGAGCATCATATCCGGAGCATGATCGGTATCCATAGCCAAACTCAATGCCTTTTGAGCAGCCGTGGCCGTCCAGAGCACTGAACCAGCGCCCGACGAGTTGATGATACGCGTCAAACCGTCAATCGCGAATGGATCATCATCAAGAATTGAAAAGCGGTGCGCCTTCGTCGCATCCGTCATGGCAGAAATGCCTTCGTTTTTCCCCATTTTGCGACTCCCCTGTCCCAAAAGCTCTCCGTTGCCTAGTATAACGGAAAAATGGCTCCCCCTCATATTCCCACACATATCGCGGCCCAAAAGACCAAAGCGTTTGACCGCTATGCGCGGCTGAACGCTTTGGTCATGAATCATACGATGCTTAATCGGAATCAAACCAATGTCGAATGCGGCTCAATCAGAGTTGAATCACCATTCCTTCCCAACGGGCGAGTTCGCCGCGTGCGATCGACCTTGTGCTGTGAATCGCATCATAGGTGCTGAGCAGCACCTGCGACTCGTCGATTCCATCGGCGAGCATGTGCGCGACCTCCGTTGGCACGTCGGCGGATTTGTCGGTGAGGTTGACGATGACGAGCATGACGTCGTCGCCGTGCTTGCGGGTGAATGCGTACACCCGCTCGTCATCCGGCGCGACGAGATCCCATTCGCCGGCCGCGACGGTGGCGTTGTTGTGGCGCATGGCGATGAGCTTCTTGTAGAACGTGTAGACGGAGTCGGGATCGTCGAATTCCTCGGCGGCGTTGATCTCCACATGGTTCGGGTTCACGTCGATCCATGGTTCCGTCGCGGCGTTCGGCGCGGTGAAGCCGGCATATTTGGACGCGTCCCATTGCATCGGAGTGCGTGCGTTGTCGCGGCCGATCAGCGCGAGCGCGGCCATCATAGATTCGGATGACTGGCACTTGGCCTCCTCCACGCGCTGATGGTATGCGTTGATGGCCTCCAGATCGCGGTATTGGCTGAGTTTGGTGAAGTGGGCGTTGGTCATGCCCAATTCCTCGCCTTGGTAGATGTACGGGGTTCCGCGATGCATGTGCAGCAGCATGCCGAACGCTTTGGCGCTGAGTTCGCGTGATTCGCGGTCGGCGTCGTTCCCCCAGCGGGATACGACGCGCGGCTGGTCATGGTTGCAGAAGAACAGGCTCGCCCACCCCGCGTTCCTCACGGCCTGCTGCTGGTCGGCGAGATGCGTGCGCAGGTTTTTCACCGCGAACGGCACGGTGTTCCACTTGGAGCCTTCCTGGTCGATGCCGACGTGGTCGAAAAGGAACAGCATGTCGAGTTCCTTATCGGTCGGATCGGTGATGTGCTCGTTGCGTTCCGGCGTGATGCCCGGAGCCTCGCCCACATTCATGTAGCCTTCACGCCCCTCAAACACCTCGCGGCGCATCTCGGCGAGAAACCCGTCAAGACGCGGACCGTCGGAACAGAACGGGAACGGGCTGGAATAGCCTTCCTCGCCGACCGGATTGTCGGCGATCCGCGAGCCTTCCTCGCCGGGCAGTTTGCCGTTGGCGTCGATGGTTTTGGAGATCTGGGTGATCACGTCCATGCGGAAACCGTCGATGCCGCGGTCCATCCACCAGTTCATCATCCGGTAGACGGCCTTGCGCACTTCGGGATTCTCCCAGTTGAGATCGGGTTGTTTCTTGGAATACTGGTGGAGGAAGTATTCGCCGCGTTTCGGATCGTACTGCCATGCGGAGCCGCCGAAGTAGGAGCCCCACTGGTTCGGCTCGGCACCCGGAGTGCCCGGTTCATGGCCGGGTTTGGCCGGACGCCACCAATACCAATCGGCGTGCGGATCGTTCTTGTCGCGCGAAGCCTGGAACCAGGCGTGCTCGTCGGACGTGTGGTTCACGACCAGATCCATGATGACCCTCAGACCACGTCGGTGCGCTTCGGCGAGCAGTTCGTCCATGTCTTCCATCGTGCCGAACAGCGGATCGATGGCCTGATAGTCGGCGATGTCGTAGCCGTTGTCGTCCTGCGGGGACTTGTATACCGGCGACAACCACAGCACGTCCACGCCAAGGTCCGCGAGATAGTCGAGTCGGCTGGTGATGCCCTTCAGATCGCCGATGCCGTCGCCGTTGGAATCCTGGAAGGACCGCGGATAGATCTGGTAGACCACCGCATTCGCCCACCATGGGTTTGGGACGGCACCGTTGGTACGGGCGAAATCCGGCAATTGAGAACGGTTGAAATCAGTCATTCCGATTGGGCTCCTTTGCATAGCGGATACGTAGTCGAAGCGCGGCAGGTGTGCTCGGACACGCATTGCAGAAACGCGATTGCCTACCGTTTCATGGTAGGCAATCGCTTTTTTCTTTCCTGGGTGCGGCGCGTTGCGCGAAGCGGGAAATGAATGGATCCCCCGCTCGGCGCTGTGAAAGGAAAGCCCAGTGGGCTTTCCTTGATTTGGCAAGCGGACGGCCTACGGCCGCGTTTTTCTGCCCTCGCTCAACTATCGTCTCGCTCAAGGGGAGCCTATGAACAGCCCACTGGGCTGTTCACTTCACAGCGCCCCTCATCACACCGCCGACGACCCACTTCTGGGCGAAGACGTAGACGATGAGCACCGGCGCCATCGCCATCAGGTAGGAGGCGAACGCCATCGGATAGTTCGAGGTGAACTGGCTTTGGAACACGTACTGCGCCAGCGGAATCGTCTGGTTGCTTTGGTCGGTCAATGTGATCAACGGCAGCAGGAAGTCGTTCCATGCCCACAACGCGGTCAGAATCGCGATGGTGGCGTTGATCGGCCCCATCAGCGGGAAAATGATCGTCCAGAAGATGCGCCAGGTCGAAGCGCCGTCGATGCGGGCGGCCTCTTCCAGCGAAATCGGAATCGAACGGATGAAACCGATGGCGATGAACAGGTTCGTGCCGATGCCGAGAATCGTGTACAGCACGATCAGGCCCAGCTGGTTGTCGAGGTGCAGCGTGCCCATCTGCTTGGCGATCGGCAGCATGATGACGGTGAACGGCACGAACATCATCGCCAGGAAGAAGTAGTACAGGAAGCGGAAGAACCGCTTGTCCATGTTTCTGGCGACGGCGTAGGCGACGAACGTGTTCGTCAGCAGCGTGAGCACCACCGCGCACACGGTGATGATCGCGGAATTCAGCGCGGCCTTCGGATAGTTCACCTTGTTCCACGCATCGACGAAATTATGCCATTCCCAAGTGCTCGGCAGACCGAACGTGCCCGCCTCGCTCGGCGTCTTCAACGCGGTCACCACGGTGAAATACAGCGGCACGAGCACGGTAAGGCTCAGCACCGCGACGGCCGCGGTGAGCCACCAGTTGACGTTGCGGTCCTTGCGGAACTTTTCCGGCCTGCCCTGCGGTTTCGCGGACGGTTCGGCGACCGGCTTCGTTGCGACAGTTGTGGTAGTCATGATTGTTCTCCTTTGCCTTCACACCTTGCCGATCAGACCTTTTCCTTGCCGCTGAAGAACTTCAGCTGCACGAAGGCCAGAATCGCCAGCACGATGAAGAACGTGACCGCGTTCGCCATCTGGTAGGAGTATTCGCCGTTGCCCAGGCCGTTCTGGAAGATCAGGTAGGAGACGGTTTCGGTCTTGGAATCCGGACCGCCCTTGGTCAACGCCATGATCTGGTCAAACGCGCCGAGCGAGTTCTTCAGGCTCAGCACCATGTTGATGGTGAAGAACGGGCCGATCAGCGGGAAAGTGATCTGCCAGAAGTTCTGCCATGCGCTCACGCCGTCGATCGCCGCCGCCTCGTAGATCTCGTTGTCGATGGTCTGCAGGCCGGCCAGATACAGCAGCGTGGAGTACGCCACGCCCTGCCAGATCGACAGGAACACGATCGGGAACCATGCCAGGTCGGGGTTGGAGATCATCGACGTGGACAGCCAGTCGATGTGCAGCGCCTGGCCGATGGCCGGCAGCGGAGTCATGAAAATGTACTTGAACACGTAGCCGATGACCAGCACCGACAGCGTATACGGGATGAAGAAAATCGCACGGAAACCGTTCTTGAACGCGATTTTGGAATTCAACAGCACCGCGAGGAACATACCGAGGAAATTCGTGCCGATGGTGATCAGCACGGCGATGAAAATCGTGAACAGGTAGGCATGCCCCACGCGCGAATCCTGGAACATCGCAAGGTAGTTCTTGAATCCGATGAATTTGAAATCGCCGTAGCCCTGCGAATTGGTGAACGAGTACGCGGCGCCCTGCAGGAACGGCCAGTACAGGAAGATCGCCACCAGAATCGCGGCCGGAACCGTCATCCAATAGAACGCCGGATCGACCTTGCGCTTGGAGAAGCGCGAAACCTTCTTCTTCGGGTTGCCGTTCTTTTTCTCATCATCGAGTCTCTTCGGAGCGCCCGGCCTCTTTGCCGCGGCAGTGGCCGGAGCCATCGTATTGCCAGTCATGTTCGTTCCTCCCCTCACCTGAAGTTCCTGGCTTCGATCTTGTCGTATTCGGATTGCATGCTGTTCAGGAATTTGCCGGTATTGCCGGACTGCACCAGCGTCTGCAGGAAACCTGCGATGTTGATGCTGGCGGGCACGTAGTGGTCGCAGAAATCGGTCAGCTTTCCGGCCTTGTAGAAGTCGAGCACGCCGTTCAGCGCCTCGTCGCCCACATAGGTGTCTTTGTACGGGGTGAACGCGGACTGCTGCTTGGAGTAGTCCTTCACGTTCTTCTCGCTCATCAGGAAGTCGACGAATTGGCGGGCTTCGTTGTAATGCTTGGTGTGCGCGCCGATGGTGAGCATCACGTCGTCGCCGGCGGTGAGCTGCTGTTCCTTGGCGTTGTTGGTGGCCGGCATCTGCGCGAACCTCAGGTTGGCGTTCTTGTTGACCAGACGCACCTGGGGAATCGCATAGGTGCCGAGCGGCAGAATGGCGGCTTTGCCTGCCGCGAGGTCCTGCGTGGCCTGCTGGTAGGTGACCGCGGGGTTCTTCTGCGTGTAGTTCTGGTAGATCTCGACCAGTTTCTCACTGACCGGCGTCCATAAATCGGAGAATTTCTTGGAACCGTTCTTGAGGTTCGTGTACTCCGATTCCGGCACCAGCGTCGAGTTGAGCGACGACAACGGCGCCTGCAGCGTCCACGGGTCGGCGGTGCTCGCTTCGATCGGCGTGATGCCCTTCGCCTTGAATCGTTTGAGCAATGCGATGAATTCGTTCCATGTCTGCGGAGGATTGTCGGGATCCTCGCCCGCCTGCTCCCACACGTCGACGTTGATGATGTAGCCGCTCGCGTTGCCCGCGTATGGGATCGCGTACAGCCGCTTCTTCGACTTGTCGGTGGTCTGCACGAGGCTCTTGGCGATTTTCACCATGCCCGGGTTGAGTTCGTCGACGATCTCGTCATCCGTGAAATCGTGGAAGACGCCCGCTTCGGCAAGCATGCCGTAGTTGATGTCGCCGTTGATGGTGATGACGTCCGGCTCCCGGTTCTTCACCAGCCTGGTGCGCAGGTCGGTGGTCGCGTCAGACGAATTGTTGACGTTGATTGTGATATTGGGATGGGTTTTCTCGAATTCGCGCGCCTTGGCCGTGAACCAGTCGGCCGCTTCCGCCTTGTACTGGAAGAAATCCAAGGTGACGGTCCCCGCGGTGCCGTCGCCGCAACCGGCGAGTCCCACGGTCAGCGCGACCGCGCATGCCGCCGTCAGCGCGCGGGAGACGATTCTGCCGAATCGACCCTTGTCATGAATGGAATCAGGTTTCATTCTCGACTCCTTTGTGTTCCGCTTCCACTGCGATGTGGCGTCCTTACCGCATCGCCGCTGTACACAGCATAGATTTTCGTGTTTTTCATTCCCAGTTCTGCGCGCCCTGCGTTTGTCGGAAACAAAACACCAAGATTTTGTTATTCTAGGAAAGTAAATCATCGCAGAGCGTGCGATACGCGATACGCAAAGGATGGCGCGGATGGCAGATTCTCCTATACCGCAATGGTTCGCGGGCTCGGAATACACGCACAAGGTCGCGGCATGCATCATGAAATACGGACCCGTGTCACGCATCACCATCGCCCAGATCCTCGGACTCTCCCAAGGCGCGGTATCACGCATCACCAGTGATTTGATTTACGACGGCGTGATCGAGGAAATGCCGATGATCGCCGGAAAATCGGGAAAACTGCCGAAGGACTTCGTACTGAAGGAGAATACCGAAAGACGCGGCCGGCCACAGACCGGACTGCGCGTCGTGGAACGCGCGCGCACCTTCGTCGGCATGAAAATCAATGCGACGCATATCTCGGCGGTCGCGGTGAACGCGCTCGGGCGGATCGTCACCGGATGCCATGATCTGGAAATCGATGACAGCGCGCCGGAAAGCGTGACGGCGATCATCAAACAGCTGACGCTTGATTGCGCCGCCGAGGCGGAGATGTCGGGATGGCCGAAACCATGCGCGGTCGGCATTTCACTTGGCGGGCACATCGTCAACGATGCGACGGTGACGTTCGCGCCATTCCTGCATTGGGCGCAGCCGGTGGAGCTTTCGCGCATGGTGGAGGACGCGACCGGACTGTCGACAGGCATCTACAACGACATCGACTCGTTGGTCATCGACGCCTGCTGGTTCGGCTCGGGCGTGGGACTCGACAGTTTCGCGGTGCTGACGATCGGCGCGGGCGTGGGCTATTCGCTGACCTTCAACGGGGAGCTGGTGAGCTGTCCCGACAAAAGCTACGGATTGGTCGGGCATATTCCGATCGATCCGGACGGACCACGCTGCGTTTCCGGGCACAAGGGTTGCGCGCAATGCCTGTCGAACAATTCCATCGCCGCCGAATACTCGCAAATCCTCGGACGGCCCGCGTCCTTTGATGATTTCGCACGCGATGCGCGCGCGAACAAGCCCCAGTCCACGAATCTCGTGAATCGCACGTGCTTCCGTCTCGGCACCCTGATCGCCACGGTCGCCAACATCGCCATGCCCGACAAGATCATGATCGCCGGCGAATCGTCGTTCATCGCGAGATTGGGCATCGACGACCTGCGCAACGGCATCAAAACGTATCGGCACAGCCAGGCGTCGCCCGTGGACTTCGAAATTCCCGAACACGATTGGGCGTTGTGGGCCAAGGCCGCCGCCGCACAGGCCATCCGCCAGTACGTAGGGTAATCCCCCTCTCCAAAAAACCAAAGTGCCGCCCCAACCAACGCGCCCACCGCACACCCAGACTGCCGACGCTGAGAAAGTACTCAGCGTCGGCAGTCTGGGAAATTCAGATCATGCACGGACGGCCTTGAAAAGGACGGCCTGTGCAGGCTGAGCCGTCAAACGGAGGGCCCAGTGGGGCCTCCGTAGGCGAAGTGAGCGGCCTGCCGCGAAGGCATCATGCACGGACGGCCTTGAAAAGGACGGCCTGTGCAGGATGCAGCGCCGGCGGACGGATGCCGTAGGTGGCGAGCGCGCGGCCGGTCATCTTCACGCCGTCGGCGTTCCACCATCCGAGCGTGCTCTGGCCGTTGCCGATGTCCTGCTTGATGAGGTCGAGGCTCACGTCGAGCGGGGAGACCACATATGTGGCTTCCGGGTCGAGTCCGGGCAATCGTACCGGTGCGGCCGGATAGGTCTGCGAGGTGGTCAGCTGGGTGAAGCGGTAGATCGCGGCGGCCTTGTTCGGCATGACGCAGCCATCCACGCGCACGGCCGGATCGGCTGCATCGGAGTGCACGGCGGTGTCGACGGCGAACCATTCGCGGTGCTTCTTGAATTCGGCCACCCATTCGGCAAGCTTGTCGATGTCCGCCTGCGGCTCTTTGAGCAGGTTCCATTCGATGCCCATATGTCCGAAGAACGCCATGGCCATGCGCAGTTCCTGCGTGGTCGCGCGATGCGTGGAATGCGCGGGGGAAGCGCCCACATGTTCGCCGATCATCTCCGGCGGGACCAGCAGCGAGGTGTAACGCTGGATGTCCTCGCGCTCCACCGGGTCGACGCAGTCGGAGCCCCAGATGCGGTCCGCCACTTCGAGGATGCCCAGATCGACGCGGCCGCCACCGGAGGAACAGCTTTCGATTTCCAATCCCGGATGCGCGGCCTTCAGGTCGGTGAAGATCTTGTAGACCGCAAGCGTCTGGTTGTGCACGGCCGGACGCCCTGTGCGCGGCGAGACGGCTTCGGTGACGAGCTTGTTGTGGTCCCATTTGATGTAGTCGATGCCGAGTTCGCCGACGAGCCTGTTCATCGATTCGTAGATGTAGGCGAAGGCGTCGGGGTTGGTCAGGTCGACGACCTGCTGGTTGCGGCCCTGCATCGGCAGACGGTTCGCGGTGGGCTTGAGCACCCAGTCGGGATGCTCACGGAACAGGTTGGAGTCGGGGTTGACCATTTCCGGTTCGAACCACAATCCGAATTCCATTCCCTTGCCGTGCACATAATCAGCGAGTGCCTTGAGCGACTTGTCTCCATCCGGCCAGACGTCTTGCGAGATCTGCCAGTCGCCGAGTCCCGCGGTGTCGTCGCGACGGGCGCCGAACCAGCCGTCGTCGACGACGAAGCGTTCCACGCCGCTTTCCACGGCCTTGTCGGCGAGGCGGACGAGGGTGTCGTAGTCGTGGTCGAAGTAGACGGCTTCCCACGTGTTGAGAATGACCGGACGTGGCTTGGGCGCGATGTTGTGCGCCACGAGCCAATCGCGGTGCACACGGCGGATGTAGCCGTGGAAGCGCGCGGCGACTTCGTTGAGTCCTTCGCCGTAGGAGCCTACGAGCCATGGGGTGGTGTAGCTTTCGCCGTTGGCGAGGCTGATTTCGCCGCCGAACAGCACCTCGCCGCCGCCGATCACGCCGGCGGTGTACGGCAGGCGTTCGGCGGAGAGCACGCTGTTGCCGCTCCATGCCACGTGCGCGGAGTAGACGTTGCCGTGGGTGAAGCCGAATCCCTTTTCGCCCACGTTGAGCAGCAGGGTGGCGTCGAAATCGGGACGGCCGGCCATGGATGCCTTGGCGAATCGGCCGATGGTGAAGTCCTGGCGCTGCGGCGAACGTTCGCGCAGATGGTGGCCGGTGGTGGTGAGGATCTCGTTGGCGTCGGCGGGCACGGCGAAGGCGAGTTCGACCTTGTTCACGTCCAGTCGGCCTTCGCCGATGTTGACGACTTCCGCATGCTGGCGGATCAGGCCGGTTTCGTCGAGTTCGCAGGTCCAGACGAGCTTCACCCCCTGTTCCGCGTCCTGCGCGGTGACGGTGACGGTCGGGGTGCGCTTGGGTTCGGCCGCGACGGTCCAGTTCGGATAGCCGTTCTTTTCGGTCATCTCATAGGTGTTGCCGTCTTCGACGGTTTCCGCTTTGATGCCAGTGACGCGGAATTTGCAGAACAGCTCCACGCCGTCACGGCGCACGTCGAAGCGCGTGGCACCGATCCAGGATTCGGATTGCGTCGGCAGCACGCTTGGCCATGCGGTGTAGTCGAGTTCGGCGGAGACGCGTTGCGGCGCGAGCGCGTCGAACATGTCGATCACGGTTTCCGGCGCGGCGAGCGGCCGGCCCCAATGCACGAGTCGCGGCAGATCGTCACCGGGGAAGACGAGCGCGAAGGCGACGTTCGCGGCCGGTTGTTCGGCGTAGACGGCGGTGAGCCTGGTGCCGTTGGATGAGGTTCCATGGAAGGTTTGAATGAGCGTCATTGCACCATCCTTTGCTTGCGATGTGTGAGCGCTTGGTATTGCTGGTCATTCCGATGGTACGACGAATGGTATTTGTTGACGTTTCCCAGCGTGTTTCTTTCCTTCGGAAAGTAATTCTGGCGATTCCCATGCCCATCATGATGCCGCGGTGGCCGCGCGGTCACCGTCGCCGCTGGAAGAAATCGGTGAGCAATCGCGCGCACTCCTCCTCAAGCACGCCACCGAACACTTCCGGCACGTGGCCGACGTGCGGATCGCGCGGAATGTCCCAAATCGAACCGCATGCGCCCAATTTGGCGTCCCACGCGCCGAATACGATACGTCCGATGTGCGTCTGCAGACACGCTCCCGCGCACATCGGGCAAGGCTCAAGCGTGACGATCAGCGTGCAGTCGGCAAGATTCCAGGAACCCAAAGTCCCCGCGGCCTCGGTCATCGCCTTCACCTCCGCGTGGGCGAGCGGATCGGCATGGGCCTCACGCAGATTGCGGCCCTTGCCGATCACCTGGCCTTCCGCATCGACGACGACCGCGCCGACAGGCACCTCGCCGTCTTCGAAAGCCTCGCGCGCCAACGCCAGCGCGCGTTCCATCTCACCGTTCCACCGCATAGCAATTCAGTGTAGCGAAACCCATACGGGCCCACGGATTCATGAAGTCCTCTTGCTAGGCTGAAATGGTCAGAGAAGTTCACGAGAGGGAGAGACATTTGGCGGTATTCGAATTGATTCTATGCATCATCGCCGCCGTCGTGCTGTCTTCGTTCCTCAGCCGGTTCATTCCGAAGGTCTCCACGCCACTGGTGCAGATCGCGCTGGGCGCGGCGGCCACGCAATTGCCGTTCTTCCCCGACGTGACGTTGAGCCCTGAATTGTTCATGGTGCTGTTCATCGCGCCGCTGCTGTATTTGGAGGCGCACGACATCGACAAGGGCGAATTGCTGAAATCTGTGAAGCTTTCGCTTTCCTTGGCGATCGGACTGGCCGTCGCCACGATGGCCGCGGTCGGTTTCGCCCTGCATTCCGTATGGGCCGCGATTCCGCTGGCCGCCGCGCTGGCGCTGGGCGCGGCGCTCGGTCCGACCGACGCGGTCGCGGTGTCGTCGCTCGGCAAGGAGGCCGCGCTTTCGCAGCGACAGGCCAGCGTGCTGAAAGGCGAATCGCTGTTCAATGACGCTTCCGGCATCGTCGGCTTCCAGTTCGCCATCGCGGCAGCGGTCAGCGGCGTGTTCGAAGTGCGCGAATCGGCATGCCAATTCGTCGTATCGTTCATCGGCGGCGCGATCTTCGGCCTGGTGGTCGGCGCGGTCGCCGACATGCTGTTCGAAACCTTGCGCTCCTTGGGATGGGAGACGACCACCAGCCGCATTCTGATGGAGCTGTTCCTGCCGTTCATCCTGTACTTGGGCGCGGAGGCGGTGCATGTGTCCGGCATTCTGTCGGTGGTGGCCGCCGGTCTGATCATCCGATTCGACCGCACCGGCATCGGTCCGAACGTGGCGCGCACGAACATCGTCTCGTCAAGCGTGTGGGGCGTGCTGTCGTTCACGCTGAACGGCACGGTGTTCATTCTGCTCGGCATGCTGCTGCCCAACGCGATGAGCACCAGCTGGGATGATCCCGGTGTCAGCAATCAACTGCTGCTCGTCTCCATTTTCGTCGTCGCCATCGTGGTAATCGCGATGCGTTTTCTGTGGATCGCGCTGATGCTGCGCGTCGCGCGCGACACCATTACCGGCAAGCGGCGCAAAATGACCAAACAGCGTTGGCGCTCCGCCGCGGTGATGACGTTCGGCGGGCCAAAGGGCACCATCACGCTGTCGCTGATGTTCACCATCCCCTATCAAATCGTCGCGGGAACGCCGTTCCCCATGCGCGACGAACTCATTTTCATCGCCGGTGGCGTGATCGTCGTCACGCTGCTGCTCGCGAACTTCCTGTTGCCATTGCTCGCGCCGAACCGCAATCGCGACGATTCGGTGGAAATGAGCGAAATCACCATCGAGATATTGCGCCGTACCGTGGAGGAACTGACGGGACGCGTCACGGAAGACAATCGACGGGCGGTGATGATGGTGATCGATTCATACACGAAGCGCATCACCCGGCTCAAGCAGCGCATCGGCGAAACCGACCCGCAGGGATATATGGCATTGCAGATCGCCGCGCTCAACTGGGAAAAGGATTATGTGAAAGCGCGTCTCGCCGAGGTCAAGGCGCATCCGAGCGACAGCAAGGCGGCGAACGATCTGGAGGCCGAGGCCTGCGAGCGCCTGCTCGACCAAATCATGAATTCGCTGCGGCATATCGAAACGGCGCATGATTCCGGTCACGCCATCTGGCGTCTCAAGGGCCGTTTCCGTGCGTTGCAGCGCCGCACGGGCACGTTGGTGAGGCGTGTGAACAGCCGTATCCGGCGCACCACGCCGCTGTTCAGCGACGATGAGCTGTTCGCGCACACCCGTGCCGTGCAGGTGGACGCCATCGAGCATGTGATCGACCGGTTGTATGAGGAAATGGGACGCGACACGTACAACACCGAGCATTGTTCCAAACTGCTGCTGGATTATCGGCGAGGCGAGGCCACGTTGCGGGCGCGGCCGAATGTGGGCGTCAGCGCCGAAGCGCAGGAACAGGCCGAGGGAGTCAAGCGCGAAAGCTACGGCATCGAACTGGGCGTGATCCAGGACATGTATGAGGCCGGCGACATCACGCGCGTGCAAAGCAAGCAACTGCGACGCAACGTGTATGTGATGAGCGTGGATGCCGATGCGCAGATCTGAACGGGATTACACTCGGACATGTGCCCCCCTTAACAACCACGACGTGCGCCTGTACCGACATTTCAAACAGCCAACTCCCATGCATCCGTCCAGCCGGGATAAGCCGAGGGAAACAATGTAGCCAACTCTGCAAAGATGAGAATCGTCTGTTCTGCTGAGACGCAAACGCTCCTTCCAAAGGATGATTGACATATACCCCCCCCTCATAGCCTATTATGAAGTCATACTTCATCGGTCTTTTAAAGAAAGAGGATCGAAATGAAATCAGTCAAGAGAATAGCGACTCTTTTCATTGGTCTGGCGCTTATGGTGGCGCTGCCTGCCACCGCCCATGCGTCTACAGATGATGATCGGCAAGACATCAAATCATTGGATATGTCCGTCATCGATGTGCAAATACAATCACGCGGCGTTATGACCGCAGAAGATCTGTACGACTTCCTTCAATCCGATGCAGAAAAAACCGTTGACATTGATGCTGAAACAGGAAAAATCACCGCTGTGAGCGAAGACGCGGCAAAACCTCGGATTGCAGTCAACAATATCTGCAATAGCCGTGACTCATGCCTTGTTCATAGTCGTGTTCCTTATGCGGACTTCGGATTTAGCGGAACCGGAACAAAGACCGGGAATTGGCCTTACCGCATCTCATGGGAGACTGGTTCGCATACGGCAAAGGCTTGGTACAAACACGGCTATGACGTTGTTGGATGGGGCACCAAGTTCGGACCTCACACCAAAGCCAATATGAACGCTCCTGTCACGGCTGTTCAAGTTACCAATTACTCGTGATCCTGCGTGAGCTTTTGGTACAGAAGAGGAAGATGGCTTATCGGAATTTTGATTGGCAGACCAAGGTCAAACGGGACCGGTCCGAGCATGTGCCGCCGAATTCTCAGAAAGTTCCCAGAAAACACCAGACGTGTGCTCAGACTCCGGTGTTTATATAAGAACTGTCAGCAAGAGAGCTGGCCAGGAACCAAACAAGTTCCCGACAATTGAATCCTTTCTTCTTCTCTCTCCTTTCTCTCCCCGGCGGCAATCCCGCCGGGGTCTTTTTTTATTCCGTGAGCGCCCCATGCCCATTGATACGGGTATATTGAGGAAGCATGAGCGATGCAATTGAGAACGAGGTCGCCGGCAATGGCGACGGTGCCGATGGCGGCGCGGGCAATCTGATCGGACGTGAATCGAATGTGGTGGCGGGACGGTTCGGCGAACCGTTGCAGGTGCGTCATGTGCAGTATTCGCGCGGGGGCGGCAATGCTGCGCCGAAGCGGCCGATGTTCCTGTGTCTGCATGGTTGGGGTTCGAACGAGGCCGATCTTGCCGACATGATGCGCTATGTTGCCCCATACAACGATTTCGCTTCGTTGCGTGCGCCGCTGGTGTTGCAGGAGGCGGGTTCCGGCGAATTCGGATATGGTCAGGGCGCATACTCATGGTTCCACGATTGCGTGCCGTCCGGGGAGGATCTGGACCGCGACGCCTATGCCGCGGCGATGGCCATCGACGATTGGGTGGCCGAGAACGTGCCGGCCAACCGTGCCGTGGTGCCGATTGGCTTTTCGCAGGGCGGCTTGCTGGCCATTCATCTGCTGCGCGTGCATCCGGAACGTTACCGCGCTTCGATTTCGCTGTCGGGCTTCCTCGCACCGGGCGTCGTCGCGGGAAGCGCGCCCGCCGATGACCGCGTCGCGGAGTTGAACGTTCCGGTGTTCTACGGATACGGCCAGAGCGATACGGTGATTCCGAAACCGGAGATCTTCGCCACCACCGCATGGCTGGACGAACATACGTTCCTGACGTCGAAGGGCTACCGCGGCCTCGACCATGCGGTGAGCCTCAACGAATTCAACGACCTGCGCGATTGGCTTGCCCGGCACGACATCGCGCCGGGGATTCTGTGACGAAGACGGACGCCATCGCATAAACGCATGCCATCCACTAGGAACATGACTCCGGCCACGGATGATAAAAAATTGTTGTCCGGCAACCCTATGGGATTGCCGGACAACAATTATGCCGGACAATGTCAGTCGTCGATGTCGGCTTTGTAGAAGTTGATGTAGGAGCGGCTCGGGGTCGGACCGCGCTGGCCCTGGTAGTGCGAGCCGGTGGTAGCCGAACCATACGGATGTTCGGCCGGCGAGCTCAGCTGGAAGAAGCACATCTGGCCGATCTTCATGCCGGGCCAGAGCTTCACCGGCAACGTGGACACGTTCGACAGTTCCAACGTGATGTGGCCTTCGAAACCAGGGTCGATGAATCCCGCGGTGGAATGGGTGAGGATGCCCAGACGCCCGAGCGAGCTCTTGCCTTCAAGACGGGCCGCGATGGTCGGGTCGAGCTTCACGTACTCCCACGTGGAGCCCAACGCGAATTCTCCGGGATGCAGAATCCACGGTTCGTCGGACTTCACCTCGAACTGTTCGGTCAGCTCACCTTGGTTCTCGGCCGGATCGACATACGTGTACGCATGGTTGTTGAACAGACGGAAGAATCGATCCAACCGCACGTCGACCGACGCAGGCTGCACCATTTCCGGCGTCCACGGGTCGAGCGAGATATGACCGTCAGCCTGTGCGGCAAGAATGTCGCGATCGGACAGCAGCATCGAAAATCCTCCAAAAATCGTCATCATCAATATCGGCGCGCGAAATGCGCGGCCGCGCGAAACTGCACCCAGTCTAACGCGGCCGCGCTATAAGTCGCATGTAAGGCACGACCGGCAATGACGCGAGCTATCGGCGCATCGCGCGCAGCACGCATTTGCGCAGTTCGGAGGCGACAAGCACGATCAGCGCGAGACCGATGCACTCCAGCCATGCTCCGGCGGAAAGCGGTACGGTGCCGAATGCCGTGTTGAGGAACGGCACGTAGATGACCGCCACCTGCAGCATCGCGGACAATGCGATCGCGCCCCACAGCCATTTGTTGGAGAACAATCCGTCGAACGCCGACTGGAGGTGCGAGCGCGAGGCGAGCGCGTTGAGCATCTGCGCGAACACCAGGATGGTGAAGCCCATCGTGCGCGCTTCGGTCATCTGGGCCTCATGTCCGACGGCGGCGACGGAACGGTCGGTGAACAGGCCTCCGGCCAGATGCATGTCCATGCCGATCAGCGTGACGGCAGCCATGACGAGGCCGATGAAAATGATGTCGCCCCACATCTCGCCGTCGATCACGCGATCCGTCAGGCGACGCGGGCTACGCGCCATCACGTCGTCGGAGGACGGGTCGACGCCCATGGCGAGCGCCGGCGCGGCGTCGGTGAGCAGATTGATCCACAGCAGTTGCGTGGCGAGCAGCGGCACGGTGACGCCTTGGGTTCCCGGCTGGGTGATGCCGAGGAATCCGGCGAGCATCACGCCTCCGAACACGGTGAACACCTCGCCGACGTTGGAACTGAGCAGATATCGGAGGAATTTGCGGATGTTGTCGAAGATGCCGCGGCCTTCGCGCACCGCCGCGACGATGGTGCTGAAATTGTCGTCGGCGAGGATCATCTTGGCGCTTTGCTTGGTCACTTCGGTGCCGGTGATGCCCATCGCGACGCCGATGTCGGCGGTTTTGACCGCGGGCGCGTCGTTCACGCCGTCACCGGTCATGGCCACGATGTTCCCCTGCCGTTGCAGGGATTCGACGATGCGCAGCTTGTGTTCCGGCGCGACCCGCGCGTATACGGACACCGTGCCGGTGGCGTTGTCGAGCGCCCGGTCGTCGGCGAGTTCGTCGAGCTGACTGCCGGTAAGCACGTCATCGCGCAGTGATTCGCCATGACGCACGGCTTCGGATGTGATGATGCCGAGGTCGCTGGCGATGCGCGCCGCGGTGAGCGGATGGTCGCCGGTGATCATGACGGTGCGGATGCCGGCACGGTGCGCTTCGGCGATGGAATCGCGTACTTCCGTGCGCGGCGGGTCGATGATGCCGACCATGCCGGTCCAGATCAGATCGCGTTCGAGCACGTCGCTTTGTTCCGCGATGTCGGCGACTTGGCCGGCGGCATCGAGCGTGATGCCCGGCACGTCGGCGAGCGATGCGGTGCCGAGCGGACGGTATGCCTGGCCGAGTGTGCGGTACGCTTCGGAAGACAATCGTTCGACGGTCGCGAGTATCCGCTGGCGGTCGCCCTGCGTCATCGGCCGGACGGCGTTGCCCACGGCGATGCGATCGCAATAGCCGAGCAGCACGTCGGGAGCGCCTTTTGCGAATAGGGTGAGCCGGCCCGCGTCGGTGTTGTTCTGCGCGACGATGGACATGCGCTTGCGTTCGGAGGTGAAGGGGATTTCGCCGACGCGCGTGTAGTTCGCGTATTTGCGGTCCGCCTTGATTTTTCGCGCGGCGACGATCAACGAGACTTCGGTCGGATCTCCGATGGCCTCCCAACGGGCATCACCGGAGTCCGTGGTGTTCTCGCGCAATTCGCCGTCGTTCGCGAGCGCGCCCACCGCAAGTGTGGCGATGGCCTCCGCTTCGGCTGCGGATCCCGCCACGGGCTGCGCCTGCTCCCCTGCCACCATGCGGCCTTCGGGCGCGTATCCGGTGCCGGTGAGCCGTACTTCGCCGCTGGGGGTGACGATACGTTCGACGGTCATCTCGTTGCGGGTCAACGTACCGGTTTTGTCGGAGCAGATCACCGATGCGGAACCAAGCGTCTCCACGGAGTGGAGTTTTTTGACGATCGCATGGTGCATCGCCATGCGTTGCACGCCCAAGGCGAGCACGACCGTCAGAATCGCGGCCAATCCTTCCGGTACGGCGGCGACGGCGAGCGATACGGCGAGCAGCAGCGAATCGATGACGTCGTGCACGTCGTGGAATCCTTCGGTGATGGCGAGCGCCGCCAGCACGATAACCGCGATGGCGCACACGGCGATGCCGAGGATCTTGGAGACGTGGTTCATTTCCTTCTGCAGCGGGCTGTCGTCGTCTTCCGTGGCCTGCAGCAGGTCGGCGATCTTGCCGACTTGGGTGCCCATGCCGGTGCTGGTCACGATGGCGCGTCCGGTGCCTTGGGTGACGGACGTGCCGTTGAACACCATGTTGGCGCGGTCGCCGAGGGCTTTGGCCTGGGTGAGCGTATCGGTTTTCTTGCCGACCGGCACGCTTTCGCCGGTGAGGCTGGCTTCCGCGACGCGCAGGCTTGCCGCGGCGAACAGGCGTCCGTCGGCGGATATGGAGTCGCCTTCGCCGAGCACGATGACGTCGCCCGGCACCACGTCGGTGGTGTTGATGCGTTCGATGGCGCCGTCGCGCACCACGTTGGTCTGCGGCGCGGTCATTTGGGAGAGCGCCTCGACCGCCGCTTCCGCCTTCGATTCCTGGATGTAGCCGAGCGCCGCGTTGACGATGAGGATGAGCACGATGACGATGGCGTCGAACGGCAATGCCTCGGTCTGGGCACCTGGCGCGGCGTTGGCGCGTTCGATGAACCATGCGATCAGCGAGATGCCGGTCGCGGCGAGCAGCAGGTAGACCAGCGGATCTTTGAATTGCGCGAGGAATTTTCTCCATTTCGGCACGGGCGGCGCGGATGCGAGTTCGTTCGGGCCATATTGTTCGAGCCGTCGTTTGGCTTCGGCGCGGCTGAGTCCGGTGTTCGGGTCGACGCCGAGCGACTGCGCCACCTGTGCGGCGTCGGCGAGCGACGGATCGGTCGATCGTTCGGCGTTCACTGTCGAATCGACGGTCGTTGACGGATTGGCTTGCGTCGGATTATCGGATGCCGGCTTATCGGACGTCGCATCATCGGATAGGCGTCCGACCGGATGTTCGGCGTTCGCCGTTCGCGCTGTGTTCTTGGAATCGCCCGCACTGGTTTGGCGCTGGGGCTGGATGGATTGATCTTCCTTGCGATCAACCATGGTGATCTCCTTGGGAGCGCCGCGGAGTAGTCAACGTTCCTCCATGCGGCGTGATCACGTCGCATGGAGCAGCATTGCGCGGTTGTGGGCATCGGGCGTGTGCCGTCGATGCATGTCCCGTCATTATTACACACCGTGACTATTTTGCATAATCCATCGTTTCAGGCTTCACCATATCGACATCATCCGGTGAAGCACGCGGAAAACGGAGAAAATCCCTTGGGAAGTATGATATATTAGTGATTGTTGGTAAATTTGATTACTTATGTCGCGCAAGTGACATACCAGGCAACGACGCAGTAACGCAAGGGGCAATCCTATGACAACAACAATCGAACAGGCAGACAAAGCCAGCGCGAACTGGCTCACCGACCCGACGGTTTTCGCGGTGAACCGCAAACCGGCGCATTCCAATCATCGGTATGCCATCGGGGAATCCACCAATCCGACGCAGAGCCTCGACGGCGAATGGAACGTGCGCATCGCGCAGGCCGCACAGGTCGATGTGGAGAACGCGCCGTTCGCCGCGCCGGGCTACGCGACCGACGATTTCGGCAGCATCGACGTGCCGGGGCACCTGCAGATGGCTGGATACCTCAAGAACAAGTACGTCAACGTGCAGTACCCATGGGATGGCCATGAGGACCCGCAGGAGCCGAACGTTCCCGACAACAACCACGTCGCGATCTACCGTCGCCGTTTCGCGCTCGGCAAGCCGCTGGCGAGCAACCTGCAGGACAATGGCACCGTCAATCTCGTCTTCCATGGCATGGCCACCGCGATCTACGTATGGCTCGACGGCGTGTTCGTCGGCTACGGCGAGGACGGTTTCACGCCGAATGAATTCGACGTCACGCGCATACTGAACCGCGACAAGGGCGCGGAGCATACGCTCGTCGTCGCATGCTTCGAATATTCCAGCGCGTCCTGGCTGGAAGACCAGGACTTCTGGCGTCTGCACGGCCTGTTCCGTTCGGTCGAGCTCGTGGCACAGCCCCGCACGCATGTCGAGAACATGCAGATCGAGGCCGATTGGGATGCGGCCGCACGCACGGGCTCGCTCGACGCGAAACTTCAGCTGCGCGATGCGGACGAGGCAGGCAAGGTCATCGCGCAACTGCACGACGCGAACGGCACGGTCATCTGGGAATCGGAGCAGGACGCCGCCGCGGAAACCACGCTGGCATCGGATGCGTTGGAGACCGTCTCGCCGTGGAGCGCGGAGGAACCGACGCTGTATGAGCTGACGATCCGCGTGACCGGCCCTGATGGCGGCACCATCGAAACCATCACGCAGAAGATCGGCTTCCGCACGTTCCGCATCGAGAACGGCATCATGACGCTTAACGGCAGGCGCGTGGTGTTCAAGGGCGCGGACCGCCACGAATTCGACGCGAAGCGCGGACGCGCGATCACCCGGCAGGACATGATCGACGACATCATGTTCTGCAAGCGCCACAACATCAACGCCATCCGCACTTCGCATTATCCGAACCAGGAATACTGGTACGACCTGTGCGACGAATACGGCATCTATCTGATCGACGAGACCAATCTGGAGACGCACGGCAGCTGGGTCGCGAACAACGTGGAGACGCCCGAGGACGCCGTTCCCGGCAGCAAGCCCGAATGGGAGGGCGCGTGCGTGGACCGCGTCAACAGCATGCTGCGCCGCGATTACAACCATCCGAGCGTGCTCATCTGGTCGCTCGGCAACGAATCCTTCGCAGGCGAGGTGTTCCGCGCGATGTACCGCCATGTGCATGAGGTCGATCCGAACCGTCCCGTGCATTACGAGGGCTGCGTGCACGACCGCGACTTCGAGGACGTGACGGACATCGAAAGCCGCATGTACGCGCACGCCGACGAGATCGAACGGTACCTGACCGACGGCAAGACCCCGAAGAAGCCGTATCTTTCCTGCGAATACATGCATGCCATGGGCAATTCGTGCGGCAACATGGACGAATACACGGCGTTGGAACGCTATCCGCAGTATCAGGGCGGTTTCATCTGGGATTTCATCGACCAGGCGATCGATGACGGCACCGGCAATCTGCGTTACGGCGGCGATTTCGGTGACCGTCCGACCGATTACGAGTTCTCCGGCGATGGTTTGCTATTCGCGGACCGCCGTCCGTCGCCGAAGGCGCAGGACGTGAAGCAGCTGTATGCGAACGTGCATATCGACGTTACCGAGGACGGCCTGACCATCCGCAACGACAACCTCTTCGTGTCGACGGACGCATACGTCTTCGCATTGCGCGTGCTTGCCGACGGCGTTCCGGTGTGGCGCACCGAGCGGCGCTTCGACGTGGCAGCAGGCGAAACCGTTTCCTTCGCCGTGGATTGGCCGATCGACGATTACCGCGATTCCGCGCATGAACTGGTTCTGGAGGCATCGCAGCAGCTTGCCGAGGCGACCGACTGGGCGCCGGCAGGCTATGAGCTGTCGTTCGGACAGCATGTGGTCGCAGGCTTTGCGGCGAACCATGACGGCGGTTCCGCGACCGCGCCGTCCGACGCCGCCATCACCATCGGACGCTGGAACATCGGTGTGCGCGGAGCGGGACGCGAGGCGTTGTTCTCCCGCGCGCAGGGCGGCATGGTCTCCTACACGCTCGGCGAGCGCGAATTCGTGCCGCGCAAGCCGCTGTTGACCACGTTCCGCGCGCTGACCGACAACGACCGCGGCGCAGGCCACGCATTCGAACGTGCGCAGTGGGCGGTCGCGGGCAAGTACGCGCGTTGCGTGGATACGCAGGTCGAGCGGATTGGCGACGACGCCGTGGCGGTCACGTACACGTATGAACTGGCGATCGCGCAGCGCACCAAGGTGACCGTGCGCTATGTCGCCGACGTGGATGGCCGTATCGCCCTGCATGTCGAATACCCGGGCGAGCATGATGGCGAGTTGCCGACGATTCCGGCGTTCGGCATCGAATGGGCGCTGCCGGTGCAGTACGCGAATCTGCGGTTCTATGGAGCGGGCCCCGAAGAGACGTATGCCGACCGCAAACATGCGAAGCTGGGCATCTGGCAGACCACGGCGTTTGATGACCATGCGCCGTACCTGCTTCCCCAGGAGACCGGCAACCATGAGGACGTGCGCTGGGCGGAGATCACGGACGATTCCGGGCATGGTCTGCGCGTGAGTCGCGACGAGGCCGGCACCGGCAAGCCATTCGCGATGAGCCTGTTGCCGTATTCGAGCGCGATGCTCGAAGAGGCGCTGCACCAGGACGAACTGCCCGAACCGAAGCACATGTTCCTCCGCGTGCTCGCCGCGCAGATGGGCGTCGGCGGAGACGACTCCTGGATGTCGCCGGTGCACGCGCAGTACCAGCTGCCGGCAGACCGGCCACTCAGCCTCGATGTGGACCTCGAGCTGTTCTGAGTGGACGTCGTCTGAATCCGCATAGGCGGAATACGGGGCGTATGTAATGGGTGTCGCCGCGGTGTTTCACGTGAAACACCGCGGCGACATTTTCATCCTCAGGATCACCGCTTCGGTTCCCGCTCTGCCAACCAGTCCAATGCGCATACCCGCCGAATACCGTCATATAACGTGGCGCGTTCGCCATCCAACGTGATAAGCGTTTTGGGATAATTGTCCCTCAGCGGCCGAAAGGAGGACAGCTCGCGCTCCACATATCCATCAGCGTGGATTTGCCGCATCGGCGCACGCCGGTGATGACTTTAATGATGGGCTTGTCACGCCATGCGGACAGCTTTCGTAGATATTCCGGTCATCGATGACCACGGCAGGACCACAGGGACGCATAGCATGGTTGAGACGCGCCGCGAACTTTTCAAAACGAGAGGTTATGACTAGCATGGCGGATAACAGCAGCTCCCTAAGCCTACTCACAGTGCTCAAACCAGGGGGCTCTTCTCATATCGGGGCGGAATCCAAGCCCGCGAAGACCATCGAGCAGATGATCGCTCTGATGTCGGATCGTGGCTTGGCAATCACCGATGAGACAAAAGATATAAAGGATATAAAAAGTTATAAAATCGCGTCGGACAAGTACGCGGGCAAGCCAATCAAAGCATCATACGGGGAAATCGTCTGAAATGCTCTGAATACTAAGAGGTGAGACAGGCTTAGGAACAATAAATAAACCGCACTGTAATTGTTGAACTGAAGAACTCCATCCAACAATTACAGTACGGCACAATCAGCTACTGATTAATCGTAATCTGCGTTAAAGCATTGCTTCATACCATCAGTCCGCAGCCTTGCCTCGATATCGCGCCCATACCAATACTGCTCCAAGCATGGCCAATATTGCACCCACCGCAAATACCGCAATCGTGTTCACGCCAGTTTTTGCAGTGGAATCTGCACTATTGTCCTGACCATCAGGATGCTGAGAAACAATCGCAACCTTTTTCAAAGATGCAATTGCATTCTTCAGCTCTTCCGTGGCTTTATCAACAGTTTGTTGATCCTTGGACGACAATGCACTTTCCGCATTGCTCAAGGCATCTTGCAGCACTTTCCAAGTTGAATTTGTATAATCTGCTTTTTGCAGCTTCTTGGCCTCACCAATAGCAGCATTCAATTTTGAATAATCTACAGCATCCGGGTCGATTACGGTAACCGTAACTTGTGCAGTACGAGTTACTCCATTCTCAGAGTACGAAACTGTAATCGTTTGTTCCCCGAGTTTATTCGAATCAAACCCATCCACTGAATACTGATCCTGTGTTAGCTGCTTCAGCTCTGAATTATCTCCATACTGAGCAGAAACAACCAGCTCCGGCTGATCTCCAAGACGAATTACGGTATTTTTAACGCTCACCTTAATACCTGTCAAGGTATTGGCATCTACAGCGGAAACCACTTCTCCGGAGACGACCGGGTAGAAGGTGATGCTGTCGATTGCGGGAGCGACGCCCCAAGACACCGCGCCGGCACCGGTACCGGCCGGATCCCAGTTGCCCAGCACCAACGCGCCGCCATCCGTGGTCAGTTCCAACGAACGGTTCAGGAAGTTGGAATCCGAGTAAGTGTAGCGGAACGCGCCACGGGCGAGCTCCTTGCCGTCCGCGGAACCGGCACGCACCTGCAATCCCAGATCGACGATCTGCGGATTGTAATCATGCCTTCCAATGAACGCATCATTCGAGAACGACACCACCACGTTGTACGTTCCGGCCGGAACCTTGCCGGCCGGAATCGTCAACGTGCCCTTGTTGTCGCTGATGACGCTTGGCGTGTTGTTCTTGTCGAGCGTGACGACTCGGGTGCGGTCGCCCATGCCATCGGCGCCGGATTCCGTGGTCTCAAACTGGTTGCCCAATCCGGTGACCCACTTGGATTCCGAAGCGTTCGTCGTACCGCTCGCGTTCACGACTTTCGCGCCGCCGCCCAGTTGCAGGGATTCGGCTTCCAGACGAACGGAACCGGCATCGGCCTTGGCATTGCGCGCGGTGGATACCTCACGTACACGGATGCCTTCGGCGCCCGTAAGCGCGATCTTGTTCACGCCTTCGCTCATCGCCACGGTGACGGTCGAGGATTGCAGGCCATCGTATGCCGCGGTGATCGTCGAAACGGATTGGCCGTTCACCTGCAGGTCCATCTTCGAGCCCTTTGCGGCGTGGTAGACGATGGTGAGGTTCTGATAGCCGGCGTTCCAGATGTTTGCGAACATGCTGGCCGTGCCGCCCGCGAGATCGGCGAATCCACTCGTGCCCGTCTCATAGGAGAGTCGCGCGCCGCCGTCAAGACGGAACTGCGTGGCCGGATACGTCACCGCGTCCTCGCCCTTGGCACTGGACACCTGATAGAGCAGGAACTTGTCGAGCGTGTTGTCCATTGAAGAGCCTTGGAGCTGAATCTTGTGCTCTCCCTTGGTGAGCTGCAATTCCACCTCGCCGCTTCCGCGGTACAGCCATTTCGCGGCTGATTTCATCGCGAGTTCGGCGCCGAATGTGATGGTTCCGGCGTTCTTGCCGTCCACGGCGACGCCATTCGTGCCGGGGAATCCCACGTTGCCGCTGATGACTTGGAAGCGGTACGTTCCGTCTTCCGGTACGTTCACCGTCCATGTCGCGGTGGCGCCCTTTTTGAAGTTGCCCACATCACCGTTGCCGGATGTCATGAAGTAGCTCCATCCATCGCCCCATGGCGTCTTGGTGTATGCCTGGGCACCACCGGCGAGCGCGGTGTCTTCGGCTTCGGTCACCTGCATCCATCGTCCTGTGGACGCATCGTCCTTGCTGATCTGGCGATCCTGATGCGGCGTCACCACGAGCTGGTAGCTGGCATAGCGGTCGATGCTGGTCGTGGTCACGTCGAGCGTGCCGTTCTCCACATCGACTCCGGACAGCACATTGACCACGCGAGGCGTGGCAGCCACACCATCGGGCGCCGTAAACGCGTTCTCGCGCACTTCTACATCGACCTTGCCGTCCAGACCGACCTTGTCGAGACCGGTCAGGTGCACATTGACCGGAATATTCGCGCCATCGTTCTTGACCGCGTCGGCATTGTTATCGTTTGCACCGCCATACAGCACCGTGGCCTTTTTATTGGTTGTGTCGATGGCTGCGATGCCCTGCAGACTATCGGCCTTGTTCTCGCTGGGAGGCGTCACCTTGACCGTGCGCTGGCCGCGCAGGTCTCCATACCATTTGAACTGCCACCACCCGGCGTTCGCCGAATTGGCGCGCGCCATGTTGTCAGACAGGTTGCCGGCGTAGTTCCAATATGCGGTTTCCGCCTGCACTTTGGTGTCTTCGAACATGGATTGCCATTGGATAAGCTGCCCCGGAACGCTCATGTCGCGCAGCTCGCCGTATTCGGTGATGTTGATGCGCAACGGATCGACGCCATACTTCTTTTCCAAAGCACGGTAGGCGTCGTAATGGGATTGGTAGTTCTTAAGGCTGTCTTTGCCCAGTTCATGCCATACGAAGATATCGGGCAATGTGCCGTTTTCCTTCGTATGCTTCAGGAACGCGTCACTGCGGTTCTGCCGCCATGATGAATCTCCAGGACCCGCGATGATGGCATGGTCCGCGAAAACGGCGCCATGCACGTTCGCCTTGCCATCCGTCTTGTTCTTGTACTGGTTCCAGATCTTCTGGATGAGACGGTACATGTTGTCCCAGTCGGTCAGGAAGGTGTCCTTGAACAAGGGTTTCGTAGCATCATCGCCGGTGTTATACCAATTACCACCATCTGGCTCATTAAATGGAATGAATGTGTATTTGTCGGGATATTGAGTATTAGCTAATACCTTATTGACAACGATTTCAACAACTTCTTCATAATCCCAGCGTCCATCAGAACCTTCTGTATAAGAACCATAGCTGGGATCACTTACGGGGACGTCAAGTTTATAGGTTCGATCATCACTTGGGCGTTTCCCACTGTTGTATGACCAATCTGGATAATAATCCTGCATATATACGGCAAGCTCATTGCCACCATTAGCAAAGAACTGGTTTTCCAAAGCCAATGCATCGCCACTTGGATGTTGCGTACCCGTGGGAGGCTTCTGTGAAGAATTTTCCACACGCGCGCCATCCAACACTGCGTCAGTCGGTGAACCATCGTCGCCCAAACCATACAGGGTTCCAGATGCGCCCCCCAGAAAATCTCCAGTTTCTTGCCCATAATTGACATTCAACGTTTGCATTGTCTTAGCCTCATTAGCCATCGAGGCAGTAGTTACTACTCCCCCAACGAACAGCATTGCAGCGCAAGTTGCACCAGCAAGTACTCTACGTTTCCAGTGACCCATACTTTTTCTTTCTCTTGATTTAACTATAGGGCAACGATGCCCTTTCTTTGTTGTGTATTCCAACTTCGGAATACACACATTTTATTTTATCATGCAACTAGAAAAGAATCGCTCTTACCGTTAAGTACATAAATTTTGAATCTGCCGAACTTGGTAATTTCTATATATCCAACAAATAACTCTTTAAATTAGGTTAAAAAATCAACTTGAGAGAGATTTTCCCGTCGATTCTCTTATAATCAATTCACCGGATACTTGCACCAACTGATTCCATTTCTCAATTCGTCTAACCCCCTGAGCAACATCTTCGATCTCATGCTTGAGCAGCTCAAAAGCCCGTGCACCAGCAACATTAAAATCCTGCCGCACTGTAGTCAACGCAGGAGACCATATCTTCGCAAGAGGATGGTCATCGAAACCTGCAACACTGATATCTTCCGGAACTCGCCTTCCACTATCGCCAAGTCCGCGAATAAGTCCCATCGCAACTTCATCATTGCCGGCAAATATCGCAGTCACAGATGGATTATCACCCAATTCCCGGCCAATTTTCCGGGCATCATCCGGATCCCAAGTAGTTTCTATAGGTGCAACAGCTGGAGCCTCTACCTCCTCTAGCGCACGTCGCCAGCCATTCATTCGAGTATAAGAGCCCACACCACCAGGAATGGATACATGCCATACCGTATGATGCCCCAAATTAAGCAAATACCGAGTAACCTCGTAGCCTCCCTGTTCCTCACAAAGAGATATCTGCGCAACGCCTGACTGACGATTTCCCGCTACTAGCACTGTAGGTAAAGACGCTGGCAAAAACTTGTACGCCGCCGCGCTAATAGCATCAAAATTCAATAGAATCACACCCGCAGGATTCTGATCGAGACAAGACCGCACAAAGGATTCCAGCCCTCCGCGTTCATCGTCCGTCAGAACTGCCACGGACATGGAATATCCAGCTTTTCTCGCAGCATCTTCTATACCCTGTATAGTCCGGGAAGGACCATACAACGCAGTACTTGTAGAAAGAACCATAACTGTATCGGTTCGGTCTTTCACTAATGCGCGGGCAATTGGATTCGGACGATAATTAAGTTTGTCAATAGCATCAGAAATACTTTGGCGTTTCTCTTCACTCACACGCTCTCGGTTGTTCAAATACCGTGAGACAGTTGGAACTGACACCTTTGCAAGCATCGCAACGTCTTTGATAGAAGCCACGTTCCTGCGGCCTTCTCTAGCCATTAGCATTAACCTTCTTCAGAGTATTGACTCTAGACACATTTTAAAAGAAAGGGCTGCATCAGATAACTCCAACGCAGCCCCAACATTTCACAATATTAAGCTTAATATTCCTAATATTTAATACTTAATACTGTTTGAACCCATCAAAATATCCTATTTAATCTTTTGAATTACTTAACAGCACCTCCCGTAATACCACTGATAATCTTACGCTGAGCAAAAGCGAAGATAATCAATAATGGAAGGCTCATCAAAATGATGTATGCAAAAATCAGATGCCAATTATTCAAGTATAGACCTGCAGATGCCACATTATACAGATTCAGTGGCAACAGGTTCATCTTGCCCGACAGAATAAATAGCGAGTAGAACACATCATTCCAAATGTACAGGGTCACCAAAATCGTAGCCGTGGCCAAGGTCGGTCCCAACAGAGGGAGAATGATGGTAAAGAAAATTCGCAATGGCTTTGCGCCATCCATACGAGCCGCCTCTTCCAAGGAAATCGGAATGGTACGGATGAACCCGGTCACGAAGAAAATCACCGTAGACATGTAGATGCCTACATAGACTCCAATCATGCCGATCGGGGTTCCAGACAGTCCCATCATTTTCAGCAGCATCATCACTGTAACGACAGCAGGTGGAAGGATAAGCCCTGAAATGCCTAACGCATACACTACCGCCATTACCCTCGTCGTGCGCCGCGCCAGAATCCATGAAGCCATGGAGCCGAGCAACAGTGCCAAAAACACCGAGGGAACCGTAACGATTAGCGAGCCAAAGAATGCTGGAATCATCTTACCCTCGGTAAGCACCGTCTTGAAATTCTCAATTAGCTGCCAGTGACTCGGCAAACTCATATTTGGCACAATTGCCTCGGCCTGAGATTTACCAGCGGTCACAATCAACAACCAGAATGGCACGCCCAGCAATACAAGCATGACCACTACAACCCAAATGGCGTGAATAATGCTCCGTGCTTTAGATTGTTTATTGACACTCACCGATTCATTAGTCTTCGGTGCCGCTCCATAAGATGCCGCTGTCATAGGATCTTCGCTTCCCTTCTACGCAAGTACCAAATAAGCGGTACAGCGATAATCATGACCATAATGAACAAGACGAGGCTCATAGTGGTCGACTGCGAATACAAGCCCTGCCCGAATGTACGCCAAATAAAGATGTTCAGGATTTCTGTGGAGCCACCAGGACCGCCCTGAGTGGTTGCCTGCACGATATCAAATCCATTCATAGAACCAAGCAGCGAAGTCGCCACATTGAAAGTGAAAGCCGGTGCCAGCAACGGGAATTTAATCTTCCAGAAAACCTGGCTACGGTTTGCGCCATCGATAGCGGCAGCTTCCAGTACATCGGAATCAATGGTCTTCAGACCTGCAAGGAACACAAGCATGGACAGGCCCATCCATTTCCAACCATGAATGGCGGCAACCAGAACAATGGTCCATGTAGTAGAACCAAGCCATGCGATGGTCACATCCTGACCGCTAATCATAGACAGAATCTGGTTCAGCGCTCCATTTGTCTTAAGAATCGCCTGCCAAATGTAGCCCACGGCAAGAGCCGACATAATCACAGGAACGAAGAACATCACACGGGCGAATCTATTGATTCGTGTGTCTTCTTCAAGGAATACAGCCAGAATAAGACCAAATCCATTCTGGAATACCGCGACCAAAATGGCATAAATCAATGTTATGCGCAAATCACGCAACAACGTACCGGATTGGAAAAGCTGTTTGAAGTTCTCGATTCCGTTAAAATCAATGGTCTTCGAGAAAGCCGACCAATCCGTAAAAGCATAAAATAAATTAAGAAAAGTGGGAATGAAGAAGAAAATTACAAGGATAATGTATGCCGGAGCCATAAAGCGCAACGGATAATTTTTCAACATTATCGAACGCTGGTTCCCGCTACTACGTTTTTCTCCTGTTGACGCAACTTTCGGCGCCACAGTTTGAGTTGACATTTGTTGGGTTCCTTCTGTTGAAGTATTTATATAAGCGAGCCGCCACGCCGCACATACGCGGCGGCCATCAGTCCCATATATTCACTGTGCGAGGGAGCTATGACTAAAAGCCCTTTGCACCCTGAGCCTTCGCCAATTGCGCAAACTGGTCTTGGGTGGCCTTGGTCACGTCAGTCGTGGACTTGGTTCCATTAATCATGTCCGCCAGATTGATATACAAATCTGGGTTTGCCACAGCGAGAGACTGCATAGAGCCCACGCCCCCCTCAATTGCCTTTGCGGAATCAAGCAAAGCCTGAGGCACAGTATCCGGAGTATCCACATCCTTGATGACGGAAACAATTCCCTGATCCTTGACAAAGTTCTCGTAGTCTTCCGTCAGCCAGTAATTGATGAACTGGCGCGCGGCGGCTTCCTTCTTCGAATCACCTGTCTTGAACGCAACCACAGAATTGTTCTGTTCCGGAATCACAGTTCCGATATTGCCCTTAGAGGAAAGCGGGAAGAAGCCAATCTTCTTATCAAGGGCAGCCTTATCGTTATTCGCGAGCGCAGCGACCTGGTTGAACAGCGAATTCACGCACACCACCATGCCGGTCTTGCCTGTCCAGAGAGCCTGCGCTTCATCGGTATCTTTGGCGGAACCCGCATCCTTGTTGTACAGGCCCTTATCGAACAACTCCTTATAGTTATCGACCGCGGTCTGAATGGTCTTATCGGTGAACTTCTCCTTAGCGGAATTCACACGAGTCCAAAGACCATCCTGAGCGGCTTCGGCAAGCTGAATCTGCACAGAGTACTGAGTTCCCCACTGAGATCCGCCCATCTCGAAGAGCGGCGATTCCGCAGCACCAGTCGACTTAATCTTCTCTGCGGCTGCGACGTAATCGTCCCAACCTTTAATGTCCTCAGCATTGATACCCGCCTTGGCGAATACGTCCTTGTTATAGAACACGCCCATCACCGGAGGGGTAGAGACCAATGCCGCATACCTAGTGCCATCAACGACACCGCCAGCATCGGCAATGCCATCCGTATAATTATCGACCCATGGCGCATTATCAAGCTTCTGAAGCTTATCCTGCGCGATGAAACCAGCCAACATAGATTTCGTCGGCTGCCAGAAGGCAAGGTCAGGAGAATCACCGGTAGTAATCTTCGTCTGGACATTTTGCTCATACGGATCCGGAATCGTTTCCAGTTTGACCTCGGCGCCAGTTGCCTTCTGGAAATCTTTAACGACCTTCTCCGGAATCTTGTTCGAATTCTGAGCGACCCACATCGTCAACTTGACACCATCAAGCTTGGTCGTGGCCTTAGGCCAATATCCAGCTGCAGAGGTATCCGTGTCATCGGAACTTGTCGCGGCAGGATTGCCACATCCGGCAAGTCCCATGGAAAGTGCTGCGATTGCAGCAAAAGTAGCCACAGCGCTCTTCTTTGTGAACATCATCTTCGATTTCACCTTTCTTTAACCGTAAATATCACGGCTCTGTTGTTAGTGAGATGCTATTCAGCATCACTTCACGGCACACGTGCCGTTTACTTCTGTACTTGGCCTCCCTTCAAACGAATTTCAAAAGTCCTAGATACATACTCATCTGTAGGACAAGAAACGTGCAGTATTGCATCTTCCTTGGTCCATGATGTATTCCACTCTTCAAACTCTTGAGAAGACGGAAAAATCGTATGTACTTCCACGTCCATTCCCGCATATTGCGGCAACGAAAGATTAACTTCGCTATCGTCAGCATTACGGCACCAAACAGTAAGCAGAGATCCGCTGTCATGCTTAATTCCCAAAGCAATTACCTTGTCTCTCCACTCTGGCAATCCAAGCGGCCAGAAAGGAGTCGATTGGGCAATTACCGGCTGTACATAATGCTTGTAAGCCACTATCCCATCTTTGACAAGCATCAACTGCTTCTCACTCATACGGTTAATGTATCCGGAAAGGAAGAACCGCCCCAAAAAAGTTGTATTTATATTGAAGACCGTTTGTTCGGCGGTCATGTCTGCTTGCGGATAGGCCCAATTCGCCGCCTGTTCCGGCAGCATCATCATCGGAGCTGCCGCAGCAATGGCAGGGTATAGCCTCCAATCCTGCTGATCAGACGTAGATTGCACTTGGAAACGAGATGTTTGGGCAAAATCCTCCCGCATACCGCCCGATGAGCAATTTTCAAGAATGACGTCAGGATAACGTTTATGGATACCCTCAACCCAATCGGAGTATGCCCGATTATGTTCAAGCATTCCCTCACCAATCGAATCTGTCTGATAATCAGTCCCAGCTCCAGGCGAAACATTGTAATCCATCTTGAAGTAACCAATGCCGTATTCCTGAACCAATCGGTCAATCACAGAATCAAGATGCGACCGAGCAGCAGAATCACGAAAATCCAGAATGTACCTCTCCTGCTCAACAAGACGGTTACCATCACGCTGGAAAAATGCCGAATCAGGCAGTTTATTAGCCATTGGAGATTTCACTCCGATTACCTCAGGTTCCAACCATATGCCAGGCACCATGCCATGGGCCTTAATCGCATCGATAACCTCTACAATCCCCTTTGCACCAGGAAAACGCGTCTTGGATGGCAACCATTCTCCAACAGACGGCCACCAATCACCTGAATCGTCGTACCATCCGCAATCAATAACGAACACCTGTGCACCGGCCTGAGCCGCCGCCTCAATCAGCGGTAGTTCCTTTTCAGTGGTCGGATCGCCATTAATGGTGTTCATGTAGTCGTTGAATACCACTCGAACTAGGTTATTGTCCACATGCTTGGTGCGCATGAGCCGACGGTAACGAGTCACAGCATCCATTACATCAGAGCGAGTCGAAGCGATAGCCACGGAAGCCGGAACCGTAGTAAATGATTCTCCGGCTGAAAGCGTTTTCGTCCAAGAATGATCGACCGCAGTCGGACCAGAGACGGCAAAATACCCATCCGATGTATTGTCCCCAATTTCCCAACGCCATGCACCATTATGCTCTGCCTGAAATGCCCAAGCCAATTGAAGCCTCTCGTTCTCAAGTACAGCAAGTGTCGCATGTCGTCCAGTAGACCATGTTCCAGATGAGACGACACGATATTCACCACGAGGATCATGCCCCGTGAGTTCCGGAGCAAAGTCCGGGCATAAATCACGAACTGACCGAGTCTTCCAACGTCCTTCGCCTAGCCAATCGTAATCGCCTTCGGTCAGGGTCCATCCGTCGATTGAAGTCTTTTCACCTTCAGTCGTTCCAAATGCCCCAGCAAAAGTAGCAACTTGCTCAAGAGTAACCGGGCGGTCACCTTCATTAGCAACCGTCACCATTGTGCGGAACATTGATCCCTCACATGGTGCCTCATAAACGACATCAGCCCGGAGCCGCCGCGATGTATTGCCAAGTGTCACCTTCAAACGATTCACACCGTCGGCTTCATCATTACGGGATGAGTATTCTTTCAAGACGAATTCACGTCCAAGTTGCGTATGAATAAGGCGATCGTCGGCAATCCAGTGTCCCGTACCTGAAATACTCATCTCAATCAATGGCATTTTGTAGTCGAAATAAACAGTATGCCCATCAAAGTCAAGGCTAGCCATGCTGGGTACGCCGGAAAAAACATCAAAATGGATGGTCAGGTGACTATTAGCCTTCCAACTGAAATTTTCATTCATCTTTACCACCCTTGGTCATCTCTCCGAAGCTTAGACACCATTGCTCAGCCTCGATAACGTTTTCACGAAACATGATAAGAGGACACCGCTACATTGTCAACTTCATCTAGCATTTTTCAAAAAGCGTTTTACTCCGGCAGCTATAACCCCCTGATACCGCAGTTGTCACAGCAGCCTACAGAAAGCTACGCGAGATTTGTCATATTCGCATTGACGCTATTGCCTCATTAACCATTAGACGCACAGGCAGATTTGTCGAAAACCGACATTCCACAAAAAGCAACAAAGGACATCTCTTCTCAAAAACTTGGGTAATTTCGGCTTAGTGCCGTAAAAGTCCCCTGAATTATCAGATATAAGCAATAATCCACAAAAATGAGACCGCTATTCCTGTAGGGGCCGTTTCAAATATATATCATGTCTTGTCTTTGCGACATTGAGACATTACAGTCACACCGCATACAGGACATTACTTGAAGACATTTCTTTCGCTATCAGTACGCCTTTCTGCATTTTGAAGACATGCAAAAGAAGACATTTACATATGGAAGACATAATCCTCC
>ERZ808266.105-NODE-105-length-34538-cov-3.963315_pt1 | contig 34538 bp, 31 predicted proteins | sample MGYA00521278_ERZ808266 | MGnify/ENA primary metagenome ERZ808266 (study PRJEB31516, sample SAMN03275591) | gut metagenome | biome: mammalia-associated habitat; material: feces | host: Papio cynocephalus | place: Kenya | collected 2012-08-02 ... | reverse complement strand
CATACATCTGCTCGCCCGAGTATTCCGCTGATTTTACATAATCGGCGGGGTTTACGCCGTCCTCGGGGCTTACATGGCGTATGCGGTCGATTTTAAGCTGGTCGGAGCCGTTATACTGAGAAACAACGCCCCTTATTTTAACAAGCTCGTTTACCGTGTACTCGCCGTAGGCATCGGGTGAATAGCGCCATAGCTTTGCGTTTATCTCGCCGTCGGAATCGGCAAGCGTCATATCAAGGTAAGCGTCGCCCTTTGAAGAGGTTTTTTTATCAATACTCTTAATTAGACAAAAGCCGTCAACCAAGCCTTTATTATCTATTGGAGTGAAATTCATAATTGTCTCCGTTCCTGTTGCGCTAATTTTTGATAATTATATTTTCACGGGCAGGTCCGTTGCTGACCATTGCTATTTTAAAGCCGATTTCCTTTTCGATAAACTCTATGTATTTACGGCAGTTTTCGGGGAGCTTATCGTATTCGGTTATGCCTGTTATATCGCATTTCCAACCCGGAAGTACGGTAAGAACCGGCTTTGCCTTTTCAAGAAGCGCGGTAACGGGGAAGTCCTTTGTTACCTTACCGTCTATTTCATATCCCGTGCAAACCTTTATTTCGTCAAGATACGAAAGCGCGTCTACAACGGTAAGCACTGCATGCGTTGTACCCTGTACCTCGCAGCCGTAACGGGTGGCAACGCAGTCAAACCAACCCATTCTTCTCGGTCTGCCTGTGGTAGCACCGTATTCGCCGCCGTCGCCGCCGTGGTCGCGGAGTTCCTTAGCCTCGTCGCCGAATATTTCGCTTACAAATGCGCCTGCGCCCACCGCAGAGGAATACGCCTTGATAACGGTGTATATTTCCTTGATTGAATAGGGGGGAAGTCCCGCGCCGACAGCGCCGTAGCCTGCTATTGTGTTTGACGAAGTAACCATGGGGTAAATACCGTGGTCGGTATCCTTAAGTGTTCCGAGCTGACCTTCAAGCAAAATGGTTTTTCCTGCTTTTTCCGCGTCGTAAAGGAATTTTCTCACATCCCCTACAAAAGGAGCTATTCCTTTGCGCCATTCCATCATTTTATCGAATATATCGTCGACCTTGAGCGGCTCCTTATGGTAGAGATTTTCAATAAGTATGTTCTTTACCTCAAGAATACGGGTAAGCTTTTCACGAAGCTTTACCTCGTCAAAAAGCTCGCACACCTGAAAGCCGATTTTAGCGTACTTGTCCGAATAAAAGGGAGCAATACCCGATTTTGTTGAACCGAAGCTCGCTTTACCAAGCCTTTCCTCCTCGTACATATCAAAAAGAATATGGTAAGGCATTACCATCTGACAACGCTCGGATATAAGAAGCTTAGGAGCGGGAACACCCTTTGAGACTACCTCGTTGTATTCCTTTAAAAGCTTTTCAACATCGAGAGCCACGCCGTTGCCGATACAGTTAGTAACACCGTCGTTAAATACGCCGGACGGCAAGGTATGAAGCGCAAATTTGCCGTATTTGTTTTTAATAGTATGACCGGCATTGGCACCGCCCTGAAAACGAACGACCGCGTCCGCATTACCGGCGAGCATATCGGTTATTTTACCCTTACCCTCGTCGCCCCAGTTAGCGCCTACAACTGCTTTTACCATAATTCATTTCCCCAATTTTTATATATTGTAAATGCCCAAAGGCAGTTACAGTTTATTATACAATGACCTTTGCCATAATTCAAGTCTTAAATTTTGATATAGCTGTTATACGCTTCAGATATATCATATAAGCGCAGCACATTATAAGACAAACTGCGGCGGATATGGGTACGGCAAAGCCGATTTTCATAAGGTCGGGCGATACACCCCTGCTGAAGAGATAGGAAAGGGGTATTCGCACGGCAAAAGCCGTAATAATTCCCTCTGCCATAACGAAGCCTGTCTTACCCATTCCGTTGAAAAATCCGAGCTGACAGAAATAAATGCTTATCAGCAAATGCTCGGCGGCACAGCCCCTCTGGTAGCGCGCGGCGGCGGCAATAACTTCGGGATTTTTCTCAAATACGGACGCCAGCATTTCGGGGAAGAACATTGTAGCGCAAAAAACAAGTATGCCGAACGCAAATGAAATGACGGTTGAAATTTTCAACGCGCTGTATGCCCGTTTCGGCTGACCTGCTCCCATATTCTGCGCCACAAACGCCGACAGAGCAGACATAAAGGAAAACGGAACTATTGAAAGGAAGACAAACAGTTTTTCCGAAATTCCTATACTTGCGGACGCCACAAGCCCCAAAGAATTAAGTATTGAGGTGAGTATTAAAAACGAAACTCTTGTTAAAAAATCCTGAAGCGCTATCGGAGTGCCGATTTTAAGGATAGCTCCGACCGTATTTTTTGCTTTAAAGCTCTCTTTTGTAATTCTGAACGGCAATCCGCCCTTAACTATATAAACCGCCGAGAAAATAACGCTTACCGCCTGCGCCGCAACGGTTGCGTACGCCGCTCCCGCCGCGCCCATATTAAAGCCGCCCACAAGCAGCAAATCGCCGATAATATTCACAATACAGGCTATAAGAATAAATATAAGCGGCATTTTGGAATTGCCTACACCTCTGAAAAGTCCGCTTACCGCATTATAAGCCGAAATAAAAACCGTTCCGACGCCGCAAATTCTTATATACTCTATTCCGGCGTTTTCAGCCTCGGGCGGAATCTGCATTATTTTAAGCGCGCCCTGAGCCGCCGCAATAAGCAAAACGGAGAGAATAACGGACAAAACCGCAAGCAGCTTTATCATACCTGCGCAGGTTGCGCCCGCCCTTTTCTTATCATCAGCGCCTATCGCCTGACCGATAAGAACCGTAACGCCTGTGGTAAGACCGATTATAATACCTGTAACGCCCTGCATAAGCTGACTGCCCGTTGAGACCGCCGAAAAATCCGCCGTTGTTCCGTAATGCCCCACAACAATCAGATCCACCGCACCGTAAAGCGCCTGCAAAAGCTGTGAGAGCATAAGCGGCAGCGCAAATTTAATAAGCGGCGGTAAAATTTTTCCCTTTAAAAATGTATTTTCCTGCATATTTATCTTTCCTAATCACAAAACAAGCCGCCCTGACGGGCGGTCTGTTTATTATTGTATCGACCTGAAATAATCCACTATTCCGTGTGCGACGGCTCTTGCTTTTTCTATATTTTTCTGCTCATTCTCGATGCCTGAAAAATCGCCCTTATTGGAAATATAGCCGTTTTCGGTAAGCACAACGGGGCACACGGTACTGCGGCACATAAAGTAATAGTGCCAGTTGAAATTATATTTTCCGTAAAGCGAAGCGCCCTCGGTCTGCGAAAATACGTATTCCGCCGCACGCTTTGAAAATGCGTTAAAGTAAAACGCTCCGAAGCCGTTGGCATTCGTATTTGTGCTTGAATCATGATGCACCGCAACGCAGAAATCGGGTTTAAGCTCTCTTATCATTTTAAGCTTATCGTCCGCGGAGCTTGTTGTATCACCCGTACGGGTCATATAAACCTCCGCACCCGCTTTTTCAAGCTCGGCTTTGATTTTATACGCCAAATTAAGGTTGGCGTTGCTTTCGTAATATCCGAAGCCCACAGCGCCCGAATCCTTGCCGCCGTGACCGACATCTATAAGAATTTTAGCACCGTTTAAGCTTACGCCGTATTCGTTTTCGGCGCTCTCGGTAACAGTTTTAGGGTTTAAAAATTCAAATACAAGCTGACCGTTATCGTTATAGCGGCTGTCCCAACCGTAAAACGCACCCTGCTTTTTAAGGTGTAAGCGCAGCGTGTAATCACGCACCGCGGAGCCGTCGTCCGTGTAATTACATATTATCTCCGCCGACTTAAAGAGGGGATTATCCTCGGGAATGGCTATCTCACCCTCAAATACGGTTGCGTAACAGAAGGTAATATCAATATAGTTATATGTAACGCTGCTGACGGTAAAATCCTGCTTTGACGGATTGGTGTAGCCCTGCGGCAAAATATCAAAATAAAACGGTGCTTTCCAAAGGCTGTCAAAGGTTAAAACGGTATGTCTGCCGTCGTTTTGTACTCCTGCCGATTTGATTTCGTTGTGGTCGGGGAGGGAGCCGATATATCTTCTTACAACCGGCTTAAGCTCCGTATACGGCTTATTCTTTCTTTCAAGATAAACACGGTAGCCCGCGCGCAGGGTCACATAATTGCTTTCCTTATAATTAACAAGGCTTGTGGAGCAATAATCAAGCGTACCCTTCGGAAGATAATTGTTCGTGGGCTTCGACCAATCGACAGAGCCGTCCTTAAGGCTTTGGTTGCTGACATTGCCGTCGAAGGTCTCGGCGTTGTATTCAATAATTTCCGCAATATAACCGGAACCGACATTCATATATCTTCCGCCGTTCGGCGTTGCGTTCGGGTCGTAATCTACAATAACATCGCTCTTTTTGCATATTATTTTTTCGGAGGTAAAGGTTTCGCTTTTTCCGTTATGCGTCGCCTTGTAGGTGATTTTACCGAGATTTATGTCCTCGGCATTATCACCGGGCAGCTTAAACACACCGCTGTAACCTATAAACTCGGTTTCGTCAGTCTCGGAATTATTCTGTGCGGTAAGGGTAATGGTATCAGAACCGAGAGTTGCCGTGACGGCACTGCCCTTGCGCGCGGTTACGCTTGCAACAATGGTTGAGCCGCTCGGATATGACTGCGACTTTGACGGTGAATAATCCTTAATAATTACATATCTGTAATTGACCGTATAAACGGTTTTTTCACCCTTATGTTCAAAGGTAAAGGTGTTTTTGCCAACCTTAAGCTCGGTTTCATAGGTGAAAATGCCGCCTTCGCCTCTGGCAATTTCATTGCCGTTTATGTAAAGAGGCTCGGCAGGGTCGGATGTGCCGGAAAACGAATAGAACGGCTCGGTGACATAGACCGTCTGCTTGCTTTGCGAGGTAACAACAAGCCTTATGCCGTTATCTACGGGTTCTTCCGCAGAAGAAACCTCGGAGGAAACAACGGTACTGCTTATCGGGTCTGAAGAAATATTATCGACTTCGGCGGCTTTTTTACAGGCGGAAGAGGAAACGGCGAGAACCGCCGCCGCAATGATTACGGTAATTTTCTTTATATTCAAATTCATTTGCTCCTTTTTAAACGCATTTATAATTTGACAATACCTATTATACGCAAACGCTCGGATTTTTCAATAGTTATTAATTTTTTGTAATAATTTAAGATCAAAAATACGGTAAAATGGCTTAAAACAAATATTTTTCTTGACATTTTCATTATAATAATGTATCATAAGTGCATAAACAACTATGAAGTGAAAACAATGAGTAATAATTTTGTCGAAAATTACAAGAAAATGTCTGATGAGGACATTGTTTCGTTAATTAACGGCGGTGAGCTGGAGCTTTTACAAATTATTATCGAGCGCTATTTACCGAAAATTCTCTATTGTGTGAACAAGTATTCGGGTACGCTCGAAAGGGAAGACGCAATTCAGGAAGCTACATATGCCTTGTATTCGGCGGTAAAGAATTATAAAAGCGGTAAATCCTCGTTTTCCACTTTTGCGATGCTGTGTATCAAAAGGTCATTGTTTTTAAGCTTTAAGAAAACTAACCGTCAAAAGGATGTTCCCGATGATTTGGTGACCTCGCTTGACTCGGTTGAGATTGCGGACTGTAACAGTCCCGAAAAAATATTTTTTGACCGTGAAAGCTTAAAATCGCTTACGGATTCGATAAGGCTTGAGCTTTCGGGTCTTGAATACAGCGTGCTGACGCTTTTTCTTGAGGGAAAAAGATATTCGCAAATTGCGGATGAGCTTGGCATCAGTGAAAAATCGGTCAACAACGCGCTTATACGCATAAGAAAAAAATTGAAAAAGCAGTAGCTTTACTTATTAATTATAATGCCGTTTACGGCTTATATATGCCCATGTAGTTTAACAGCAGAACATTGTTTCCAAAGATGTCGGTGCGATTCCGTCCGGGGCTAATAAACAACCAAGAGAGGTAAAAGAGATGTTTGAAGACAAAACGCTGGTTTGCAAAGATTGCGGCGAGGAGTTCGTATTTACTGCGAGAGAGCAGGAGTTTTACGAGTCCAAGGGCTTTGTGAACGAGCCTCAGCGCTGCAAGGCTTGCCGCGATAAGCGCAAGAATGCAGGCAGAGCACCCAGGGAAATGCACGAGGCAGTATGTGCCGCTTGCGGCGGTGTTGCGAAGGTTCCGTTTACACCCCGTGACGACCGTCCTGTATATTGCAGTGAATGTTTTGCAAAGATGAAGGAAGAAGAAAACAAAGCTGAATAATTTATTTTGTTAGTTTTGGTCCGCCCCGAAAGGGGCGGTTTTCTTTTTATCCCGATTTTAATATTACATAAAAAATTCAACATATGATAAATTTTTATACATTTATGATAAAAATATCTATTTCAAAATTTAAGTCCTCGAAATATAATTAAGACAACGACAGGAAAGGTCGTGAAATTTAAGGAGGAATTAAAATGAAAAAATTATTGGCAGTTGTTTTAACACTCGCATTTGCCTTAGGTCTTACGGCCTGCGGCGGCGGTTCGTCCGACTCCGGAAAGGGCGAGGTTTCGGTTTTCTATTATACTTACAGCGACACATATATTTCAAGCGTGCGCTCGGCAATGGATAAGCTTTTAACCGATGCCGGACTCAAGTATCAGAACTATGACGCAAACGGCAACCAGACCACACAGACAGAGCAGGTTACAACCGCTCTCGCAAAGGGCTCGAAGCTTCTTGTAGTTAATGTTGTTGATACCGGCTCAAACGACGCCGCTCAGAACATAGTTGATCAGGCTAAGGCTCAGAATGTTCCGGTTATCTTCTTCAACCGTTCTGTTGACGAATCGGTTGTAACAAGCTATGACAAGTCCGTATTCGTAGGAACCGATTACGAAATGGCAGGTCATATGCAGGGCGAAATGATAGGCAAATATCTTGTTGAAAATTACGATAAGCTTGACCTTAACGGCGACGGAAAAATAAGCTATGTAATGTTCAAGGGACAGGAAGGCAATATGGAAGCAATCGCCCGTACACAGTACGGCGTTGAGGATGCCAACAAGGTGCTTAAGGAAGCGGGCAAGCCGGAGCTTGAGTTTTATGACGCTTCCAACAAGAACAAATATCTTGTTGACCAGAACGGTCAGTGGTCAAGCGCGGCAGCTACCGATTATATGGGCACAATTTTGGCACAGTACAGCGAAGCTAACAAAAATATGGTTGAGCTTGTAATCGCAAATAACGACGAAATGGCTTTAGGCGCGGTTTCCGCTTTACAGACCGCAGGCTACAACAAGGAAGGCACAAAGGCTATTCCGGTATTCGGTGTTGACGCAACCGACGCCGCCAAGTCCGCAATTAAAAGCGGCGCTATGGTAGGAACCATCAAGCAGGACGCAGACGGTATGGCAGAGGCCATCATTGCTATCGCACAGAACTACTTTGGCGATAAGGACGCTCTTGACGGTCTTGACAGCGACAATCTTGTAGGCAAGTGGAGAGTTAACATCCCGTATCATACCTACACCGGCGAATAATTAAATCTATGCGGCAGCCGTTTAAAGCGGCTGCCGCGGTGAAGAAACGGGGGATAATGCTTTATGAACGAACGCACTGTCGGCACAGCAAACACCGCTGCCGCGGAAAAGCCGGTCCTTCTTAAAATGGAAAACATAGAAAAGGCTTTTCCGGGCGTAAAAGCACTTGATAAGGTAAATTTAACGGTTAAGGCAGGAACCGTCCATGCGCTTATGGGTGAAAACGGCGCAGGTAAATCCACGCTTATGAAATGTCTTTTCGGCGTATACCAGAAGGACTCCGGAAGCATTTATTTAGACGGCAAAGAAATTAATTTCAAAAATTCCAAGGAAGCGCTTGAAAACGGCGTCGCAATGGTTCATCAGGAGCTTAATCAGGCGCTCAAACGCAATGTAATGGATAATATGTGGCTCGGAAGATTTCCCACTGTTGCCAAGGGAGTTCCGATAACCAGTGAAAAGAAAATGTATAAGGCAACAAAGGAAATTTTCGACAAGCTTGAGCTTAATGTCGACCCGAAAACGGTAATGAGCACTATGTCTGTTTCGCAAAGACAGATGGTTGAAATCGCAAAAGCCGTTTCCTACAATTCTAAAGTAATCGTATTTGACGAGCCGACCTCCTCGCTTACCGAGGAAGAGGTTGAGCATCTTTTCAAAATTATAAATATGCTTCGCAGTCAGGGCTGCGGTATAATATACATTTCTCATAAAATGGCGGAAATTTTAAGAATATCCGACGAAGTAACCATTATGCGCGACGGCAAATGGATAGCTACAAGAGATGCGGAAAGTCTTACCACCGACGAAATAATAAAGCTTATGGTCGGCCGTGAGCTTACCAACATCTATCCGCCGAAGGTCAACAAGATAGGCGATGTTCTGCTTGAGGTAAACGACTTAAGCTCCGAATACGCAAGGCTTAACAATGTAAGCTTTAAGGCGAGAAAAGGCGAAATAATCGGTGTTGCGGGGCTTGACGGTTCGGGCAGAACCGAGCTTCTTGAAAACATATTCGGCGTTTCCACACGAAAAGGCGGTACGCTGAAGCTTAACGGCAAGCAAATTAAAAACCGCAATCCGGGCGATTCCATCAAAAACGGTTTTGCATTGCTTACAGAGGAACGCCGTGCGACAGGTATATTCGGAATACTGAATATAAGAGAAAACGCGACTATTTCAAGTCTTGACAAATGCAAAAGCGGTCCGTTTTTAAACTCCGCCAAGCTTAAGAAAAACACCGAGTGGTGCATTAATTCGATGCACGTTAAAACACCGACGCAGGAAACGAAGATTCGTTCTCTTTCGGGCGGAAATCAGCAAAAGGTAATTTTGGGGCGTTGGCTTCTTACAGACCCAACCGTTCTTTTGCTTGACGAGCCTACAAGGGGTATAGATGTAGGCGCAAAATACGAAATTTATCAGCTTATAATCGAGCTTGCCGAAAAGGGTAAAACGGTTATTATGGTATCTTCCGAGATGCCGGAGCTTTTGGGCGTTTGCGACAGAATACTTGTAATGTCGGGCGGAACGCTTGCGGGCGAGGTTGACGCCGCAACCGCCACACAGGAAGATATAATGACGCTTGCCGCCAAATTTGCATAGGAGGAAACAAAAATGACATCTGCTATAAAAAGAAAAGGTCGTTTTTCGTCTTGGTTGGACGATTTTAAAGCAAAATCGGGCGCGGATAAGCGCAGAGCAATTACCGACCTACTGTTTAACAACGCAATGTATATAATAATCGCCATTGCGGTAATATACATCGCTATAAGAGTACCGGCTTTTTTAAAGCTACCATCCATAATCAACATAATTTCCCTTACGGCGGCTAAGCTGCCGATAGCACTCGGTATAGGCGGAGCCATCGTACTTACGGGAACCGATATTTCGGCCGGACGGTGCGTGGGACTGACAGCCTGTATCGCGGCGTCGCTCCTGCAAATGACGGGCTATGCAAACAAAATATTCCCTAATTTAAAGGTTATGCCTTTATGGATAGTTTTGCTTGCGGTTATAGCGGTCGGTGCGGTAATAGGCTTTGTAAACGGTTTCTTTGTCGCTAAATTCAAGCTTCATCCGTTTATAGTAACCCTTTCGACCCAGCTTATTGTTTTCGGTCTTGTTCTTATGTATCTTATGATGGGCGGAAACAACGGTCAGACCCTTTCCGGACTTGACTCCTCTTATACAAACTTTGTAAGAGGCACGCTCTTTAAAATCGGCGATGTCGCCGTTCCGAAATATGTTCTTTATTCCGTAATACTTACCGCGCTTATGTGGGTTATATGGAATAAAACAAAATTCGGTAAGAATATGTTTGCCGTAGGCTCAAACGAGGAAGCCGCAAATGTTTCGGGCGTTAATGTTTTCTGGACCATCGTTCTCGTGTTCGTGCTTGCGGGCGCTATGTACGGAATTACAGGATTTATCGAGGGCGCTCGTATCGCTTCCTGCTCTGCCAACACCGGTCTTAACTACGAATCGGACGCTATCGCGGCGTGCGTTATCGGCGGCGTATCCTTTGTAGGCGGTACAGGTAAAATAAGCGGTATCGTAATCGGCGTATTCCTGTTACAGATAATATTTGTAGGACTTAACTTCCTGTCTGTTGACGCAAATATGCTCTATGTGATAAAGGGTCTTATAATCCTTGTAGCCTGCGCTATTGATATGCGTAAATATCTTGCTCGCAAATAAAAAAATGAGGTGAACCGGTATGGAAAAAAAGACGGAAAAGACAAAGAAGACCGGCGGTCTGTATTCAAAAATAAATATGTCGGTAAAGTCCGCAAACATTATGGTTGCAAGTCTTTTGGCACTGCTGGTTATAGCCTTAATATTTGTGGTTAAGCATAACGGCTTTACCGTTAAGTTTGACACCGACGGCGGCTCCTATATAGCCCCCGTAAAGGCGGAATATTCCGACAAGCTATCTCCCGAAGCACCCACAAAGGAGGGGTGGACCTTTACGGGTTGGTATACCGACCGTGACTGTACCGAAAGCTGGGACAGTGAAAACGACACGGTGACGGGCAGTATGACGCTTTACGCCGGTTGGGATAAGGCGCAATAAAATGTTTTGATTTTCCCGGTATTTAATGATATACTTATATTAGTGTCATTTAATGCCGGGAGGTTTTTTAATGAATTATACGGTTCTTGTGGTTGAGGACGAATACGACCAGCGCCGCGCTGTAATAGAACGGGTAGACTGGGCTGCCGCCGGCTTTGAGGTAATAGGCGAGGCGGAAAACGGCGTTGAGGCGCTTGAGCTTTTGGAAACGCTGGAGCCTGACCTTATACTTACGGATATTAAAATGCCGATGATTTCGGGTCTTGAGCTTGCCGAAAGGGTAAGGGAAATACGACCCGTTACGCAAATGGTGATATTAAGCGGCTACGACAGCTTTGAATATGCGAGAAAAGCGATAAATTATAACATAATTTCATATTTGCTGAAGCCTATTTCCTCAAAGGAGCTGTCCGAAGAGCTTTTTAATATTAAAAAGCGAATGGACGAGCAGTTAGGCAGGGTTATGCAAAAGCCCGACGCTGATTCGGAGCGCAGGCTGCAGCGTATGCAGATAAATAACTTTTTGCTGCCCCTTATGCTCGGAAGCAATGAGGAAAAGCCCGAAGAAACAGAGCTTGACGCTACGGCTAAGGAGCTTGGAATAATAGATGCCGATTTATCGCCCCGCTTTTGCGTTATTGTATCAAAATTCAAGGACGCCGAGGGCAACCCGGCGACAGATAAGGAGCACGCTGATTTTATTGACGCCGTACTCGGAAAATATATGAGTTCCGTAAGCTTTTTGGTGTACGGCAGGGTAGTAACGCTTGCCATAATTTCGGGCACAGGCGAGCTTTCAAACATACTCGATTTGCCGCTTAAGGAAACCGTGCAAACCGCAAAAAGAGTGCTTTCGCAAAGCTGTACTATCGGTATAAGCCGTGAATTCACAGAGCTTTCTTCCTGCTCGGCGGCATATTTTCAAGCCGTCAGCGCACGCCGCTACACCCGTGACGGTGCGGGCGAAATACGCTTTATCAACGATCAGGAGCATGACGGAGAAATAGAAATAGACCATGTTGAAAAAACCGTTTTAAAGCTCGAACAGCTTTTAAAGGTCGGCTACAACGAAGAATTAAGCGAATTTATCGACGGGCTTTTTGAAAACAGCACACCCGAAAACGCCGATTTGCTTGTTATGCAGATACTCGCAACCGTTTACAGGGTAACAAGCAACGCCGCAGATAAATCGGACATTGTAAATCTGCTTTCTTCTAACCCGATATTCTCCAGAATGACCACATATAACAGCGAAGCGGGCGTTAAAAACGAGCTTATTTCACTTTGCGAGAACGCAAAGGCATTAATATCAAGCTCGCAAAAGAGAGACAGCGAGGTTCTTTGTGACCGTGCGGTAAATATTATTAACGAACGCTACTCGGACGAGGGGCTTTCGCTTACCGAGGTCAGCAATGAGCTTGCGGTAAGTCCGAATTATTTAAGCGCGCTTATTAAAAAAACCAAAAAGAAAAATTTTGTAACACTGCTTACCGAAAAGCGTATGAAAGCCGCCTACGATTTGCTTTTGTGTTCTAATCTTAAGGTGCTTGAAATTTCGGAAAAATGCGGCTACAGCGACCAGCACTATTTCAGCTATTGCTTTAAGAAATACTACGGAGATTCTCCCGGAAAGATAAGAAGCGCCCAAAGGGGTGAATAACAGTGAAGAGCCTGAAAAAACAGAAAAGCATAAGCCTATCGGCTATAACCGTGCTTTCGGTGACCTTGGCGGCGATTACCGCCGTAACGGTTTGCGTAAGCATATTTGCCGGTGTATACAGCCGTGCGCTGCTGCGTGACGCGCGCGTAAGCTCGCTTCAGGCGGCGGAGCAGACCGCAACCGCGGTTGACAATTACCTTGATTCAATGAAGGAAAAGCTGTCGCTTATATACGAAACGGTGCTTGGATCCGAAAATCCCGAGGAGCTTAATGATAAGCTTTCCGCCGTAACCTATGTGCAGAGCGATATTTACGCCGTCACGCTTTACGGTGAAAACGGCGAGATAATTTCCTGCTCGGGAAGCGGAGGCACTCTTAAGGAAAACATAATCGCAGACGAATCGTTTGACAAAGAGCTGTACGAAAGTACAAATGGGTATATTTTAACAGCACCGCATATACAGACGCTTTTTAAAGACGAATACCCATGGGTTGTAACACTTGCGTTAAAGACGGAGCAACCCGTGCTATCGGGCAGCTACATCGCAATAGACTTTAAATTTTCCGAAATTGCAAAGTATATTGACAGCGTAGGCGTCGGCAGACAGGGCTATTGCTTTATTACGGATAAAAACGGCGATATTGTATATCATCCGCAGCAGCAAATGCTGTTTTCGGGAATTAAGACCGAAAATTCCGAACTGCTTGACGGCGAGCCCGACGGTGTTTTAAACGGCACGGATGTTATTTACGCGCTTAAAACCACCGAAAACGGAGAATGGCGAACCGTAGCCGTGACCTACACGGGCGAGCTTAAGGCGGAACGGCGGACACAGATAATAATAAGCGTTGCGATAACCTTTTTAAGCTGTGCCGTAATACTGTTTGCGGTGCTTATAGTGTATTCAAATATCGTAAACAAGCCCGTTAAAAGCTTGATAAAAGAAATAAAGCGTTTTGAAAAAGAAGCCGACGGCTTTATGTTTAACGGCGGTGCGGAGACTGTGACGGAACTTAGAGTTATTTCGGAGTCCTTCAGGCATATGACAGTTAAAATAAGCGAGCTTATGGACAGGGTAAGGCGTGAGGAAACAGAGCTTAGAAAAACCGAACTTAAAGCGCTTCAGGCGCAGATAAATCCGCATTTTCTTTATAACACCCTTGATTCTATACAGTGGATGTGCGAACAGGGAAGAACGGAAGACGCCGCCAAAATGGTAAGCTCCTTAGCAAGGCTTTTCAGAATAAGCATAAGCAGGGGACACGAGCTTATAACCATAAAAGACGAGCTGCGCCACGCCGAGAGCTATCTTATTATTCAAAGCTACAGGTATAAGGACCAGTTTACCTATTCCTTTGATGTGGATCCTTCACTTGAAAATTGCCTTTGCAATAAAATAACCGTTCAGCCGCTTATCGAAAACGCCATATACCACGGACTTGACAGGAGCGTTGACGAGGGCGAAATCAAGATTTCGGTAAAGAAAGCCCCCGACGATGAAAACGATATACTTATCACTGTAAGCGATAACGGTATCGGAATGACCAAAGAGCAGTGCCTTTCGATTCTTAAAAAAGAACGTAGCGATTCAAGCGGAATAGGCGTAAAAAATGTCAATGACCGCCTTAAAATTTATTTCGGTGAGAAATACGGCTTAAGCATTGAAAGCGAGCTTGATGTGGGTACCACGGTTACTGTGCGCATACCGAAAAAGGAGGGCGAATAAATGAAATTTAAAAAAATTATCGCCCTTTTATCTGCGGCGGCGCTCACTCTTACGCTTTGCTCCTGCAAAAAAGAGGATTCAAAAAAGAAGATAAGCGTAATTGTAAAGGCGGTCGATTCGGATTTCTGGCACCGTGTTAAAAGCGGTGTTGACTCTGCCGCCACAGAATATAATATAGACGCCGAATTTACGGGACCCGAAAACGAGGAGGATTACGAAACCCAAAACAGGCTTATTGAAAATGCGGTTAAAAACGGCGCCGAAGCGATAGTTTTATCGGCAATAGACTATAAAAAATCTGCCGAAGCGGTAAACAGCGCCGCGCGGGCAGGCGTTAAAATCGTCGCTATCGACAGCGAGGTCAATTCGCAGAATGTGAGCACCTTTATAGGAACAGACAACTACGAGGCAGGCAAAGCCGCCGCAAAAGCCGCCGTCGTCGGTTTTTCAAAGGAAAGCAATATCAATATCGGTTTAATAAATTATTACGAGAACACCGCAAACGGGCATCTTCGCGAAGAGGGCTTTAAGGATTATATAAGCGGCATAGACAACGCCGCGATAATAGCCGCCGCTACCGCTGACAGCAATACCGAAAGCGCCGAGCAAGCCGCTGTAAAGCTGCTTAGCGAACATCCGGAAATTAATGTAATCGCAGGCTTTAACGAATGGATGACGCTCGGAATAGGCAATGCGGTCAAAAGGCTTGACCTTTCACAAAAGGTGTATGCGGTCGGATTTGATACAAATACGGTCTCGCTCGGTATGCTTGAGACAGGGGAGATAGACGCCCTTATTGTTCAAAATCCTTTCGCAATAGGATATATAGGGCTTAAATGCGCCGCGGGACTGATTTCCGGCGAGACCTACCAAAGCGAGCAATACACAGCCGTTACCGCCGTGACAAAAAACAATATGTTTGATAAGGAAATTCAAAAGCTTTTATTTACTTTCGAGAACGGAGGATAATTATGTACAAAGCAAACGATAACAGATACGAAAAAATGCAATACAGCCGCTGCGGAAACAGCGGACTTATGCTGCCAAAGGTCAGTCTCGGACTTTGGCATAACTTCGGGGATACGGCACAGTATTCCAATATGAAGGAGCTGTGCTTTACAGCCTTTGACAACGGCATAACGCATTTCGATTTAGCCAACAATTACGGACCTCTCCCCGGCAGCGCCGAAAGTAATTTCGGAAAAATACTGAAAGAAGAGCTTTACCCCTACCGTGATGAAATTATTGTAAGCACCAAGGCAGGCTACGAAATGTGGGACGGCCCTTACGGTAATATGGGCAGCCGTAAATATCTGCTCGCAAGCCTTGACGGGAGCCTTAAAAGAATGGGCGTCGATTATGTGGATATATTCTATCATCACAGACCCGACCCCGATACTCCGCTCGAAGAAACAATGGGTGCGCTTGACAGCGCGGTTAAAAGCGGCAAGGCGCTTTACGCCGGAATTTCAAATTACGACGGTGAACGCTTAGAGCAGGCGGCGGCAATACTTAAAGAGCTTAAATGCCCGTTTGTTATCAACCAAAACAGGTATTCGATTTTCGACCGCACCATTGAAAACAACGGTCTTAAGGCTACCGCCGCACGGCTTAAAAAGGGCATAATTGCGTTCAGCCCCTTAGCGCAGGGTATGCTGACCGACAGATACTTAAACGGTATTCCGAAGGACAGCCGAATTATGACTGACGGCAGATTTTTAAAGGAAACCGCAATCACAAAGGAGCGTCTGGAGCAAATTGCCAAGCTTAATGAAATAGCTAAGAACCGCGGCCAAACCCTTGCAGAAATGGCGCTTGCATGGGTGCTTAAGGACGGTATTGTAACATCGGTGCTTATCGGTGCGTCAAAGCCGTCGCAGATACTCGACAACATCAAGGCGATAGAAAACACCGACTTTACAAAGGAAGAGCTTGAAAAAATCGACGAAATATCACTCTGATTTAAAAAACTACCGAGTCGCCTTAAGGCAACTCGGTAGTTTTTTTATTATAAAATCATTAATTGTTGAGTGTAATTTTTCATTAAAAAATAATACACCAAAACAACTACAATAGAAATTAAAAAACGAAATATGTACCCAAAAACAATTCCTTTTCCGAGTGATTTTGTACGAAGCGGATATTGGTGATACTTTAATTTGCCGACTATATAGGAAATAACCCCTATAAAAGGAAAGAAAAATCCTACCGCCGCAAGACCGCCGCTCAGCGAATCCTGTTCGGGATGTGAATAAACACAGTTAATTTCCGCTCCGCATTCAGAGCATTTAACAGAACCGTTCACCAGTTCCTTTCCGCAATTTTGACAATACATATTTTTTCCTCCTGTTTAATTATATTTGCCCCATACATAAATTCTGTTTAATAGCTTGATGTATCGGGTTGAATGTTACGGACAGAATCGTAGCTTTCGTTTAATTCATCAATCAGTGAATCCATTATGGGATTTCCGGTTTTTGTATGCACGCAGATAACATTTGTGCAAAACTTTAAAATGTCTTTTTTGGTTTTAGAATAAAAATAAGTGAGAAATCCGTCATCATCGTTAAAATCATAAAAAACCATTGTATCATTCACTACGGATTCAACCGGTGCCTTAATACGGCTTGAGTAATTAAATCTTGATTTTCTCTCTTCAAAAGCTTCGTTTATCATAGCGCTTAATTTATTGTAAATTGCCTTATTATGTTCTGTGATTCGTCTGATAACATATTCGGCATTTTTGCTTTTGACTTCTATCAGCCTTTCAAGCACCTCTCCTATATATGGGTAAATGAATTTTTGCCGTATTCCGAATTGGTCTGTAATTTCAAACTCCTCGGTGAAATACTTTAAAACCTCATTTTCGGAAAGAACTATTTCCTCAATTACTCTTTCATCATAATAATCGTACACATCTGTAGGAGGTTGGGGATAACGGCACTTTTGATATAAAAAAGGAATTTCTCTTGCTTTAAGTGCGGTAAGCATATTATAATCCTTATTTTCCATAGCAAGCGCAATCATTTTTTGTCTGAGACCGCGCTCCTCGCAGTGATATTTAAGGTCGATGCCGAGAAAATCACGCGAGCTGATTTCACGCCTTTTAATGCTTGTTCCGGCGCAGAAGCCGTAAATATGATCCTTTATATCATGATTACTGTCATCAACGAACCATATGTATTTCTTATCGGTTAAATATTTGAGAAAGTCATAATTTTTAAATTCAAGCGCGTAATCAATGACAGTTTTATTGTATTCGTCGGAATTAAGTATGAGATTATCGCTGCGGTTAATATATTCTTCCCATTTATCTTTATCATTTGAAAAAGCAATTTCGTAATTTGTAACATGGCCGCTTATGGGCTGATAGCGCTTTCCGGCAGTAATAATTTCCTCGCACGAGACCTCCAAAAGCTCACAAAATATCGGCAAATCTGACAGTTGAATCGATTTTTCGCCCTTTATCATTTGAGACATACGGTTCGCCAAATTGCCGAGCTGCTTATCGGTATAGCTATGGTTAAACTGCTTTTCAAGATAAGCCTTACAAAATTGTCTTGTGTTTTTATATTTTGCCAAAATAAGTCCGCAGAGGTATTTGCCGATTTTAGCATTGTCTTCTACAGTGAACATACACGCCCTCCTCAATAAACTAATTGTATTTTAGCATATTTTGGAAATTTCTCAACCTTGTATTTGCATATAGATTTTGAAGCTCTGAAATTAAGTATTAAAAATATATACATAAAGCATATATTTTTTTAATAATAAAAAATGACGGCTTGCCTCAGTCTATCGGGCAGCCGTCATTTCGTTATATTCTGTTCGTCTTTAATTACTGATTAACTTCGGCTTCGGTTGAAACCGTATCCATACGGTAAAGCTTGTTTAAGCTGTTTTGTTTTTTTAAGCTGTTTTTAACCGTCGGAACCGCACCGACTGCCGTGAAAGCATAAAGCAAAATAAGGCTCGGAAGATAATTACCCCAAATTATACCGCCTGTAAAGAACGCGTTGTTATATATCCTGAAGCAGTCAAACACACTGTAATCGGTATATTCCTTCGCAAGCATAATCGCGGAATCAAGCTGATAGCTTAAAAATACCATAATAAACATAATAATGCAGGAAATAATTGCGCCCGTCTTAGACATTTTACCGCCCAGCATTTCATAACCCTTGAGTGTGCATACACCCATAACAACGCCCGAAATCGCCGCAACATAACCAAGTTGACTTATAATAAGTATTGCCGCCGCGCCCAAAAGCGAGCCTAAAAGCGCTCCGACAAAGCCGCCTATAATATTTTCGTTTTTCGCTTCGTTTTCCCTTATACGGTTTTCGCTGTCCGCAAGACATTCGGAATAGCAGGCGGGACAGAGAAGGGAAGCGCTGTTATATGTATAATAAATGCCCAAATCGGCGCTGTTACCGCATACCTGACAGCAATTCTCGGCTCCTGCGCTTTTCAGGTAGGCTGTAATAACCTCAATCCCGACGCGCAATCCTTTATTTACAGTGGTTTTTAAGGTTAAAAATTGCTTTATGTTAAAGTCAATGCGGTAACCGTTTACTCTGCCGCCCGCGCAAAACGACTTATTCTGCTTTACAAAAGCTTGCAGAGCGCTGTTTTCGGGCGCCTGACCGTTTATTTTTACAAAGACGGACACCTGCACGGTCTTACCTCCGAATATAGGCGAAACAGTGACATTATAGCCGCCGTAAGTACCGTATAATACACCGCTTTCCGTATCTGCGGAAAGACCCGACTGCGCCGCAAACGGCATTAAAGTGTTCAAATAAGCGTTCATAATTTAATATCTCCTTAAAAATTACATTTGACAAAAGAACATTTGTTCTGTATAATTGACTTACATTGATTTCTCGGCAATCTTTTCTATTCCGATACCTCTTGGCGGTTGGGGAGTGGAAAAGGCTATCTGCGTCTCGGTATGGCCGTAATTGTTAAGGTCGCCCACAAATAAATCCAAATCCTCCGTTGTCGCAAACGCAACCTTGATAAGCTGTGAATACTGACCCGTAACACAGCTGCATTCAAGCACATTCGGATGTGCTTTTATATATGGGTAAAACTCGGGCTTCAGCTTTGGGTCAAGGTCAAGCTTAACAAAAGCAATTATCGGGAAACCGACCTTTTTAAGGTCTATATTCACGGTATAAGAGCTTATTATGCCCTCCTTTTCAAGCTTTTCTATTCTTGCCGCGGTAGCGGGCGAAGAAAGGTACACCTGCTCTGCCAGTACCTTAAGGGGCATTCTGGCATTCTTTTGTAAAAGAGTTATGATTTTTAAATCTATCGCGTCCATAATTTCACCTGCCGGATGTTTAACTGAAATTATAATATAATATTTTTAGAACACAGTCAATAAAAAATTAATTTGGGTGGTGCAAAATGAATAACAATAATATTTCCCCGGAAAAAAGCTGTTGCTTTACAGGATACCGACCCTCGAAATTCCCGTTCCCCTTAGAAGAGGGAAACAGGGATTACACCGATTTTGAAAATTCGCTTACCAATACAATACTCTCCGTTACAGATGAAAATTGCCGTACCTTTTATACGGGTATGGCAATGGGCTTTGATATTATTGCGGCGGAAACGGTATTGCTTTTAAAAAAGTCACGAAATACCGCCTTTGATTTAAAGCTTGTGTGCGCGGTTCCGTTTAAGGGGCAGGAAAACTGCTACCCCGACGATTGGAAGGAGCGCTACAACAGAATACTCGAGGGCTGCGACAAAAAAATTGTTTTATCCGAAAAATATTATCCGGGCTGTTACTTCAAGCGCAATCACTATATGGTGGATAAAAGCAATTTTGTAGTAACCTGGTTCGACGGCAGGAGCGGCGGAACCAAGGAGACCGTAGATTATGCGCTAAGGCAGGGGAAAAGAATAATTAACCTCGCCGCCCCGACCCAGCTCAGCATTATTTAACAATCAATACCGATATAAGCATACATACAACGGGAATTATACTTCCGCTTATAAGCTGGCTTAAGGTATGCCTTTTCATTTTAAGCGACGCTTCAAACACCGGTATAAGCAGGAAATACCCACATGCGCACAGAGGACTTAAATAATATGTAAGCAGTGTTACAGGTCCCGAAATTCCGCAGGCGTGACCGCTGCTTTTTCTTTTTAAAATAAACGAGCTTAAGGCAATCATAATGCCCGACAAAAGATAGGTAAGATACAGCACACGCTCGCCCTTAGAGCCGCCGCTTGCAAAGGAACAGACAGTTCCCGCAATATATCCTACAACCGCAAAAACTATCGCGAGCGAGCGCTGAAACCTCCGCCTTTCGTCCTTTTGCTTTACAAGACTTACGGGATAAGCCAAAAGCGGCAATACGGTAAGCGTGAGAATTGCCGTCCAAAAGTGCCGTGCGTTTACAAAAAAGCCGTTCTTCATAAAATAAAGCATAAGAACGGTTACAAGGGCGGCTATCGGCGCCACCGTGATAATGCGTATAAGCTTGCAGATTTTGTTCATTTTCTTCACCGCGTTTATTTTACAGCTTTTTAATCCCGTCGGCAATGAACCGTACCTTTTTCGGTCTCTAAAAGTAAAAAAGAAAGGTAGAGAGCCGTAAGGACGCTCTCTACCGCAAGTGGAATTATTCAAAAATATCGTTATCCTGCTTATCGTCGTTATTTTTAAACACAGATAAATTTCCCGATTTATCAAGTATACCGAGATAAACCTCGGCTTCTTTTTTTATGCCCTGAACCTTAAGCTCGTTTTTAAGCCAGTTTGTATCCTTGCCGCAGCTCTTCAAATTCTTTTCTAAAACCTTGCCGTCCATAATAACATTATAGTATACGCTTTCGCTTGCCGGAACAATATTGAGATCCTCGGGCGTCGCCGGTTTTTTAGCGGCGGCAGGCATAAAGCTTATTTTTCCGCTTGCCTCCATAACCGCCGTATCAACCGCCGAAAGGTCATAAAAGCCGTTTAACCTGCACTGCATCAGAAATTCGTTTAAATCAAGACGGCACTTTTTAAAGTTTTTGCGGTAAAGCTTACCGTTTTCCATAAGAATAACCGAATGACCGAACACCAGCCGCCTTAACGCTATACTCTTAGAGCTTGCAACCGAGACCGCAAAAGAAATTACAGCATATACGATCATTGCAGTGAGCGGCTGTTCGGGATTTTCAAGCTCCGTCGCCATTTCCGCGGCAATAGAGCCTATTGTTATACTTACGATATAATCAAACATATTAAGCTCGGATAACTGTTTGTTTCCGACCAATTTTGTTAACAAAAATAACACAATAAGCGAAACAACAGATGTTATAATAACCTTAATGATTTCCATTTTGCCACCTCACGCAGATATTTACCTTATTTTGTGCATAAAACGCAAAAATATCCGTTGCGGCTATTGACAAAGGCAAAGAATTTAAGTATAATTGTATACATTAATACAAATCAGGGGATGAGAGCTTTGCTTGAAATTTCAAACAAGACAAATTTGCTTGAGCAGGACAATTATAAATATTCTTTGCAGGATGTTTCGGAGCCTAATTTATACAGAGAGTTTTATACATACGAGGAAGTGCCGAAGGTTGCGTTCAATCACCGCAGAGTGCCTATCGGTATGCCTAAGGATATTTGGATAACCGATACCTCGCTGCGCGACGGTCAGCAATCGGTGGAGCCTTACACCGTAGAGCAAATCGTAAACCTTTACAAGCTTATGTCAAAGCTCGGCGGTCCTTACGGAATTATAAGACAGACAGAATTTTTCGTTTACAGCAAAAAGGACCGGGAAGCTATCGAAAAATGTCAGGAATTAGGTCTTAAATTCCCCGAAATCACAACCTGGATAAGAGCGAGCAAGGAGGACTTTAAGCTTGTGCGCGACCTCGGTATCCGTGAAACGGGAATATTGGTTTCGTGCAGTGACTATCACATTTTCAAAAAGCTTAAAATGACAAGAAGTCAGGCTATGAAAACATATCTTGACGCCGTATCGGAAGCCTTTGAAGCGGGCGTTATGCCGAGATGCCACCTTGAAGATATTACAAGAGCTGATTTTTACGGCTTTGTCGTTCCTTTTGTAAACGAGCTTATGAAGCTTTCAAAGCAGGCTAAAATACCCGTAAGGATCCGAGCCTGCGACACAATGGGCTACGGTATTCCGTATCCGGAGGTTGCGTTGCCGAGAAGTGTTCCGGGTATAATCTACGGCTTACAGCATTACTCCGATGTGCCGAGCGAAATGCTTGAATGGCACGGTCACAACGATTTTTACAAGGCGGTTGCTAACGCTTCCACCGCTTGGCTGTACGGCGCTTCCGCCGTCAACTGCTCGCTGCTCGGAATAGGCGAGAGAACAGGCAACATTCCGCTTGAGGCTATGGTTATGGAATATGCCTCACTCCGCGGTTCGCTTGACGGTATGGACACCACCGCAATTACCGAAATCGCCGAATATTTCGAAAAGGAAATGGGCTACACAATTCCGCCTATGACCCCGTTTGTGGGTAAAAACTTCAATGTAACCAAGGCAGGCATACACGCCGACGGACTTTTAAAGGATGAAGAAATCTACAATATTTTCGATACCGAAAAAATCCTTAACCGTCCCGCGGCGGTTTCGATAGGTAAAACAAGCGGACTTGCCGGAATTGCTTATTGGATAAATCATCATTACAGTCTTAAGGGTGATGAAGTCATTGATAAAAAGGACCCGATTGTTATAAAGCTTAAGGAATGGGTCGATTCCGAATACGAGCAGGGAAGACAGACCGCAATTTCAAACAGCGAGCTTGAAAAGCACTTAAAAGAGCTTTCGGGCGGAAAATTTTAAAGGAGGACGGCTTTAATGATTGAGCATAAAACAATATCGCTTGCGGATCAGGTTTTCGACCATCTTGAAAACGATATATTAAGCGGGAAATATCAGCGCGGCGAAATACTTACCGAGAGTAAGCTGTGCGCCGAAATGGGCGTGAGCCGTACCCCGATAAGGGAAGCGTTAAGACGACTTGAGCAGGAGCATATAATCGAGGAATCGGGCAAAGGCTCCGTTGTTATCGGCATTAATGAAAAGGACCTTGAGGATATTTTCCTTATAAGAAAGAGCCTTGAATGTATGGCGGCGTCGCTCGCGGCTAAAAACCGTACCGACGAACAGCTGAAGGATCTTAAGGAAGCGCTTGAATTTCAGGAGTTTTATCTTAACAAAAACGACCCCGACCAAATAAAGCTTATGGATAACCGTTTCCACGAGACCTTATATAAATTGAGCGGAAGCACCACTTTTTACGATACTCTTGTTCCTCTTCACAAGAAAATACAAAAATACCGCCGAGCTTCGGTGGAAAATTCAAGCCGTGCGGCGGCTTCGGTCGCTGAGCACCGCAAAATTTATGAGGCTATTGAAGCCAAAAATTCGGCGGCGGCGGCAAAATATGCTTCCGAGCATGTAGAAAATGCCTATCGGCACATAATGAGAAAGGATTGAAATTAAATGGGCTACACAATCGCGCAAAAAATTATTAAGGCACATATGCTGTCGGGCGATATGACAGTCGGCAGTGAGGTTGCTCTTAAAATCGACCAGACCTTAACACAGGACGCAACAGGCACTATGGCTTACCTTGAATTTGAAACAATGGGGCTTGACAGAGTTAAGACCGAGCGCAGTGTTGCGTATATCGACCACAACACCCTGCAATCGGGCTTTGAAAATGCCGATGACCACCGTTATATACAATCGGTTGCCAAAAAGCACGGAATTTATTTTTCACGTCCCGGTAACGGCATATGCCATCAGGTTCACTTAGAGCGCTTCGGCAAGCCCGGCAAGACCCTGATAGGCTCCGACAGCCACACGCCCACAGGCGGCGGCATAGGTATGCTTGCAATGGGTGCGGGCGGTCTTGATGTTGCGGTTGCAATGGGCGGCGGTGCTTACTATATCACAATGCCCAAAATGTATAAGGTCAATTTAACAGGAAAGCTTAAGCCCTTTGTCACAGCTAAGGATATAAGCCTTGAGATACTTCGTATACTCTCTGTTAAGGGCGGCGTAGGCGCTGTTATCGAATGGGGCGGCGAGGGTATTAAATACCTTTCCGTGCCGGAACGCGCGACCATAACCAATATGGGAACAGAGCTTGGCGCCACTACCTCTATTTTCCCGTCCGATGAGGTTACAAAGAAATTCCTTGAAGCACAGGGAAGAGGCGAGGATTATACCGAGCTTTCAAGCGACCCCGACGCGGTTTACGACAAAGTAATTGATATAAACCTTGACGAGTTAAAGCCGCTTATTGCCTGTCCGCACAGTCCCGACAATATCGTAACGGTAGAATCGTTAAAGGGCACAAAGGTCGACCAGGTATGTATCGGCTCCTGCACCAATTCATCGCTTTTCGATATGTTAAAGGTTGCGGCGCTTTTAAAGGGGAAAACCATTTCGCCGTCTGTAAGCCTTTCAATTTCACCCGGCTCAAAGCAGGTTCTTTCAATGCTCGCCGACTGCGGCGCGCTTTCCGATATTTTAGCCAGCGGCGCAAGGCTTCTTGAATGTGCGTGCGGCCCCTGTATCGGTATGGGCTTTTCGCCCAATTCCGCAGGCGTTTCACTGCGTACATTTAACCGCAACTTCTTAGGCAGAAGCGGAACCAAGGACGCGAGCGTTTATCTTGTATCGCCCGAAACGGCGGTTGCCGCCGCTCTTACAGGCGAAATTACCGACCCGAGACTTTTGGGCGAAGAACCGCATATAACAATGCCCGACGCCTTTAAAATTGACGACAGCGCCGTAATTGCTCCCGCAACGCCGGAGGAGGCTAAGGATTTAGAGGTTTTGAGAGGACCTAATATTAAGCCGTTCCCGAAATCAAGACCGCAGGAGGATACTCTCACGGCAGAGCTGGTGCTTAAGGTCGGCGACAATATAACCACCGACCATATAATGCCGGCAGGCGCTAAGATACTGCCTTATCGCTCAAATATTCCGCATCTTTCGCAGTTCTGCTTCGGCGTGTGTGATGAGACATTCCCCGAAAGAGCAAAGGCTCTCGGTCAGAGCATAATTGTCGGCGGCAGTAACTACGGTCAAGGCTCGTCACGCGAGCATGCGGCACTTGTTCCAATGTATCTGGGTGTCCGTGCCGTTATCACAAAAAGCTTTGCGAGAATTCATGTGGCAAACCTTATAAATGCGGGAATTATGCCGCTTACCTTTAAAAATCCCGACGATTACGATAAGCTCAATCAGTCTGATAAGCTTACCCTCTCTGATGTTTTTGCCGGAATGGACAGCGGTGAAATAATACTTAAGGACGAGACCACAGGTGACCAAATACCGCTTGTCTGCTCGTTCACCGAACGCCAGAAAGCCATTTTAAAAGCAGGCGGTCTGCTTGAATATACAAAAAAGGAAGGTTGATTTTCAATGGAACAGTACATTAACGCTGCGGTTGAACAGTTCCGCACACTTTTAAACGAGCAAATTGCCCGTGAGCGCCGTATGGAGCAGGATAAAAGGGTTACGGATTACAGCAAGCTTGATAAAATTATAATCGGTATTTGCGGCGGAGACGGAATAGGCCCGATAATTTCCGCGGAATCCGAGCGCCTTTTGCAATTTATTTTAAAGGATGAAATTGCCGCGGGAAAAATCGAGCTTCGCACTATCGAGGGTCTTACAATCGAAAACCGAATTGCTCATAACAAAGCAATTCCCGATGATGTTTTAGCTGAAATCAAGGCTTGTAATGTTATATTAAAGGCTCCTACAACAACACTTAAGGGCGGCACGCTCGAGAGTGCCAATGTAGCGATGCGCCGTGAGCTTGATTTGTATGCAAATGTCCGTCCCGTTGCCGTTCCCGAGCTTGGCATTGACTGGACTTTCTTCCGTGAGAATACCGAGGGCGAATATGTACTCGGCAGCAGGGGAGTAGAAATACCCGATACATTGGCTTTTGACTTCAAGGTAACTACAAACGAGGGTACAAAGCGAATTGCAAGAGCGGCGTTTGAATATGCCAAAAACAACGGAAAAACCAATGTCGCAATCGTAACAAAGGCTAATATTATGAAAAAGACCGACGGTAAATTCTCGGAGCTTTGCCACGAGGTTGCAAAGGATTACCCCGGAATTACCGCTGAAGACTGGTACATTGACATTATGACCGCCAATCTCGTAAACGAGCGCGTAAGGAGCAACTTCCAGGTAATTCTTCTGCCTAACCTCTACGGCGATATTATCACCGACGAAGCAGCCCAAATACAGGGCGGCGTAGGTACTGCCGGCAGCGCCAATTTGGGCGATGTGTATGCTATGTTTGAAGCAATCCACGGCTCCGCACCGAGAATGATAGAAACCGGTAGGGGAGCATATGCCAATCCGACCAGTATGTTTAAGGCTACCGAAATGCTCTTAAGACATATAGGATTTATCGAGAAAGCAAATAAGCTTGATAAAGCCCTGCACATTTGCACCGAGGTTGATAAGAAGTATGTTATCACCGGTCACGAGGACGGCGCTACCTGCTCACAGTTCGGGGATTATTTAATGTCAACCATTGAAAAGCTGTAATAAAACAATAGAAATTACAAAGTTAAAGTGAATTACTTTTGCTTACTGCCTCCCTTATTAAAGGGAGGCTTTTTGTATTGACAAACACCAAATTATGTGATATAACTTTTTTGTTCCAATAAATATTAAATAATAGAATTTTGTTTCAAATAGGTGAGATTATGAAATCAATGTTTGGTATTATGCAGCATATTAAAAATAAATATTTTTCTCTTACAACGGCTGAAAAGAAAATATGCGATTATCTGACAGAAAACTATGAGAAGATACCTCTTATTACTGCCGAAACGGTAGCGGCAGGAGCAGGCGTTGCAAAATCCGCTGTGGTAAGATGCAGCAAATCACTGGGATTTAGCGGTTTTTCCGAGCTTAAAAGTCATGTTATGTCGGAATGTATTAAAAATGAAAAACTAAATTATTGTCCGTATATATCTCCGGAAGACGATCACCTGCAAATACTCAGAAAGGTTTTTGCCGTAACCGTTAAAACTCTTAATGACACTGCCGAAAACCTTGATTTTGAAATGGCAGAACAGCTTATATCGGCACTTCGCAAAGCTGAAAACATATATATTTACGGCGTGGGAACCTCAGCTATACTTGTAAATGAGCTGCAATATCAACTTATAACTCTTGGATATTCTGCCTTTGCTTTCAGTGATGTACCCACTATGGCGGTCTCGACTATGAACTTGAAAAAGGGGGATATAGCCATCGGTTTAAGTTACAGCGGACGAACCACATCAGTGCTTGAAACGCTGAAGCTTGCAAAGCAGGGTGGTGCGCTTACTGCCTGTATAACCGCAAATTCCGAAAGTGATATTATGTGTCTGTGCGATATCCCACTTTCGGTATACTCAGACGAAATAAATTATCCTATCGAGCCTATGTCAGCGAGAATTGCACAAATAAGCCTTATAAATGCCCTTGTAATAATGATTTCTTCAAATAATTATGAGGAAACACTTGAAAGAAGCCGCAGAAAACACGAGCTTGTCGAAAAGGTGAGGAGCGGAAAAAATGAGAAATAAAAGACTTATTTTTGCGATGTGTTACATATCCTATACATTGACATATGTAGCGCGGCTTAACCTCACTATGGCGGCATCACCATTGAAAAAAGAGGGAATGCTATCATCTGCGCAAATAGGAGTGCTTGGCAGTGTATTTTTTGCGGTTTATCCGGTAGGCAGACTTATAAACGGTGCTTTGAGCGAACATTTTCCTGCACGTAATATGATAGCGGGGGGATTGCTGCTCGGAGCGCTGGCTAATATTTTTTTCGGCTTTTTGCCACCGTTTACAGCACTTACAGTGCTCTGGGGAGTTAATGCCTATGCTCAATCAATGCTTTGGAGTTCAGTGCTTAAAACCGTGGGTGCGGTTTACGGGGAAAGCAATGCACAAAGAATGTCGGCTTATATGGTAACCTCGGTAGCTTCGGGTAATATTGCGGGAATAATTATAGCAATGCTTTTAATACGCTCTTTCGGTGTTTCGGCTGCTTTCATTTTACCGGGTGTATTGCTTGTCATTTCAGCAACAGCGGCTTTTTTTATCATAGGAAATCCGGATAAATTCAATGTCTGCGCTTCTTCCGGAGTGCGGACACTTAAAAATAAAAATGTTCGTTTTATGCTTATACCCGCCGTATTTCACGGCGTTATAAAAGATAATATAAGTCTGTGGATGGCGGTCTATGTTGCAGATGAATTCGGCATAAATATAGAAAAGTTTGCCTTTTATTTACTTCTTATACCTATTGCAGGGCTTGCCGGCAGATTTTTGTACCCTCCGCTCTACAAGCTTTTGCAATATAACGAAAACTTTGTTTCGCTTGTCGGATTTTCGCTTTGCGCATTTCTATCGTTATTACTTATATTTGCGGCAATAACTCCGTTCGCTGCGATTATTTATCTCAGCGGAATTTATATATCGGTATCACTTATAAATACATCTGTGCTGTCGGTTTTTCCCATGCAGTTTTATTCAAACGGAATGTCCGGAACAATCAGCGGTTTGATGGATTTCAGCACATATTTAGGGGCGGGAATAGGTTCAGTTATTTATGGCGGGATGATAGGTACCTTTGGCTATAAATCAATGTTTATTTCATGGCTTTGTATTTCTGTTATATCAGTTTTGACACTAATGTATTACAAATACAAAATCACAAATTAATTATCTGATGTTTTTTTAATTTATTTCTAATATACCCGTTTTAAAAAAACTGCCTACACGGTCTTTTTTTGAATTGTCCGAAACGCTCATTTAGTACCGAGAGCCAGTGCGGACACCGGCGGCGGCTTGTAATTGCCGAGTGGGGAAAACAAACTATTGCGGTACGCTGGTTTTCGCAGTGGCAATTATACTAAATGAATATTTAGTATAATTGGGGGAAGTTTTAAAAATATGCTTATAAATTCTTTAATCCCAATTTCATCATAGCCCATAAATCATTTGAAAGCCGCTGTTTAAGCGGTTCTTCATATAAATATTCAGCAGTCATATTTTTATTTATATGACTGCTGTGTTTTGTTGTATTATTAAAATAAGCCTATGATATACAATATCAATCCGTAAACCACACTTGCGGCTGTACCATAAACAATTACGGGTCCTGCAATCGTAAACATTTTTACTCCCAGCCCCAATATCCAGCCTTCGCTTTTGAACTCTATCGCCGGCGAAACAACCGCATTTGCAAAGCCTGTTATGGGCACAAGCGTACCTGCTCCGGCACGCTTGGCAATTTTATCAAATAATTTAAGCCCTGTCAGTATTGCCGCCGCAAAAACGAGTGTACTCGGAACTGCCATTTTTACCACTTTTTCCGGCAAATCCAGCATAGTATACCACTCTGTAAGTAACTGTCCTATCACACAAATCAATCCGCCTATAACAAACGCGTTTATAAAATCCTTAAGTTTAGGCGACGGCGGCGAAAGCTTTTTTGTCATTTCACCGTATTCTTTATCTGTGGGTCGCATAAAAAACTCCTCCTTTTTGCTTATTATCAGCAAAAAATGAGGAGTTTATGCAATAATTCAGTACGGTCTTTTCGGATTGTCCGTTAAGCCCAAAATATAATCGGTTGAGGTATTATATAATTTTGCCAGACAAATTAAAATATCGCTTGGTATATCTCTCAGGCCTCTCTCGTAGCGGCTGTATTGCGGTTGCTTCATTTGGAGATATTCGGAAACATAATTTTGCGAATAATCTGAATCTTCCCTTAAATCTTTAATTCTTGGGTAATAATTATTCATATTATGCCTCCTTTTATAACCAATCGGTATTGACATTTTACCACCAATGGGTTATAATTATTACAAATCATAACCATACGGTTATAAAACAAGAGGCTATTATATAAATATAATTTTAAAAGTATAAAATATGCCGCTGAAAAGTTTAATCAGCGGCAATCGGATAATTTTATTCTGTTGTTTCGTTATAGCTGTATGTAGGCACTATCATTTTAACATAATGCCTGATGTCGACATCATCGTTATACATAAACAGCCGCATTTTATCAAGAATATCAAAGAATTCATGCTCATCAAATTCGATAGGCTTTCCGATATGTATAAGACTGTTTTCCGTATCCTTAAGACCCTCCTCAGCCATAAGCATTTCTTCGTAAAGCTTTTCTCCGGGTCTCAGTCCGATAAATTTAATTTGTATGTCCTTATACGGAGTAAAGCCTGAAAGCTTTATCAGATTTTCCGCAAGCGTTAAAATTTTAACGGGCTTGCCCATATCGAGAACAAATATTTCCCCGCCCTTTGCGGACGCTCCTGCCTGTAAAACCAGAGTAACAGCTTCGGGAATTGTCATAAAATATCTTATAATATTAGGGTCTGTAACCGTTACGGGACCGCCCGAAGCAATTTGCTTTTTAAAGAGCGGTATTACGCTTCCGTTGCTGCCCAAAACATTTCCGAATCTTACGGCAACAAAGTCTGTTTTGGAGCGGTTGTTATATGACTGAATAATCATTTCGCATATCCGCTTGCTGGCGCCCATAATGTTTGTCGGGTTAACAGCCTTGTCGGTAGATATTAAAACAAATTTTTCCGCGCCGTATTTATCCGCGCACTGTGCGGTTTTTAGCGTACCGAAGACATTATTCTTTATGGATTCGTTCGGGCTGTCCTCCATAAGCGGTACATGCTTGTGCGCCGCGGCGTGATAAATGATATCGGGACGGTACTCCTTAAAAACGGAATCCATACGCTTGCTGTCTCTTACAGAACCGATAAGAGCAATAAAGTCAAGCTCCGGATGTGTGCGCTTAAGCTCGTTCTGAATGTCATAAGCGTTATTTTCGTAAATATCAAATATTACTAGCTTTTTCGGCGAATGGTCGGCGATTTGTCTGCAAAGCTCGCTGCCGATGGTTCCGCCGCCGCCTGTAACCAAAACGGTCTTGCCGGAAACATATTCGATAATATTGTTGACATCAAGGCTTATCGGCTCACGGCCTAAGAGGTCTTCTATTTCAACCTTTCTTATTTTAAGCGATAAACCGTTTTCGCTCGAATCCATCATCTGATAAATCGACGGTATTATTTTAAGAGTACAGCCTGTTTGCTGACAAATATTAAGTATTTCATATTTTTGCATATTGCTGCAGCTCGGTATAGCGAACAAAATGGTATTGATATGGTATTTTTCTGCCGATTCAACAATCAAATCGCGATTTCCGACAATATGCACGCCTGAAATATATGTACCTTTTTTTGCCGGATCATCGTCAATAGCGCATTTTATCTTGCAGCTGTTATGCTGACCGTTTCTCGCAAGCTCGTTTATTATCATTGACGCTGCGGAGCCGGCTCCAATAATCATAATATTTCCCGTGAGCGTCGATGCGGACGAGGCATTTTTCCCTGTCTCCTCCCCTTTTTTTGTAAGAACCACTCTTACAAAAAAACGAAAAACAAGTGTAAAAGCGCAAGTCAGAAGGTAGCATACAAAAACAACACTAAAGCCGTACGATTTGTTAAATACAGCCATTTGTGAAATGAAGGTTGCGCAAACAGCAACCGCCGAAGCGACAAAAACTCTTAATGAATCATATATAGTGGAAAATCTCCATAAAACACTGTAAATTCTAAAGAAATAGAAAGACAGAACCAAAAGTCCGCCCCACACAAACAGCGTGAAATAAAAGAAATCCTTTCCGTAGGCGAAGAACAAATCGCCTACGGATTTAATTGCTACAACAAGTGAAAAAATTGCGGCAAGCAAATCGAAAAGAACAGAAGCAAACAACAAAAGATATTTATTTTTCACCGAAATACCCCTTTTTGAATTATAAATATAATTTTCGTAAAATAAAATTACTCAGCGTCATCGGAAACAGATGATTCAATTTCCGAAATTGCGTTGTCTGCCTTTTGTTTTAATTCTTCCGCTTTATCGAAGCCCTCTGTTGATTCGGGCCGAAGCATTATCTGTAAAGTCATAAGAATAAGCTTGATATCAAGTATAAGCGAATAATCCTCAATATACATCAAATCAAGACGCAGCTTATCATAAGCCGAAGTATTATATTTTCCGTAAATCTGTGCATAACCGGTCAAACCGCCCTTGACCTTTTGCCTGTACTGGAATTCCGGAATTTCTTCGGTATATTTTTTTACATGCTCAACTCTTTCGGGTCTCGGTCCCACAATAGACATATCGCCCTTGATAATGTTAATGATTTGCGGAAGCTCGTCAATTCTCGTAGCTCTTATAATTCTTCCGGTTTTTGTAATTCTGGGATCTCTGCCTTTTGCCGGTATGACCTCGCCGTTTTTCTCGGCGTCTACTACCATACTGCGGAATTTTAATATATCAAATTCCTTACCGTTTTTTGTAACTCTCGTCTGTCTGTAAAATACGGGACCGCCGTCCTCAAGCTTGATAGCCAAGGAGACAATAAGCATAATCGGAGAAGCTATTATCATTGCTATAAGGCTTAAAAGCACATCGAAAAAGCGTTTTACCGCACGCTGAGCCAATGTGAGACCGTTGCCTTTTACAAGCAAAAGCGGTGTGTCAAAGAGGTTAATATCCCCGGCTCCCCTGAGAATTATATCAGTAAGCTTAGGAGTTACATAAACTCTTATTCCGTTCTTGTAGCAGAATTTCAGTATATCGTTTCTGATTACCGCAGAAACATCGTTAATTACTACCGCATCATATTTTACGATGGTATCGCAGATTTTTTCGTAGCCCTCGTCTATTGATATTAATTTTTTTATCTGGTATTTATCGGCACGGGTATCCATTTTAAATTTAAGGGTTATGGCATCCTCCATTCCGTAAACCATTACCATACTTTTCGGAACATAGAGCCTGTGATAAATAAACGAGTAAAGCGATGAAAAAATCAAAACAGCCACAGCTTCAAGCAAGGTGAGAATAAACATAGGATACGGCTTAATCATATAGTTAGCCATAAGACACAGCTGGAAATAAGTTATGACATTAACCAAAATCACGGATATCCATTGAGAAATCAAAACGTCCGTAAGCCGCATATGGCCGAATTTAAAGCTGTCGCAGTTGTTGAATATTATAAAGGAAAGAATTGCGTAAACAGTCATCAGCAAATACTTACCCTTACCGAGGTAAGCATAAAATCCGGACTCATCATACATTGTTTTCCAAACAAAATAGTAGATTAAGGACAGAGCCACAACCTCAACAATAGACTCTGCCTGTCTTAAGGTATGCTTAATATCGTCAAATCTTTTTTGTTTTCGCTGTTTTTTAAAATCATTCATAAAAATTTCCTGTGTGCGTCCAAAGCCTTGAACACGGCACAATCCTTTCTTTTTATAGTAATCTTATTCCAACGCTCTTACATTTTTTGATTTCTTTTTCCGGCCAGATTGAAACCTGAACCTCGCCTATATGAGCCTTTTGCAGTAAAAACATACAAAGTCTCGACTGTCCTATTCCTCCGCCTATTGTAAGCGGCAGTGCACCCGAAATCAAAAGCTTGTGAAACTCATATTTCAGCCTGTTTTCGGCGTTTTCCGCTTTAAGCTGTGAAAGGAGGCTGTCCCTGTCAACGCGGATGCCCATTGACGAAAGCTCAAATGCGCTGTCAAGAACACGGTTGTAAACCAAAATATCGCCGTTAAGCTTCCAATCATCATAATCTGGCGCTCTTCCGTCATGCTTTTCACCGTTTTTAAGCCTACCGCCTATCTGCATAACAAAGACCGCTCCGTATTCCTTTGCGGCGGCATTTTCCCTTTCCTTCGGAGTAAGCTCGGGATATTTTTCCTCAAGCTCATAGGTGGAAACAAAGGCAATATCGTCCGGTAAAGAACAGTCAAGAACGGGATATTTTTCTTCAACCGCTTTTGCGGTAAGAAGAATTGCACCGTAAATACTGCGCACCGTTTCCTTTAAATAATCGGTATTTCTGTCTTCGGCTGTTATTATCTTTTCCCAATCCCACTGATCTACATATATTGAATGTAAATTATCGCAAATTTCGTCTCTGCGAATTGCGTTCATATCGGTATAAAGACCGGTATGTACGGGAAAACAATAACGCATAAGCGCCATTCTTTTCCATTTTGCAAGGCTGTGAACAACCTCTGCAATTTCGCCCGTTTCCTTTATATCGAACTGAACGGGTCGTTCAACGCCGTTAAGGTCGTCGTTAAGTCCGCTGCCCTTTTTAACAAAAAGCGGCGCGGAAACCCTTGAAAGCTTTAAAGCCCTGCAAAGCTCGGACGAAAATTTCTCTTTAACAAGCGCAATGGCGCTTTGTGTATCAAATTCGTTTAATTTTGAAGAATACATCGCTTTTCACCCTTAAGAGATACTGCCGACAGTACGGGGATAAAGAATTACATCCCTGATATTCGACACGCCTGTTACATACATAATTATTCTTA
>ERZ808266.102-NODE-102-length-34993-cov-6.352567_pt1 | contig 34993 bp, 26 predicted proteins | sample MGYA00521278_ERZ808266 | MGnify/ENA primary metagenome ERZ808266 (study PRJEB31516, sample SAMN03275591) | gut metagenome | biome: mammalia-associated habitat; material: feces | host: Papio cynocephalus | place: Kenya | collected 2012-08-02 ... | reverse complement strand
TTACCGATGATGAATCCAGGCCTTGCGGCGTGAATGGTCACGGTGATGAACTTGAGGGTCCTTTCGATGACAATCTTGGAGAGGCTGGCCTTGGCAAGACGGTTGGTCAGATACTTGCGGATCTCATAATCCTCAGCGATCTTCTCAGCATAGTTACCACCACACCAGTTAGAGTCCCAACCACGGGTGATACCGATTCTGTTAGAAATAGGATTTGTCTTCTGTCCCATATTACTTGTTCTCCTCTACTGTTGTTGGTTTCTTGACATCGAGAATGATGGTGACGTGGTTTGAACGCTTGCGGATTCTTCCGGCGCGGCCCTGAGGGCAAGGACGGATTCTCTTGAGCGTGCGGCCTTCGCCTACCATGATCGTCTTGACATAAACGTTGCCGTTGTCCAGCTCCTTGCTCTGATCCGGATTCTTGGCTTCCCAGTTGGCAATGGCGCTGCGGAGAAGCTTCTCAAGACGGATAGACGGCTGCCTCTTCGAGAAATGAAGAAGGTCAATCGCGCGGTTTACCTCCACACCTCTCACAGTGTCAGCGACAAGACGCATCTTGCGAGGGGATGTAGGAACATCATTCAACTTAGCTATTGCTGTATTCTTTTTGGCTTCCTTGAACTTCTCAGCCATTAATCTTTTACGAGCTCCCATAATGAATTCTCCTTAATTACTACTTATTGTTGCCCGAATGGCCTTTGAATGTTCTGGTCGGCGCGAATTCGCCGAGCTTGTGGCCCACCATGTTCTCAGTGATGTAAACAGGAATGAACTTGTTTCCATTATGAACTGCGACAGTGTGGCCTACGAAGTCAGGGGAGATCATGCTGGCGCGGGACCAGGTCTTCACGACCTCCTTCTTCTTGCTACCATCATTCATAGCAAGAATTCTCTTTTCCAGGGCTTCCTGGATGTATGGACCTTTTCTTAATGAACGACTCATAATCTTAAAGTTTAATTCCGTTTAATTACTTCTTCTTTCTTCTCTCGATGATGAACTTGTTGGAAGTAGCCTTAGGATTACGTGTCTTGTAACCCTTTGCAGGAAGTCCCTTACGAGAACGCGGGTGACCTCCGGAGGCACGACCTTCACCACCACCCATAGGGTGATCAACAGGGTTCATAACGACACCACGGTTGTGCGGCCTGCGACCGAACCAGCGGCTGCGGCCAGCCTTTCCGTAAGACTCAAGATTATGATCTGCGTTGGAAACGGTTCCGACAGTGGCGCGGCAGGCCACAAGCACCATTCTGGTCTCACCCGAAGGCAGACGAAGGATGGCGTAGTTGCCCTCACGGGCGGCAAGCTGCGCGAATGTACCGGCGGAACGTGCCATCGCGGCGCCCTGACCAGGACGAAGCTCGATGTTGTGCACGAGCGTACCTACAGGGATCTCCGCGAGTGGGAGACAGTTGCCAAGCTCAGGAGCGACTCCTGATCCGGACTCTATGATCTGTCCTACCTTGATTCCGGCAGGAGCGATGATGTACTTCTTTACGCCATCCTCGTACTCAACGAGGGCGATGCGGGCGCTACGGTTCGGATCATACTCGATGGTCTTCACGGTAGCCTTGACGTTGTCCTTGGTGCGGAGGAAGTCGATGATACGATACATTCTCTTGTGTCCGCCGCCACGGTAACGAACGGTCATCTGACCGGTGTTGTTCCTACCGCCTGTGCTCTTAAGAGGTTCCAACAAAGCCTTGTACGGCTTCTTGGCAGTGATTTCATCGAACGCACTGATAGCCTTGTTCCTGGTACCAGGAGTAATCGGCTTGAATTTTCTGATTGCCATTGCCTTGTCCCTCCTTAAATGTTACTGTAGAAATCGATCTTGTCATCACCTGCAAGGGTAACATACGCCTTCTTGTAGTGATTGGCGCGGCCACGGAGCATTCCCGCCTTGCTGTAGCGGGACTTTCTCTTTCCGTGATAGTTCACGGTGTTGACGTCCTTCACAGTCACATTGTAGAACTGCTCTACCGCGGCCTTTATCTGAAGCTTGTTGGCTTCCCTGTCAACGATGAAGCCATAACGGTTGTACTTCTCAGTCTCAGCCGTGAGCTTCTCGGTTACTATTGGCTTGATTAAAATTCCCATCTCTTTGCGCTTTTAACGGTTGACCCTGGCAGCGAGGACATCCTGAACACCGTCAACAAAAACCACAGAATTGGAGTTCATGATGGTGTAAGTGTTGATTTCGTCAACAGTGATGACCTTTACCTCAGGGAGGTTACGTGATGAAAGGAAAATGTTTTTTGAATTCTCCGGAAGCACGACGAGAACCTTTCTCTGGCCAGCCTTGAGAGCGTCAAGGATGCGCATGAGTTCCTTTGTCTTAGGGGCTTCCATAGTGAATGGCTCAACGAGGACGATGGCGTTCTCCTGTGCCTTGTAGGTAAGGGCTGAGCAACGCGCGAGAGACTTCAGCTTCTTGTTAAGCTTGAATCTGTACAGACGAGGCTTTGGACCGAACACGCGGCCACCGCCAACGAAGATGTTGGACTTCAAGCTACCGTGACGTGCGCCACCGCCGCCCTTCTGGCGACCGAGCTTCTTGGTGGAGTGTGCGTTCTCACTGCGGTCCTTTGTCTTGGACGTACCCTGACGCTGGTTGGCAAGGTACTGAACGACATCAAGATAGATTGCATGGTCGTTCGGCTCCACACCGAACACCTTCTCGTCAAGAACAACCTTCTTTCCGGATTCTGATCCGTCAATTTTCAATACTGGTAATTCCATAACTAAAACTCTAATGCAAGATAAGAACCCTTGGCTCCAGGAACGGAGCCCTTAATGACGAGAAGATTGTTCTCAGGAATAACCTTGACAATCTCGAGGTTGAAGACCTTGACCCTTTCGTTGCCCATGTGGCCGCCCATGCGCATTCCAGGGAACACACGTGAAGGCCAAGATGAGGCGCCGAGAGAACCAGGCTTACGCAGTCTGTTGTGCTGACCGTGGGTCGCTCCGCCTACTCCGGCGAAATGATGACGGTGAACAACACCCTGGAAGCCACGGCCTTTAGAAGTACCGACAACATCCACGAACTTCACGTCGTCTGTGACGACATCGGTAACGGAGATGGTGTCTCCAAGCTTGAGCTCACCCTGGAAGTCTGCCGGAAATTCGACAAGCTTGCGCTTAGGGGTGGTTCCTGCCTTTTTAAAGTGGCCCATAAGAGGCGCGCTGGCGTGTATCTCTTTCATTTCGTCATAGGCAAGCTGTACAGCGGCATAGCCGTCTTTTTCTACTGTACGCAGTTGCGTGACAACACACGGACCAGCCTCGATGACGGTGCATGGAATATTTTTTCCATCAGCACCGAAAACGGAAGTCATTCCGATTTTCTTTCCAATTAATCCAGGCATTGGTTTGATTAATTAATTGTAAATAAATATTTTACGTTAATCCGCACTATTTTGCGGACTGCAAAGGTAGTATTTTTTTTTCAATTAACAAAGTTTTCCACAAGCCTACTCCCTAATAATCAGAGAAATCGTCATCAAGCGTTGGGGAATAAATCAAGGAATAATTATCTTTGTGCCACGAAAAAGGACAAAGATGCTTTTGAATATATTCGGATTCCTCAACATCTCGTTCGCGGACATCCTGGACATATTGATGGTCGCCATATTCATCTATCTGGCTTTCAGGTGGATCAGAGGTTCGGCAGCGATGAATATCTTCGTCGCCGTCATCCTGCTTTTCGTCCTGCGTGTGGTCGTGGCGGCGTTCAACATGAAACTGATGAGCGCCCTGCTGGGAACTTTCATCGACGTGGGTGTGATAGCCCTTATTGTCATATTCCAGCCTGAGGTCAGGCATTTCCTGATGAAGCTTGGCTCGCGCTACGGAGTGGCGGGAAAGAGCCGCGACTTCTTCAACAAGTTGCTTGGAATCCAAGAACAGAAGATGGCCGGAGGTACAGTCAACGAGATCGCGGAGGCATGCAGAGCTATGTCGGCAGACAAGACAGGGGCCTTGATTGTGTTCCCGCGCAAGGATTCGCTGGACTTCATCATCGAGACCGGGGACATCGTGGATGCGAAAGTCACCAGAAGGCTGATAATGAACATATTTTTCAAAAACTCCCCTTTGCATGACGGGGCGATGATCATCAGCGCGGACAGGATAGTCGCCGCGCGTTGTACACTGCCGATCACCGGGCGTACCGACATCCCGGCGCGCTACGGGATGAGGCACAAGGCGGCGATAGGAATCTCAGAGGAGACAGACGCCGATGTGGTGGTGGTCTCGGAAGAGACCGGAGGAATATCCTTCGTACGCGGTGGCAACATCAAGAGCATAGGCAACATCAACGAACTTAAACTCCTTCTCGGCGCAGGCGAGGGATCCACGGAGGAAAAGCGCGCCACAGAGGAAAAACAATAATTTATGAATATGCAGGAACACGGAACAGAGATTGACACCAGGCTGGAGAGCAAGTTGGGATTTGACAGGGTCAGGACCTTTGTGGCCGACAGATGTTCCACCGAATATGCCGTCACGAGGGTGACGGAGGAGACGTTCAGCAACGACCCGGAAGTCATCGGGGAAAGGTTGGCGCTCACGGACGAGATGAGGCTGATCGTGATGTTCGAGGAGAACTTTCCGACCAACGGGTACATTGACTGTCTCGACTTCCTCAAGCCGTTGGAAAACACTGGCTACACGATCGACATCCTTTCGCTGGGCAAGCTGCGCACGATGGTCGAGACTGTCCGCAAACTGACAAACTTCTTCATGTCCATCAAGGACGGAGTATACCCTAACCTCAAAAAGATGAGCGCCCCGGTCATGAGCTTTCCTGAAGTCCAGAGAAGGATAGACCTGATCCTGGACAAGTTCGGGGATGTCAAGGACACGGCTTCCGACAAATTGTTGGAAATCAGGCGCGCCATAAAGACAAAGGAAGGAGCCATTTCCAAAAGGGCAAACGCGATCCTAAAGCAGGCGCAGGCTGACGGCCTTGTGGACGAGGACGCCGGGCTCTCGGTACGTGACGGCAAACTGCTGATTCCTGTCAACAGCTCAAGCAAGAAAAAGATCCAGGGATTTGTCTATGACACTTCGGCCACCGGCAAGACAGCCTTCGTGGAGCCGGCCGAGATCATCGAACTGGAAAACGAGATCGTCACCCTTCACGCCGACGAGGCTCAGGAAATACAGCGCATTCTCGCGGCGTTCAGCGACTTCGTCAGGCCTTACGTCCCGGATCTCATCAACTCGGCCGAATATATCGGTGAGATCGACTTCCTTGTTGCCAAGGCTCAGGTCGCCCTCGATTTCAAGGCCGGAGCACCTATCATCTCCGACAACGGCGAGATGAATCTGCGCAAAGCCCGGCATCCACTTCTGGAAAGAGCCCTGCGTAAAGAGAAAAAGGACATTGTGCCCGTTTCCATCCGCCTGACTCCTGGCAAGCATATTCTTTTGATCTCCGGCCCTAACGCCGGCGGCAAGTCGGTGTGCCTCAAGACCACGGGCCTGCTTCAGTACATGTTCCAGTGGGGAATGCTGATCCCGACTTCCGAGACCTCCGAACTTCCTGTGTTCGACAGGATCATGGTCAGCATAGGCGACGACCAGAACATCGAGAATGACCTCAGTACCTACAGCTCGTTCCTGGACGACATGAAGACGATGCTTGCGAAGGCCGATGACAAGACATTGATATTGATAGACGAGTTCGGTTCGGGCACAGAGCCTACGGCCGGAGGAGCCATCGCAGAGGCAATCCTCAGCGAAATGGACAAGAGAGGGGTTTACGGGGTCATCACGACCCACTACACGAACCTCAAACTGTACGCGTCCGGTTCCGACACCGGAGTCATCAACGGAGCGATGCAGTTCGATGCCGCCAAGATCCAGCCTCTGTTCAAACTGGACATCGGGATGCCAGGGAACTCGTTCGCCTTCGAGCTGGCCCGCAAGATGGGGCTTCCTGAGAGCATCGTCAAAGATGCCGAGACAAGAGCCGGAGAGGAGTTCGTTGGCATGGAACGGAATCTGCGCAAGATCGTGCGCAACCGCCGCGCCCTTGACGAGAAACTCCAACGGATCAAGAACACGGACAAGACTCTGGAAAACATCACCGAGCGCTATCAAAAAGAGCTTGAGGGACTGAAACAGACCAAGAAGGAGATTCTGGACCAGGCCAAGAAAGAGGCTCAGGAGATCGTCCAGGGAGCGAACAAGACCGTGGAGAACACGATCAGGACCATCAAGGAATCCCAGGCTGAAAAGGAAAAGACCTCCGACGCCAGGCGTGAGCTCCAGAATTTCATGTCAAGCCTTCAGATGAAGAAGGAGAACGAGCAGAAGAATCACGACGACTACATTGAGAGGAAGCTCAAGCAGCTGGAGGACAGAAAGATGCGCCGCAACGCCCGCAAGGGCAAACCTCAGGATGACAGCCAGGCGCAGACTCCTGAGCAATTCCGTGGCGGAGTGCTGAAGGTCGGGGAGAAAGTGCGGGTGAAGGACAACGGCATGGCCGGCGAGGTCATCCGAGTGTCCAACAAGGCCGTGACCGTCGCCATCGGCAACATCACCAGCAAGATGCCCCTCGACAGGGTTGAGCGGATCTCTTCCAATGAATATAAAGCTTCGGTCAGGGAGAACATCAAGCCTCGGGCCGCCCAGGATGATTCCGGTCTGAGGGAGCGCAGGCTGGCGTTCTCTCCCGAACTGGACGTGCGTGGAGAGCGGGTTTCGGACGCGCTTGACATCGTCATGCACTACATCGATGACGCCATCATGCTGAACATCGGATCTGTCCGCATCATCCACGGCAAGGGTACGGGAGCGCTCCGCGATGAACTCCAGAAATATTTAAGGACAATCCCCGGGGTGACTTCCGTCCGCGACGAGCAGGTTCAGTTCGGCGGATCGGGTGTGACGATTGTGACGTTGGGATAGAAATCTGGATCAAAACTATGAAAAGCACTGAAAAACAAATGACTCCAAGGATGGAGCTGGGACGTAGAGGAGAAGATGTTGCCTGTGGATTCCTGACCGGCAAAGGGCATATTATCGTGCAGAGGAATTTCAGGTCGGGACATCTGGAGATCGACATCATCAGTCTTGACAAAAATGGTGTGCATTTTGTGGAGGTCAAAAGCCGTGTCGCGCCTGTGATGGTCTCCCCGGAGGAGAATGTGACGGTGAGCAAGCAGAGGAAGGTTGCGGACGCGGCGCTGAGGTACCTTCACACCACGAAAGACAACAGGATTTCCGCTGACATGGAGGTCAACTTTGATGTCGTGGCGGTGACGTTCGACGGAGGGAAGGAGATTGTGGAATGGTTCCCGAACGCGTTTTACCCGATGTACCTCTGATATTATTTTTGGTAACATATTGCTAAGCACTAAGATATGAACAAAAATAACCGATACTGCGTCATAATGGCCGGAGGCACGGCGAACCGCTTCTGGCCGATAAGCAGGGAATCGAAGCCCAAGCAGTTCCTGGACATAACCGGAACCGGAAAATCCTTCATAAGAAGCACTTACGAGCGCTTTTCCGAAATCGTCCCGTCAGAGAACATCATCGTGGTCACTTTGGCAAGATTCTCCTACCTCGTCCGCGCCCAGATTCCGGAACTTCCAGAAAGCAACCTGCTCCTGGAACCATACGCCCGAAACACCGCTCCATGCATTGCCTACGCGACCTACAGCATCCTCAAACGGAATCCCGACGCGACAATCATCGCCACCCCGGCGGACCACATCATCACTGACGAGGAGAATTTCAAAGCCTCCATGCAGAAGGTAATGGAATATGCCGAAAGCAGACCGGTACTCATGACTATCGGAATCCACCCGACGGAACCTGACACAAGTTATGGCTACATCCAAGCCACAGGAGACTGGGAACAACTCGGTTCGGGAGCGCCTCTCAAGGTAAAGACTTTCACCGAGAAACCGGACAAGGCCCTAGCCGAGGTGTTCTGCAAGACAGGTGAATTCTACTGGAACTCGGGAATATTCGCATGGAAGGCTTCAGTCATCAAGGAAGAAATGGAGAAATATATTCCTGATGTCACATCCTTGTTCGCCGGATGGGAAAACGCTTTGGGAAGCGAAGATGAGCAGGTCTTCGTTGAGAAGGCATATTCAGATTGCCCGAAGATCTCGATTGACTACGGTGTGATGGAGAAGACAGACCGAGCATGGCTCTACTGCGGAGACTTCGGATGGTCTGACATCGACAGCTGGGACTCTCTTTTCAGGAACATCCGTGACAAGACCAAAGACGGCAACGTCGTGTTCACTGACAAGATTCTTGGCGAAGGCAATGAGAACAGCATGCTGGTCTGCGGAGACAAGAAAAAGCTCTACGCCATCAAAGGCCTCAAAGACTACATAGTGGTTGACACCGGTGATGTGCTTCTGATCTGCCCTAAGGACGACAAACAGTTCAAGGACTTCATCTCAGGCCTCGGAATGCCCGAGTACGAAGATTTCCGATAAGGCTGCCGTGGCGGGCAACGCCTTGACACTCAACGAGAAAAGCGATGACCTTGTGCTAAATACGGCACAAGGTCATCGCTTATTATATTGACAGACAACCCTTTAGGTTTCACGGCCTTCTAAGGTTGTCAGTCACATGCCCTATGATATTCCTACTTCTTCAAGGTCTTGAAAAGAGTGGAGAGGGTAGATGCGGCGGAAGCTATCTCCTTGGCGTTTGAAACAGCTGCGGAGGCATCTTTTGAAGACGCGATCTTTGAAAGGGCCTCGGTGGCAACTGACTTGGCGGCATTGCTTGCGGCAGTCTTGGCCGCAGTCTTTGCGGAAGTCTGCAATGAGGAGAGATCCATCCCCGCAAGTTTGGTCAGGCTGCCGAGCACTGTCTTGGAGTTGTTGTTATTAACCAGCTTGCCTGAACCGGAGATCAGACCTTTAACGAAGTTGGTTGTGTTAACGGAAGACTTCAAGCCTTTGATGTTGTTGGCCAGAGTGACCATATTCACAATGTTCGTCGGATTGGTCATATCCAGGCTTCCATTGCTCTTGTACTGAGTGTAGAGAGCCAAAAGAGCCTTGCCAGCGGCGGTTCCATTGTTCTTTGTGAGTGATGCTGATGTCGTCTGTGCGGCCGGAACGGCTACGGAAGACACATTGGCGCGGCAAGGAGCCGCAAGGGTGATCGCCAAAGCTGCGACCGCAAAAATTTTTAACACTTTCATCTTATTAATGATTTTTGTTCGTCCAAACTGTTTTGCAAAAATACTGCAAAAGTTTGAAAAACCGAAAGCCAAGCCGTGGCACTTAAGGTTCTGATAATTAACGATAACAGCAAAGTCCTGATGCTGAATTTGACACTAGGACTTTACATATTAGACTAATAATCAAATAGTTCGCCGCCACGGTGATCTTATTTGGCGAAAGCGTAGGAGAAGCCCTTGATCTGGTCCCATGCGCCACGGGTGAAGTCAGGAACTTCGACAGGGGCGTTGCCGTTCTCCATCGAGATTCTTCCGAGCTCGGTGAGGCAGCACCATTCGGCCATGTCATAGACATCCATGTCGAGAGGAAGGCCGTTCCTGAGACAGTAGATCAGACGGTAGTCCATGATAAAGTCCATTCCGCCGTGACCTCCAACTTCCTTCGCAAGAGCCTCAAGCTCAGGAGTCAGGATCGGATTACGGTTCTCTTCCATCAGAGCTTTCAGCCTGTCTCCTGAATAGACAACCTCACGGCCAAGGTTCTGGAAATCAGTAGAAGTGCCCTCGGCGGCATTGTCACGCAAGCAAATCTGCTGAGTCGGGTACTTGCCGGCGTAACCGTCACTGCCGACAATCTGGTACATACGACTGTAAGGACGTGGGGTCATCACATCGTGCTCCACAAGGATAGTCTTGCCCTTCTCCGTGGAGATCATCGTCATCGTAAGGTCTCCGTTCTGGAAATCATCACATTTCTCACCGGTCTTGGCTTCAACGTGCTTAGGACCGTTGACGGTCTTGGTCTCCATCGCCACGAGAGTCTTGAAACGGTCTCCACGATGGATATTCATGACCTGGCAGACAGGACCGAGGCCGTGGGTGGAATAGACATCGCCCTTGGTGGCCTTGTTGAAATCAAGTCTCCAGTTGTTCCAGTAGGCATTCCAGAACGGATCCAGATTGTGGTGGTAGGATCCCTCTCCATGGATAATCTCGCCGAACAAGCCCTTCTGAGCCATAGTCAGGACGGTCATCTCATAGAAATCATAGCAGCAGTTCTCAAGCATCATGCAGTGCTTGCGGGTCTTTTCGGACATGTTGATCAACGCCCAGATGTCCTCAAGGGATGCGGCGGCTGGAACCTCGACAGCGACATTCTTTCCGTGCTCCATAGCATAGAGGGCGATCGGAACGTGATGCTTCCAGTCTGTGCAGATGTAGACAAGATCAACGTCATCACGTTCACAAAGCTCCTTGTAGGACTCGGTGCTTCCAGAATAGCCCGCGGCCTGAGGGAATCCTCTGTCTTCCAATGTCTTCTGAGCTTTCTCAACACGGTCAGCCTCAACATCACAGAGGGCTGTGATCTTCACTCCCGGAATGTAGGTGTAGCGTGCGACAGCATCAGAGCCACGCATCCCGATGCCGACAAAGCCGACACGAACAGTGTCCATTGCAGGAACAGTCAGCCCAAGAACGTTTTCCTGGCCGGCAGGACGTACCGGAGTCTCAACCTTGATTGGACCTTCCTCTTTGGAAGTAGCACAAGATACCGCCAGAACAAGCGATAGAATGGCAAACAAATTTCTGAATTTCATTATTACTTAGTGTTAATATGTTTCTGACACAAAGATATTCAATTAGTCGAAAATTACCTAAAAATCATAGCGCATAGACTTCTCGGCACTCATCGCTTTAGTAGGCACGATTGCGAAACGGAAGGAATAGTCCTTGTCGTTCCAAAGGCACCTGTCAGAGTCTGGTCTTGAGCCCCAACTGTCGTACCCGCCAATGCCGCTCTGGGCATAATCAACGCAAACCTCAACGAAGTCTCTCTCTGAGTAGTCATTGATGTGGGTTTGACGACGAAGACGGTTCTTTGCCTTGGCTGGATCATTCTTGGACAATGGGTCTTTGTACTCCCACTGATAGTCATGCCTGACAACATCCTCAGAATCAAGATCCTCAATAGAGCAACGGAGGGCATTGAACTCGAAGCGGTCCGAACGGATGGTCATTTCTCCGATGGCAAGATATTCACAATCAGTGTGATGGCCGCATTCCTGCGGACGCACGTAGCGAACATATTCCTTCGCGGCGGATGATGAATATTTCCCCACGAGGGTTCCGCTGAACCTGTCGCTGTAGTTCTCCTCCGGTCCTCTTCCATAATAAGCGAACGAATCCGCGGAAGCAGGCAGCCTCATTCTGAATCCAATGCGCGGTACATCGACCGGTTTGTCAGACTTGACACCCTTAAAATCAGAGAAAACCGAAAGAACGCCTCCTTCAAGAAGAGTGTAGCGGACTGTGAATATATTCCCGCTCGCCAATGAATATTCCGCAACAATCGACTCTCCATCGAAATCCGCCTTGGCATTGAACTCACGGCTGGAGGTCTTGAATGCCTGACAGCGGGACGGCATTCCGTTGCCGTAGTCATTATCGGTCGGGGCACGCCAGAACAGAGGCCTGAGGCCGAAATCATCGTTGAACACATTCTTTCCTTTGAATGAATATGATCGCAGACATCCCATTTCTTTGTCAAAGATTATAGCAGCCTCGCGGCTTTCGAGAATAAGCGCGTTTTCCGCCACGGTTGCTTTGATGCCTTTTACCCCAGATGGTGAGTCAAGCCTCTTGGCATCAGACAGTTTGATTTGGTCATAAGCTATCACATACCCTTTAGGAAGCAACCCTTCAGCCTCATTGGCAAGAACCATAAAAGAGATCAGACAATCCTTGCCGGAAGGCAGTTTCGGGAGCTTCACACTGACGGTTTCCTCAGACTGAGGAGCGGCTGACAGCCTTTCTGTTCCAGAGGCAATTTGATTTCCATCAGCAGTTACTGTCCATTTAAGAATATGTTTACTCAAATCCTTGAAATAGAACCTGTTCTGTAACTTGAACAAACCTGATGCAGGATCCTCTGCCGAAACTTTCACATCCTGATAGACGTGCTTTACCTCGGCCATGGCCGGATGAGGAGTACGGTCCGGAGCGATGACTCCATTACAGTTGAAGTTACCATCGCTCGGAGTGTGCTCACCGTAATCGCCACCGTAAGCCCAAAACATCTTTCCTTCGCTGTCAGTCTCGTAAAGTCCTTGGTCAATCCAGTCCCAGATGAAGCCGCCTTGAAGGTTAGGATATTCATAGATGTACTTCCACTGGCGGTCGAGCGAACCGTTGGAATTGCCCATCGCGTGGGAATATTCAGAAGGAACGACAGGCTTCGGGTAGTCGCTCTCCCCCATCTTGCGGAACCACTCGGCTTCTGGGTATTGCGGAACTAGCATGTCCGTGTTCCATTCATATTCAGCGCGTTCGTAGCAGACTGGCCTATTCTGCCCGTCCTTTTCCAAGGCTTTCAATTCCCTGTAGGTGTCGTAGAAGTTACATCCGTTTCCAGCCTCATTTCCGAGAGAGAGAATCGTCACGCAAGGATAGTTGCGGGTCCGGTAGTACATGTTCAGAATCCTGTCTCGGTGCTGAGGGAGCCAGTCAGGGTTGTTGCCAAGGGTTCTGGTGAGGTTGTAACCCATCCCGTGGGATTCGATGTTGGCCTCATCGTAGACATAGAACCCGTACTTGTCGCACAGTTCGTAGAAAAGGCGCGGAAGAGGATAGTGACTGGTTCTGATGGCGTTGATGTTGTGCTCCTTCATCAGCCTCAAGTCAGTCATGATGTCTTCCTTGGTTAAATAATGTCCTGTGAACTGATTGTGTTCGTGGATGTTGACTCCCTTGAACTTGACTGGCTGACCATTTACAAGGAACCGGTTGCCGACAATTTCCAGACGACGGAAACCTACATCGGCCTTGGCGTATTTTCCTTCTACGCAAAGCAACAAGGTGTAAAGTTCCGGGGTCTCGGCAGACCATTTTCTAACTTCATTTATCGCGGATTGCCATTGCCTTGCGCCCTGAATAGTCTCGGTCGTACCCTTTGCAGTCTCGTTGCCGTTGGCATCCAGAAGGGTCCAGCTTACATTGATCGGCTTCGAGGAGTTGACGCTCAGCCTGAAATCCCCCGTGCAAAGGTCATCGGCAAGCGTGGAGACCACATTCCAGTCAAAGTCATCCGGGACCGTGGCCGGCTCCCTTGACAGATAGACATCCCGCTCAATTCCGCTGATGCGCCAGAAATCCTGACACTCAAGGTAACTGCCTGTGCACCATCTGGTAACAACAAGACGCAAGTCTGCCTCCTTGCCGCTTTCCACGTACGGAGTGATGTCGTAGCGGACCAAATCCTTCGAGTCCTCGCTGTAGCCGACAAACTTGTCATTGACAAACACATACGCGCCACCTTTCACCCCGCAGAGGTTCAAATAGCACTTCTCCCCCGCCCCGAATCGAGGTGTGAATTTCCTTGAATATACTCCCGTAGGAATCTTGTCAGGAAGCTGCGGTGGCCTCGGGTTCCTCGGGCAGAACTCATACGGATGGTTAACGTAGATCGCTGTTCCGAATCCCTGAACCTCCCAGTTGCCAGGGACCTTGATGGTCGACGGAACCTTGCGGGGATCCGCCAGCATGTCCTGCACGGAATCGTAATACAAGAAATCCCACACACCGTTGAGCGACGCGTAGTTTGTGCTCGCCTCGATCTCTGTTGACAAAGCATCTTTGGCCGTGTCAAAGAACACCGTCTCGTGCCTCCGCGTCACAGCTTTCCCCTCCGTAACCACCTTCTGATCAAGATGTTCGATAAATTCCTTTTCTTGCGCAGAAATAGCCGGACACCCCAACAGCGCGGCCAGCGCGACAATGATGCAATGTTTGATGTTCATATAGTATAGTGTTAATTACCTGCGAAAAATCACAATCCGAAGTATCTTTCAAAGAATGCCCGTAGCTTCTCGATGACAGATTTCTTCTTTTCCTGCCTGCTGCCACCGAACCTTGACATCGGAGGAAGTATCTTGTCAATGTCCGTTCCGGTGGTTCTTACCTGTCCATCCCGGAAACTGCTCTCTATGAACTTCTCCGTCTCCTGAGGTTTGAGGTGCTCACTCTCTATGATCTCCTTCAAGTCTTCGTCCCTTTGCCGTTGGACAAAGTCTTTCCAGCTCTTTTCCACATCTGTGTCGGCATTCACGCTGCCGATGAAGTTCTCTATAAGTTCTTTCTTGCTCCTTAGCTGAATGCTAGAACCGATGGCTTTGGAGATGCTGACAAGTATCTCCTTGTTCGTGCAGTTGCCGTCGTGATATTTCTGGACAAGAAGAAGAATATAGTCAATGTTGATCTCCACCTGTCTGATAAGCTCAGTCTCAAACACAAGGTCATCATTTATGTTCTCCTTGTCGCCAGATTTGCGGTGGCGCCATTTCTCCTGAAGATCGAGATAATTGCTCTGATAGTCCTGCAACTGCCTGTCAGTTATTATTTTCTTTCCCTCAAACTGGTCAAAGGTAGAGAGTATGTTGATGGATTTGAGAAGGCTTCCAAAGAGAGCCACAAACCGCCTCTCCGCTTCTTCTCCCACAACAGGCTGACCATCCGGGAACTCGCTTTGAAGTTGCTCCACCAGTTCCTTATAGCCATAACAATGCTTGCCTTTCTCCGTGTCGTAGCCGTCATAATAAGACAGAAAGTCTTTCAGCACCACAATACTGCTTGCATCCTTGTCACCGAACAGGGCGATGGCATCATCCGTAGCCTGCCGGAGATCCCTGAAACAGACGATGTTACCAAAAGTCTTGACGGAGTTCAGTATCCTGTTCGTCCTTGAAAACGCCTGTATCAGACCGTGCTGTTTGAGGTTCTTGTCCACGAACAGGGTGTTGAGTGTGGTGGCATCGAAGCCTGTAAGGAACATATTCACCACTATCAGCAGATCCACCTGCCGGTTCTTCATCCTCAACGACAAGTCTTTATAATAGTTCTGGAACTTGTCGGAGGAAGTGTCATAGTTCGTGGAGAACATCCTGTTGTAGTCTTGTATGGCTCCTTCAAGGAAATCCCTTGACTGCTGGTCAAGTTGTGTGGTGCTTTCTGGGTTCTCTTCCGCGAGTATTCCGTCAACCTCCTCTTCATTAGCACCATAACTATAAATAGTGGCTATCTTGAGCCTCTGTGCTTCCGGCAGTTCAGACTGCTGCCTTTTGAACTCATTGTAGTAGGCCTTGGCCATAGGGATGGAGGCCACCGCGAGCATCGCATTGAAGCCGTTCAGTTTTTGTTCTGTCTTATGTTCAAAAACCTCAGCCCCTTTCTTGGCGCTTGCCACCTTATGAATATCATCCAGGACGCGGAAAGAATAGTATGAACTTCTCTTGGTCTTCTGGTCGAAGCGCTCAAGAATATACCTGGACACCTTCGCTATCCTTTCAGGTGAAAGCATCGCCTTTTCCCTGTCTATGGCGGAAATCCGCTCGTCAGAGATGTTGTCTCTTTCTTTGAAGGTGTTCACATAGTCAATCCTGAACGGAAGGACGTTCTCATCGTTGATGGCATCCACAATGGTGTAGGTGTGGAGTCTGTCCCCGAATGCCTGCCGGGTGGTCTTCAAGTGCAAATCTCCGCCCGTCCCTGCATTCTGTGCGAATATAGGGGTGCCGGTGAAGCCGAACAGGTTATATTTCTTGAAGTTCTTTGTGATGGCTGAGTGCATCTCTCCAAAGTTGCTCCTGTGGCACTCATCGAAGATTATCACCACCCTCTGCTGGAACACGGGATGATTCTTGTTCTTCTGAACGAAGATAGAGAGTTTCTGGATGGTGGTGACGATGATGCGGTAGTCGTGATCGGCTCCGCTCTTGTCCTTGTTCTCCAACTGCCTTTGGAGCACGGCCGTGGAAGTGTTCCCGTCAGCCGCGCCCTCCTCGAATCGGTTATATTCCTTCATCGTCTGGTAGTCAAGGTCTTTGCGGTCCACGACAAAGAGAACTTTGTCAATGTAAGGAAGCCTTGAAGCCAGCTGCGCGGTCTTGAATGATGTGAGAGTCTTTCCAGAGCCTGTGGTGTGCCAGATGTATCCTCCTCCCTTGATGCTTCCGTAAAACTTGTAGTTGTTGGCGACATTTATCCTCTGTATGATCCTTTCCGTGGCGGCGATCTGGTAAGGCCGCATCACCATCAGCATCTTCTCGCTGGTGAAGACACAATACTTTGTGAGGATGTTCAGCAGGGTGCGCTTTGAGAAGAATGTCTTGGTGAAGTCCAGAAGATCCGTGATGACCCTGTTGTTGCTGTCCGCCCAGAATGATGAGAACTCGAATGAGTTGCTGGTCTTCTTTGACTTATTCCTCCCGCCTGTTTCCTGTTCTTTGATGTGGTTCGCCCTGGTGGTGTTCGAGTAATACTTGGTGTTTGTGCCGTTGCTGATGACGAATATCTGCACATACTCATACAACCCGCACCCTGCCCAGAAACTATCCCTCTGGTATCTGTTTATCTGGTTGAAAGCCTCTTTTAGCTGGACACCTCTTCTTTTGAGTTCAATATGCACAAGTGGAAGGCCATTGACAAGGATGGACACATCATACCGGGTGTCATGGTTTCCTCCCTCCTCGACATACTGGTTTATGACCTGGACGAAGTTATTATGAATATTGTCCTTGTCTATGAGCCTGATGTTCCAGCTCTCACCAGTGTCTCTCCTAAGTACCTGAATATAATCATCTTGTATCTTTGAGGTCTTGGCCACAATATCATCGTTCTTGTTGGCTATGCATTCACTAAAGAACCGAGTCCATTCATTATCCGTGAAGTGATAGGAGTTGAGTTTTTCCAGCTGTGAGCGCAGGTTCTTGACGAGATCCGCTTCCGTGTGGATGGGAAGATACTCATAGCCTTGCTCCCCAAGGAGACGGATGAACTCCTTTTCCAGGTCAGCCTCGCTCTGGTAGCTTTCGGCAGGAGTTGCCACGTGGTCATACTCTGCAACCACGGTGTATTCCTGACTTTCGGCGATGATATTGTATTGTGTCATTATTATGCTTCTTGTTTTCTGTTATGCTCCCTTTCTCTTGAAGGATAAAAGTTTATCCCTGTAATACTCGTATTGCTGGCGTCTCTTTTTCATCTCCGCAGGAAGACCGGAAGAAAGGTCGTTGGCAAGGCGGTCGAAGCGGTCAAGGATGGAGACTATCCTCTTCTGTTCGGCAAGGGACGGAACAGGAATTGGGTAATCTTTTACAATCTGAGCATTGATGTTGTTTTGACTGCCTTGGCCTAAAGATTTGATTTTTTCATAATCTTTACAAATCCAGTAATAAACATATTCATATAGAGCTGTTTGTGGATTGATTTGAAGATTACAGCAGGCTTGATTTGTCGTGAGGGGAATTTTGTTTATACCTGCTTTACCTGCGGTAGCCCCATACATAGCAATTATAACGCAATTTTCAGGAATTAACTTAGCAGAAGAGTTCTTGATAGCCTCTTCTGTAATCTTAATCTCCGTGTCATAGATGCTATTCCAATCAACTTCCTGTGTCCTCAACCAAGGAATATCACCTTTGAAATAGGATCCATTCTTTCTTGTAGGGGTTCCTCCCGAACTAATTTTCAAACACACTTCACTCATCTTCATCCATCGTACTCCTGTTTGCCCCCCCCACTTATTGAAACTCAATAAGTTATCAAGATAATAACTATATTGAGACTTCCTTTTCTGCAATTCTGCTTGCAATTCTGCTTGCAATTCTGCTTGCAATTCTGTAAAAATATCCAAGATTCTTACAATCTCCTCCTGCACCGGAAGCGGTGGCACAGGGATTACTATCTCTTGTAAAGATGGAACATTGGTATGAACCACCTTACTTTTGACTTTTCCTTTACCTTTCTGCTTAATCGCATCATTTGTCGAAAGGGCATAGGCTATATATTTAGGATTCTGGCTATGCTTCATTACCACAATATCCCCTCCAACCAATATCCTTTCCGTTCCAACATATGCCACACTATTACCTATAAATGGAATATCTTCACTTGTGATTGCGAACAAAATATCCCCGTAATCTGCGTATTTTCTTGATATCTGCTTGTTTTCATCCGTATGCGATACACATTCGTCAAACCAGATACTATAAGTCGTATGTATTTCACCGTATCTTATGCACGGAATACCATCTTCACTTACTTCTTCTCTTTTGATGCCCGCACCTCTATACCATTGCGTTGCTATATCCTTAAGCGGCATCCATTCCACACCATCAGGACAGTATCGCTGTATCAGTTCTTCCAACTTACTCATTATCTTTTGCAAAGTATTGCTATTTCCTTTAAAATCCTTATCTTTGTGCTTGAAATGTTGATCAAGACGATTGGAGTTCTCTTCAAGCTTGATTTTTGAAAAAGCATTTGCCTACTGGCAAGTGCTTTTTAATTTAGAGAAATACGGACGGATGTACTCTAAAGGCCGCTCTCAGCTCTCAAGTAAATAAAATCGTCACATAAATGATCAATATTTCAATTAAAATTAAGCTTGACGAGCGCTCCCTCACAGAGTGCAAAGATGCTCACAAAACAGTTTTTGTCAGAGACCATTTCAGAATGGTCAGAGGCAAGAAGGTTTACGTGAAGGCCCACTACCGTAAACGGTAGGCCCACGGCCTTGTCTGCATACCCGTCCGTATCGGAGCCGTCCAACACACGGGCGGCTTCGTCATTCCTCTCCATTCTGAAATGACACAGAGACATTATACTTCTATTTCTTTTATAATCTTGTCGATCTCCGCCCTCAACACCTTCTCTTTCTCCACTATCTCAGCAAGTTCGGCATTGAGCCTCACAATATCCACCTTTTCCCTGGTGTCCTCCTGTTCAACATAAGTTGAGACAGACAAGTTGTAATCAGCATCAGCTATCTTATTATTGGTCACCAGCTTGCTGACATATTTCACATCCTTCCTGCCTGTGAAGAGATCAAGAATATGCTGGATGTTCTCATCAGTAAGCTTGTTGCTGTTGGTGATCTTGACACATTCCTTTGTGGCATCGATGAACAGGGTGCAGTTGTCCTTCTTCGCCTTCTTCAAAACCATGATGCAGGTGGCAATACTTGTTCCGAAGAAAAGGTTGTCCGGAAGCTGAATGACGCAATCCACAAAGTTGTTGTCGATAAGATACTGTCTGATTTTCTTCTCGGCTCCTCCCCTATACATCACTCCAGGGAAACATACTATCGCTGCCGTGCCGTTGCCGGCAAGCCATGAAAGAGAGTGCATGATGAATGCAAGATCCGCCTTTGACTTCGGTGCCAGAACCCCAGCGGGAGCGAATCTCGGATCATTTATCAGGGTGATGTCATCATCTCCCTTCCACTTGGTTGAATATGGAGGGTTTGACACGATCACCTCGAAAGGTTCATCATCCCAGTGCTGCGGAGAAAGAAGAGTGTCTTCGCAGGCTATATCGAACTTGTCATAGTCGATGTCGTGCAGGAACATATTGATTCTGCACAGGTTGTATGTGGTAAGGTTGATTTCCTGTCCGAAAAAACCTTGTCTCACATTGTCCTTGCCGAGTATCTTCGCGGCTTTCAGCAACAACGAACCTGAACCGCAGGCCGGGTCATAAACCTTATTGACCTCAGTCTTGCCGACTGTGGCGAGCCTGGTCAGGAGTTCACTCACTTCCTGCGGGGTGTAATATTCACCGCCACTCTTTCCGGCATTGGATGCATACATTCCCATCAAGTATTCGTATGCATCACCGAAGGCATCAATGGTGTTGTCCTGATAGTCGCCTAATCTCATCGACTTGATGCCCCGCAGGAGCTTGACCAACTTTTCATTCCTTTTTATGACGGTGGCGCCCAGCTTGTTGCTGTTCACGTCAAGGTCAGCGAATAGACCTTTGAAATCATCTTCGCTTTCAGTGCCTTTAGCAGAGTTTTCGATGGATGTGAAGATGCCTTCAAGTGTCATATTCAGGTTCGGATCGGCATCACAAGTCCTGCACACATTCTCGAATAACTGTGACGGGAGGATGAAGAACCCCTTGACATTCACCATTTCCTCCCTTATGCCTTCGGCCTGCGCATCGTCAAGCTCAGCATAGTTGAAGTCCTTGTTGCCGGTCTCCCATTCACCACGGTTTATGTAGGTGGTGATGTTCTCGCTGATGTATCGGTAAAAGAGCATCCCAAGGATGTATGACTTGAAATCCCAACCATCCACTGAGCCTCGCATCTCATCCGCTATAGCCCAGATGGTCCGGTGAAGTTCCGCCCGCTCCACTTCCTTTTTATTGTCCGCCATTAATTTCTTGCTTTTACGATGGCAAAGGTATGGAAAAAAGATCGGGATGGCAAACTATCAGGCTTTTACAACATCATTCCGCCAATCCGGCCTGTTTAGAAGAAAACGGAGAGTGTTCATCAACTCTTAAAAAGGTCATCAAGTGTCACAACGCTCTGGATTTCACCGGAATATTCATTTGAGGCAAGTCCGGATGACGCGATCATTGTGAGGTGCAGGGCAGCGTTGGTTTTCACCGTGTCGCGGAAATCCTCCATCCGTTCATACATTTCTTGAAGATATTTTCCGGTCACAACGTATGGCCTGTTGGAAAATTTTGCCTCGCAGACATTTATCACCTGATCCCGACGTTCTATCAAGATGTCTATCTGATGACCTTTTATTCCCTTCGCGTTGTCACCCTTCTTGTACCAGGAGCAGACGTTGCTGAGAATGCCACGGATGCCCAAAGCCTCCTTGATTTGGGGAATATGACTGAGACACAACTGCTCAAAGGCATATCCCGACCAAACACGCCTCGCGGGATCATCGATTGAATTCGACCAGAAGGCCTCGTCCTTACCACCACCATTCTTGACAAACTTGATATAGAAGAGTATGAACATGTCTCCAAGCTGATACATCGTGTCCCGGTCCTTCTTTCTGAACGCTGAATATGACCTTATGAAATCACAATTCCTCAGATTTTCGAGAATAGTTGTGAATGCTCCGCCATCGGAAAAATTCAGTTCTTCGCACATCTCCTTTCTCGTCATACCCTTGGAACGCTTCGCAAGAAGTTCAATCACACGCCGGTATGTCTGTGAGTCCTTAAACAGGGATTTCAATAGGACATCATATTCACCTTCCAGTTCCGCGTTGTTCCGAAAGAACAAGAAATCGACATTCTGCGGCAGACTATAACCTTTGTGGAGAAGATCAAGGTAATACGGGGTGCCTCCGAGAATCATATAGCACTCCGCGATCTGGTGATTTGTCCACTTGATGCCTTTCTTGGCAAGGAAAAGAGAGGTTTCATGAAGATTAAACTGAGACAGCTTAATTTTCCGGGTGACACGATTGTGCAGCCCGCCTTTCTGAGAGATGACATTGTCATTCATCCATGTTGTCGCGGAACCGCAAATGACCACCATCTGTTCGTTACGCGAGGAGGCCCAATCATTCCAAAAATATTCAAAAGCCCTGACAAACTTGGACTTAGGAGTGTCCAGCCACGGCATTTCGTCTATAAAAATCACGACTCTTTTCTTTGAGATCGTGCCGAGGTAGTGCTTAAGCTGTTCAAACGCCTCATTCCAATCATGCGGTACCGGATAGAAGTTTCCGGAATATTCCACCAGTTTCCTATTCCACAAATATAGTTCGTCCCGAAGTTTCCCTTCGTATTGCCCGGTAACAAAGAAATCAAACCTGCCATGGAATAGGCTCTTTACCAGATAGGTCTTTCCTACCCTCCTTCTGCCGTAAACCGCAACCAATTCAGCCTTACTTGATTGATAGCATTCTTCAAGCAGTCTGATTTCCACTTCACGTCCTATGATTTCATTCGACATATTCATTATTACTTTGCGACAAAGGTAAAAAAAAACGAGTTACCGCACAAGAATAAATTTTATTGTTTTGCGACAAGTGTAAAATTTACATCGTTGTCGCAAAGGAATAAACAAGAAAACCGCAACGAAACCCCATTGACAGTTCCGGGTGCCGACTATAGGAAATCGGCAAAAAAAGGAACGATAAGTTCACGTTGGCAGCTTCTGGCAGATTGTGAGGCGGGCAAAGTAAGTGATTATTGCGGAAGAATGCTTATCTTTACGTTTTCAATACGTATTGACAGGAATATGACACTGAAACAATTCTTTTCAGCGGCGGTGATATTCATTTGCCTGCCTTTGGCGGCCTTCGGGGCGCAGAAAACATGGTCACTTTCCTCTCCGGACGGGAGGATTGTGACGGAGGTCCGGACGGGAGACGGGCTTAGATATTCAGTCAGCCGAGACGGGGTCGCGCTTCTGACGCCTTCGGAGATTTCCATGACTTTCGATGACGGAACAATGTTCGGAGGGACATCTGACAAGGTCCGCAAGGTCAGAAGAGGAGCGCACGACGTAAAGGGAATCCCGGCGATGAACTACAAGAAGGCCTGCGTGGATGACGTTTACAATTTTCTGACACTGGAGTTCAAGGGCTACAATGTGGAGTTCAGGGCATTTGACAACGGGGTGGCCTACAGGTTCGTCTCTACGGCCAAGTCAGGGGAATTTACTGTGACTGACGAACTTACCGAATTCAATTTCGCCCAGGACTGGACAGCGTGGGTGCCTTACGTCAAAGATGCCGACGGGAAGACATTCAAGCAACAGTTCGTCAACTCGTTCGAGAACACGTACGAACATATTCATTTGTCACAGATGGACCCCGCGAAGCTGGCTTTCCTTCCGATTACTGTGGATGCGGCAGACGGGGTGAAGATCGTCATCACCGAGTCGGATCTTCTCGGCTATCCGGGAATGTTCCTGAACGGAAAGGGAGGCAAGGAGTTGAAGAGCGTCCGCGCGCCTTACCCGATAGGACTGCGGCCTAACGGGGTGTATGTCTATCAGGACATGGACTACGCTGACTACATCGCCAAGGTCGAGGCCGGTCAGAAGTTCCCGTGGACAGTCATCGGAATCACTCAAGACGCCAAGTCATTGATGGACATGGATCTGGTCTGGCAGCTTGCCACACCTGCGGACGAAAACATGGACTGGAGCTGGGTGAAGCCTGGGAAGGTGGCCTGGGACTGGTGGAATGACTGGAATCTGTACGGAGTTGACTTCCGCGCCGGAATCAACACGGAGACCTACAAGTACTACATCGACTTCGCCGCCGCGCACGGCATCGAGTACATCATCATGGACGAGGGCTGGGCGCAGAGGGCCAAGGCGAATCTCTTCCTGATCAATCCTGACATCAATCTTGAGGAGCTTGTGGCCTATGCGAACGGCAAGAATGTCGGCATCATCCTCTGGGCCAGCTACAACAGCATCGTAAAAAACCCGGAGAAGGCGATGAGTCACTACGCTGGGATGGGATTCAAGGGCTTCAAGATCGACTTCATCAACAGGGATGACCAGCAGGCCGTGAAGTTCTGCGAGAGGATGGCGAAGATCGCAGCCGAGAACCATCTTCTGATCGACTTCCACGGAGTCTACAAACCGGCGGGAATCCAGAGGACTTATCCGAATGTGCTCAATTTCGAGGGTGTCGCCGGACTGGAGCAGCTGAAATGGAGTCCTGAAGGCTACGACGAGGTCACCTACGATGTGACGATACCGTTCGTCAGGATGGTGGCCGGGCCGATGGACTACACCCAAGGGGCGATGCGCAACGCTGTCAAAGGCAACTACCACCCTGTCGGCTCGGAGGCGATGAGTCAGGGCACCAGATGCCGCCAGCTCGCTGAATATGCCGTCTTCGAGGCCCCGCTCACAATGCTCTGCGACTCCCCTTCCAACTATATGGCCGAACCGGAATGCACGGAGTTCATCGCGGACTTCCCTACCGTCTGGGAAGAGACCGTCCCGGTTTGCGGGGAGATCGGTGAATATGTCGCCGTGGCCCGCCGCAGCGGGGGCACATGGTATGTCGGAGCGCTGACCAACTGGGACGCGCGGGACCTTACCCTTGACCTGAACTTCATCGGAGGCGGGAATATGACCGTCTTCCAGGACGGAATCAACGCCGACAGGGCGGCCAGAGACTACAAGAAGACTTCCGCAAAAATCCCGGCGGACGGGATGGTAAAAATCCACATGGCTCCGGGCGGGGGCTGGGTGGCGAAAATCACCAGATGACAAGATCTGCCACAAGATTACTGCTTACAAGTCTGTGGCGGAATGTTTTCTTAAAAAGAAGTTTTTGGTTTATGAGAAGAATATTGTTGTCGCTGACAGCGGTCATCACGGTTCTGACCCTGTCCGGAATCAATGCGAAGGCCAAGAGTGAGAAGGCCAGCGTCATGTCGTTCAACATACGAATCCAACTGCCCACGGACACAGGGGAACAGAATTGGGAAAGCCGCAAGGAAGGATGTGTCAAGGCCATCAGAAAATATTCCCCTGACATTCTGGGGATCCAAGAGGCCACGGCAAGGCAGAAATCCTTCATCATGAAAGAGTTGCCCAAATACATCATGATCGACGGAAGCACCAAACCCGGCACGATCAACGAAACGACGGAATCCGAGTTCAACCCGATTCTCTTCCGCGCCGACAGATTCGAACTTCTTGATTATGGCTTGTTCTGGCTCAACGAAGACCAGACACCGGAGAAAAAGGGCTGGGACGCTGAATATGTCAGGACAGCCAACTGGGTCAAGCTCCGTTTCAGAAAATCCGGACAAATCATTTTCATTTTCAACACCCATTTTGACAACATCGGAGTGGAATCAAGGCATAAGAGTTCCGAGCTGATTGTAGAAAAGGTCAAGGAGATCGCCGGAAGTGACGCCGTCGTCTTCCTGGCCGGATCCTTCAACGCCAAAAGCGGGGACAAGTCCCTCAAGCCTCTCTCTTCATTCCTTCAGGAAGCGGAGAAGACCGTGAGGAAGGCCGACAAGGTTCTGTCTTTCAATGATTTCGGACGCAAGGGCGGAAAACCGGCAGGCATCGACCACATCTTCTGCCGCAACGCTGAGGCCAGAAGCTTCGATGTGGTAGACGAGCCGAAATTCGGAGTGAAATACATCTCTGACCACTATCCGGTGGTCTCGGAGATTGTTATCGAGATTCCGAAAGACTAAGAAGTTGTTCTTAAGAAAAACTGAACCGCAGGCAAGCAAGTCAAACAATCATAAGTGCCAATGAATATGGAATCCCAGCTCAGGCAAAAGGAACTGTACAAGGAAAGCATTCTGGAACAGGTGAAGGAAATCCGAGCCTCATCCGATGACACAGGGTGTCCATACTGCGGGCAACCGGTGAATAAAAGTTGGGAATGGTGCCCGTCATGCGGTCACTCGCTTGTGGATTGGTGCACGTTCTGCGGAGCGGACATTCCTCGTGGAGAGGATGAGTGTCCGGAATGCGGGGTGAGCAGGAGCGGGATCGTCTGCCCGAAATGCGGAACCCGGAATGCCGGCGGTTTCTGCCGGAAATGCAACGAACCATTGACGCTTGCGGCGAAGAAGGAACTGGAGAGGGCGTTGGAGGATCCGGCGTTCGTCAAGGCGGCGGAACTGGCGGTAAAGGCAGCGGAGTTGCAGGCGATGATCGAGGCTGAGGATCAGAAAGTGCCGGAAACGGAAAGCATGGAAATCGAGTTGCCGGAAGATGTACTTAGGCTGAAGGAATTGCTGGGTAAGACTAAGTTGAGACAGCTGGAAAGACCGGTCGCCGAGCCTGTCGAAGCGGTCAGAGCATCTGTCCTTCAACAAACTCAGGGGTCTGACGGGAAGCAGCATGCTCAGCGGCCGAAGAGCAAGGCCGAGCTGCGGGCTGAATATTCAAAAATCCAAGAGGATCTGAACAAGGCGTTGGGAGAGATGCTTCCGCCGGCGGGCTCGACTCCGCAGGAGCAACGGAACTATTTCTCGGCCAGGAAGTTGCCGGTGGATAAAATCATCCGGACTAAGATCCGGTCAGCATGGGTCTGCAACTTCTGCGGATGCTGGCACAACTGCCCGAGCGAGTGCTGCGAACCGTGGCACGGCGGGAAATGGGTCTGTGAATATAAGGAAGAAAAGATACTGGATTTCCAATAGAAACGGCAAGGCCGTCATAGAATAACAGCTTACAACTAAGAATTATGGCAGGAACCATAGCAGACAGCGGCACAGCCGTGGAGGACATCACCGCGACAAGCACGTGCAGGACAGAATCAGATTCTGAATATTCAGGAACAGTGACCGCAAAGGCCACGTTCACTTGCGGGGCAACCGGTACGGCAGTCTCTGACGGAGCGGCGGGCAAGGCCGCCAATATTCAGACCAAGGAGGAGATCACGCTCGGTGGCCAACGTTACAGCGTTGACAGGCTGATCGGCAACGGAGGTGAGGCCGAGGTGTATGTTGTAAGTTCATCGAAAGGGAGTTTCGCCCTGAAACTGTATCGCAGAGGCAACGGGGTACGCAAGGATATTCTTAAAAGACTGGGGCGCCTGAAGGGGAAGGCCGCAATCGTGGATATTCTTGAAAGCGGGACGGTCAGGATTGAGGACACCGACAGGGGGTATGTCTTGATGCCGCTTTGCAAGGATGGGTCAGTGGCAGGCTATGATCTGAGGAAAGACGCGGACGCCATCCTGCAGATAACAGCGATGACCGCCAGGAATCTTGACGAACTGCACAAAGTCGGACTGCTGCACAAGGACATCAAGCCGGAAAACATACTCTACACCGACAAGGCCTCTGGTTTGGTCGTGCTTTCTGATTTCGGAATCGCTGATGTGCTGGGAGACGACGGAAGCGTCAACACTCCGCAGTCCAGGACCGTGATCTACGCCGCGCCTGAGCTCTACGCCAACACCACCCGCATCGGAGATGTCACCTATGCGATAATGACGGCGGCCTCCGACTACTATGCCCTCGGAATGTCGGTGCTATCCTTATGGCTGGGAGACAGCGAGTTCCGCAAGAAGGAGCCGGAGTTGGTAAAACTCAAGATCCAAGGCAAGCTGCCTGTGCCGGACGACATGCCGGAGCCTCTGCGGACCATCACCAGAGGGCTTCTCGTCGGCAAGCCGGAAAACCGCTGGAGTTATGATGAAATCCGCAGAGCCCTTGAGGGCGAGAAGATCCCGGTGGTCGAAGATGCCGAGATCCTGCGCATAGTCTTTGACTCGGGCAAGAACAAGATTGCACACACGGCCAAAGAGCTGGCTCAGTTCATGATGGAGGACCAGGCTCTCGGAACGGCCTATCTGTACAAAGGAAAGATCAGCGCATGGATCAGCCGCGCGATGCCGGAGATGGAGGTGAGGCTGAACGACATCGTGGAGAGGATATACCCGAAGAACCAGTTGGCAGGACTTTACGCCGCGGCGCTCGCCCTCGACCCTCAGCTGCCTTTCTACAACCGGAACGGAAATGTCTGCGTGAACGTCAACAAGCTCCTCAACGGCGACGGCAACCTCGGCTCGAACCTCAACGACAGGAACAACCCGGTTTACCTCTACAGCGATGTACGGCAGGGCAAAAAGGAGACTGATGGAATATATTCAAGGACCCGCGCCGCCCTGAAGGACAGTTTCGGCTATGCCAAAAGCGTGATTGTCTGGGGAATATACGACCGGAAATATTTCCGCACCCTCCAAGGCAAGAAGACCGGTAAAGAGGAGAAGTTCACCGAGGTGGACTGCTACAACATCACGGACGTGGTGAAATTCTGCTCTGAACACAGGGTCGTGGCGGATGAGGACAAGCAGTTTCTTTGCTCGCTCGGATTCGCCGAGATGGTCAGGGTCTTCTCCGAGAAGGACGCCGACAGGCTGTTACAGGTGCGCAAGGGCATCGAGGACTACGAGATGCTGTACAGGCTGGTCATCCAGACCATAAACCCGGCGGCGGACATCAGTCTGATCACGGATCCCAAAGATCCCAACTATGCGATGGACGGGGAATCGATCGGACTGCTCATCAACGTCGCTTTCTGCGCCTACCGGTGCGTCTTCGACAGCGAGAGGGACAAGATGTACAAGGATTGGTACTCAGACATCAATCCTTATTCCGGAATGTGTCCGGCCTCTCTGGCGGACCTGCTGGTCAAGTCGTTCCACGGCGACTACAAGGATTCCTACCTGCACAAGTTCTTCCTCAGCAAGGGGGACAGGTTCACCGCGCAGGACAAATGGGTCGCCTACTGCACCGACTACGACAGTCCGGACAACATCGGGAAAGCCGGTCCCTACAACGAAGACATAGCGATGATGAAGGCCGCGGAGGGACTTTCCGATCCGGCGCTTTTCTATTTTCCGGCTTCCGGAGAGACCGTTTATAATCTCGACGACCTGAACAAGATCAAGGCCGACGAGATCAGGGAGGCACTTGACTTCTATGCCTTGGACGCATGGCTCGCCGTCAAGCTGCAGGAGAACCCGAAAAGGGATCTGAGCAAGCGGCTGATCTACGAGAGATTCACTGTCAAGTACCTGAAATTCATCGGCAAATACGACAAGGATGACGAGAACTTCAAGCGCTACAACGAGGCCACGACAGCTGTAGGATGGCATCAGCTGCCACCTCCGGTCCTGCTGCTGGGACTGCTGGAGAAACTAATCGCGGTGGCCGTTTGGCTTGTGCCATGCCTGGCGATGCTGCTCATGCTTGTCATCGGGGCGATAGACTATCCGGTTCTGGACAATGTCGGCAAATCCGTCTATTGGGTCTGGGGCGGAGGAATCGTGTTCCCGCTGCTGCTGAACATATTCTTCTACAACAGAAGTTACGACAGGAATCTGTTCACCTACATATTCAGATACATCGCGGGGACCGTCGCGGTCTATTTCCTCTGCAAATGGTTCCTCGGAAAGTACATCATCTATGTGACAATCGCGGCTGTGGTCGCTGCGATTGTGTGGTTCGCAAAACAGATGTTCTCACGTGACGAGGGCGCGTCCGAACTTAGGAAGATGTGGAATCCGAATGAGGATCAGACCATTCTGGAGCCTCTGCATTATGCGTTCGATCTTTCGGAGGACAAATTCGTCTCCTCTTTGTTCGCCAACGAGAAGTTCTACCGGTCCAAGTACCTGAAAAGTTTGCTTCACAAGCTGAAGCATCTGGTTCTGGCGGGAATCACCACCTTCCTGCTACTCTTCCCTATCGCGTTCATCCCAAAGATAGGCGACACGGAGAAAATCACGGAAAAACATCCGAAAATCGGTAACACCATCAACAAAATAACAGAAAAGACTCATGAAGACGTGTCAGAAGTGCGGGAAGACGAACAGGAATGAGGCTTCGTACTGCAAATGGTGCGGGGAGAGGCTGGTTGCGATAGCTGAACCTGTCGAAGTGGCCGGAACGGGCGGAGCTTCTGGAGCGTGTGCTTCGACAGGTTCCGTGTCCCCGGTGACACCAGCAAACGCAACGGCAATGCCGGACGGGATGATCGCCAAGGACTGCATAAGAGAGCCGCTGGCGAATTTCACGAAGCGATGCGAGCAGACCGCCGAATTCCGTAAACGGACCGGCAGTGATGTCAGGCCGGGGCTTGACTGCATAATCACCGGAGAGACAGGCACAGGCAAGACCTATCTGGCCGGAAAACTGGCCGGAGTCCTCTATCACAACAAGATCACTGAGAGCCTCAGGCCGAAGACCGTGGACGCCGCCGACTGGAACGAGTTCAACTCCAAACTGGACGAGAATCTCGCAAAAATCAAGACCGGTGTGCTTGTGGTCACGAACTGTCAGAATCTGGTGAACGCCAAGGGCGGCTCCTCGCAGCTGGACAAACTCTTCGCGAGAATGAAGACTGACGTGAATATGCCTGTGGTGATTCTGTGCGGCCTTGAGGATGGCTTCGGGACTTTTCTCAGCGCGGACAGCAACGCTTTGTCTCTCTTTGAGTTCCGTTTCCACATCTCACCGTTCAAGGACAATGACCTCAAGACAATGTGCTTGGCGATGGTCAGGGACAAGTTCAGGACCACGGTCAGCCCTCAGGCGGAAAGGAAACTGGGACTTGTCTTCAAGAAGATGTTCCGTGACGGCAGGACCAAGGAGAACGGAATCCTGGCCGGGAAAATCGCCGAGGAAAGCGCGTTCAATATGTTCAGCCGAGGTGGAAACGAAATAGAAGAGGCCGACATCCCTGGAGAGCCTTTCAAGGAACTCACCGAGGAACAGATTATGGCCAAAATCAACGCCTTCACCGGTCTGACAGAGGTAAAGCACGAGATCCAGTCCATCATCGACAGCATTAAGAGGCAGAATAGGGACAATCCAGGCAAACCTGTGCAGCTGAAGAGCCATTTTGTCTTCACCGGCAACCCAGGCACAGGAAAGACAACGATCGCGAGGCTGTTCGCAGACATCCTTGGCAGCCTTCAGGTGCTCCCGAGCGGCCATCTGGTCGAGGTTATGCGCAAAGATCTTGTCTCACAGTACGTCGGCGACACTGCCCTCAAGACCGAGAGGGTCATCAACAGCGCGATGGGAGGAATCCTGTTCATCGACGAGGCATATTCATTGAAACAAGGTGACGGCGACAAGGTCGGCCAGGAGGCCATCGACACCCTGCTGCCGTACCTTGAGAACAGGGCCGGGGACTTCATCTGCATCATCGCCGGCTACACCAAGGAGATGACGATGTTCCTGCGCTCCAACTCGGGGCTCGACTCCAGGTTCAAGAAGAAAATCGAGTTCAAGGACTACAACGGCAAGGAACTCACCGAGATATTCCTGAACATTGTGAAAAACAAGGGGTTGACTCTCACGGACGAGGCCTCTGAAAAGGTCGGGAAATATTTCGAGCGGATGTACCTGAGCCGCACCGACACTTTCGGCAACGCCCGCGAGGTACGCAACGCATTCGACCGCTGCTTCGAGCGGCTCTGCACCAGAACGGCTGGAATGAGTGATGATGAATATGCCCGCTCAGGCAAAGTCCTGACCTGGGAGGACATAGCCGGTCCTGAGGGCACGAAAGAGATCTCTGTGGAGAGCGTGATGAAGGAGTTGGATTCCTTTGTCGGGATGGAGGCCGTCAAGAAGGCGCTGAGGGATCTTGCGGAAGAGATGCGCTTCCGGCAGCGGAGGATGGAGTTCGGAGGCAAGGCGGCCATCCGCCCTGTGAACATCATCCTCACCGGAAACCCTGGAACGGGCAAGACCTCCGTGGCCCGAGTGCTCGGCAAGTTGTTCAAGGCCATGGGAATATGCTCGACCGACAGAGTAGTTGAGAAAAGCCGCAAGGACATCGTAGGCACCTACGCCAACGAGTCGGACAAGAACATGGACAAGGCCGTGAACGAAGCTATGGGTGGGGTTCTGTTCATCGACGAGGCCTACGCACTCGCTCCGTTTGACGACACGGGACACTGCTCGGATTCCGAAGGGATCAAGGCTCTTGAGAGGCTGATGGTCAGGATGGAGAACGACCGTGGCAAGTTTGTGGTGGTCTGCGCCGGGTACAAGGACAAGATGCGCAACCTGATGAAGGCCAACGAGGGCTTCGCCAGCAGGTTCACGCACAGGATAAACATCGACGACTACACTCCGGAGGAACTGACCGAGATCTTCCGCAGGATGGCCGAAGGACAGGGCTACGCCTTCGCCGACGGCTCTCTGGACAAGGCCTTGAAAGCGTTCCGGAAACTTTCGGTGGAGAAGTCCGGCAAGGATTTCGGCAATGCCAGAGAGGCCAGGAATATGCTCGACAGCGTGCTCGGCAACATCGGCACAAGGGTCAACGCCCTTCCGGACGACCAGATCACCAAGGACAGTTTCTTCACGATTCTTCCCGAGGACATTCCGTTCGAGGAGCCGAAAGTGGCCACCGAGGAGGAATGTCTTGCCGAGTTGGATTCGCTTATCGGCCTGGAAAGTGTCAAGAACGAAATTCGTTCGATGCTCGACGAGATGAGGCAGAGAAAGATGGACAGCGAGATCTCAGGCGGGCAGTTCACGGCCATCGTCCCGGACCACTATCTTTTTCTCGGCAATCCGGGAACCGGAAAGACAACGGTGGCAAGACTTATGGGCAAGATGCTGTACTCCCTCGGTGTAATCGCAAGGCCGGATGTTGTTGAAGTATCAAGGGCTGATATGGTGGCTCCGTATCTTGGCCAGACGGCCCCGAAGACAAGAGAGACCGTGGACAGGGCGATGGGAGGGATCCTGTTCATCGACGAGGCATATTCATTGATCCAGGGGCGCGGTGACAATTACGGCAACGAGAGTGTCACCGAGCTGCTCAAACTGCTGGAGGACCGCAAAGGCAAGTTCGTGTGCATCGCCGCGGGTTACACGAGGGAGATGTCGCAGTTCCTCGACTCCAATTCCGGGCTGAAGTCCCGCTTCACCAAACGCATAGTCTTCGAGGACTACAAGCCAGAGGAACTGATGGAAATATTCAGGCTATATTGCCGTAAGGAAGGTTATTTCATTGAGCCTGAAGCCGAAGCCATACTGAAAGATCTTTTCACGAATATGTATGAGAACCGCGCGTTCGACTTCGGCAACGGCCGGGATGTAAGGAACCTGTTCGGCAAAGTCAAGTCGACGGTGGCCGGCCGGGCATATTCAAAAATGAAGGATCTTCTGGATGGTGGCGCCGACAGGCAGGCCGCCTACGAGGGTTCCAAACCAAAGACAATAACAAAGGAGGATCTGCTATGAAATGTCCGTTCTGCCAAGGTGTGATCGATGACGACAGCCGTTACTGCGATCTCTGCGGAAAGCATCTGATGTTCTGCCCGGAGTGTCGGCAGCCCAAGAAAGGTGTCTCATGCCCTCGGTGCGGGGAGTTGCTCATCAGCGCCGAGGAGTTCTTTGCGGGGCATAATGGGAACGCTTCGGAGCAGGCGGCCGCACCAAAGCCTGTTGATTCGTCCGGGCAGGCTGGACAGCCGAAATCAAACGGGCCTGAAAAGATTGACTTCAGCCAGATATTCGATGCCTTGCTGACCTTAAAGGGGGAAGGGATGACGCTCTACCTCAAAGAAGGAGAGTTCGGAAGGAGCGGAGGAATATTCCCGGAACTCGGAAGCTGTAAATATGTCTCCGGACATCACGGGAAGATCGCTTTTGAGGATGGCGAATGGAAAATCTGTGACCTTGGTTCGACCAACGGCACGGCCATAGACGGGGTGAAGTTGGATAAAGACAAATGGTACACCCTGCGCAAAGGTCAGAAACTGAAGATAGCAACATTGAAATTCACTGTAGAATAAGCCTATGAGACTGAGAATCAGCTGCGTCTCTGATGTCGGGCGCGTCAGGGACAACAACGAGGACATGGCCTCCGTCGGAATGTACCTAATCAGGGACAATTCCTTGAATATAGACAAGGAAGTCTTTGAGAGTGAAAGTTTTTGCCTTCTTGTATCGGACGGGATGGGCGGCCACGAGAGCGGGGAATATGCCAGTCAGTTCACTCTGGAGGCATTGCGTGCATTCCTGTTGGACAAGACCTTGACACATCACAATCCCGTGTCGGATTTAGCATTGAAGATCAAAGATATAAGTGCCTGCCTCAACATAAAGGCACGCGAGCGGCACCAGGGCAAGGCGATGGGCTGCACCCTGACCGGAATTGTCTGGGTGCTGGGAAAGACTCTGCTTGTGAACGCGGGAGACAGCCGGACATACCGTTTGAGGGACGGGATGCTTCGCCAACTGACCGTGGATCAGACACTTCACGAGAGGGACTTGGTTCCGCTTCCCGCCGGGAAAGCCCTCTACAACTGCATCGGAGCGGGCTGCGACACAGAGGCCGGCATTCAGGACATAAGTGGCCGATTGATGGAATCGGACAGGATTCTGATCTGCTCGGACGGTCTTTCGGACATGCTTGAGGATGAGGAGATCGAGCGTCTGCTGGCCAAGGGAAGTCCCGAAGAAAGTTGTGCGGCTTTGGTTGACACCGCCAAAAGGAACGGCGGTGTGGACAACATCACGGTGATTGTGGCGGATATATTCAACGCTTGAAATGGTTAAGGCACGCACCAAGTAATCTTTTTTACGAGCCAAAAGTAAATAGATCACAAATAAAACAGAATCAACAATATGGCAATCAGTTTCAAACCCAGGAAGACGGAATCCAACTTGTTCTGCTGCAGCAAATGGTGGGGCAACCCTGACCTGCCGCCTCAGGCTGAATACCCGATGATGAAAATCACGGAAGAGGACGGAAGCGAATCTGAATATCCTCTCACATTCATCTGCCAGATTGACTGCGAGGACATCGCGCCTTTCGACAAGGAGGGGTTCCTCCCGCACGAAGGAATGCTCTATTTCTTCGCCGCCATCGATGAGTTCATCGGCTACGACTCCCCTGAGCATTTTCCGCTCGGGCGCTGGCCGAAGAAGGCCGTCAAGGTCAAGTACGCCAAGCAGATCAACATGGAGACCTTCAACTCGTGCATACTTGTGGACGATGAGGATCAGGAACTCGCCGAACCGGCGATGGCAATCGACTTTGCCGAGTGTGATGACGACGCCGATGGCTTCAAGCTCCTCGGCCGCCCGTACTTCGAGGAGATCCGGGATGAGTTCCCGGATGCCGTCAATCTTCTCCAACTCGATGAGAATGACGACCTTGAGATGCGTTTCTACGACTCCGGGATGTTCAACATCCTGATGAGCAAAGCCGACCTCGGTTTCCAGAACTGGAGCCACGCCTTCGGCTTCCTGCATTCGCTATAATCAGCCTCCACATGCAAACTGGCGGTAGGCCGCGAAACGGGCGGCGAGGATGTCTTCAGGCATGGAAAGACCGGGCTTGAAGACCTTGAAGCCGCCGTCCAAGGTGACCGTGCGTGAGAAGCCACGTTTTACTCACGAGACCGCCTCTGTTAACCACCTCGTGCGTGTATGGCGCGATTCTGCGCACAAATTGTGTTTTCCTGATTTAGGTTGACTCGGTTTTGTTTATTATACCTGATTTTAGT